>QMCE01001166.1_pt1 | contig 20240 bp, 17 predicted proteins | sample 1821851 | NCBI WGS metagenome assembly QMCE01 (sample SAMN09453174, study PRJNA476694) | Termite gut metagenome, whole genome shotgun sequencing project. | isolation source: worker | host: Odontotermes sp. | place: South Africa:Pretoria | collected 2016-01-28
TACTCCTTCAGGATGTTTCGTATACGCGTCTCGAGAAAGTTGAACTTCTTTGGCATCTTGACGAAAATGTCGCAATATTTGTGGTTGACGGATTTGAGCTCTACTACTATCTTATGGGTCTCGTTACTGACTTCGTGACGCCCAAATCCTGTCATGCTGTTGATCATGTGCTGTGTTTCCTCCGTAGTGGGACGGTTGGTTGGTTTTGTCGGCGGAGCCGATGTGTTCGGCAATGCCGACGGTTCTTGGGGAGCCTGGGTCGGCGGAGCTGACCCAGGCTCCCCTCTAACTGGGGAACGGGGGTTCCCCCCGTTCCCCAGTCGCGCTCGCCTTTTCTTGTCCGCATTACGGCGGGCGCGGGTTTTGTGCTAGGGCGTGAAAGCATGCGCCCAACTTCGTTGGTCGCTTTTTCAAGTCCAAGCCGCCCGCCCGTGGTCTGTGAGCAAGCTCACACCACGGCGGGCGGCTTGGACTTTGCTTTCACGGTTTGGTGCATGGATCGGCCTATGCTCCTCGTTATGTGGGCGAGGAAAGGCTCACTTTGCTTTCGCGAACATTATAACGGATTGTCTCGTATAAGTCAAGCAACGCCAAGCAACAATTCATACATATGGAGACGATGTAGTGGCAATCGTTCTCCACGGACGTCTCGGCGTTCATATAATCCTCGTGGTTTTTTATTACGGACTCCAGTATCCCTTTCCCGGACACGGGTATCGCAAGGTGTTCGCGCACCCAATCCAGGTACGGGATGAAATAGTCGTGGAGTTTTTTCTCGTATTCTCTATGGTCGTGGATGCCTCCGGAAAAAAACGTGTTGTGGGCAAATGTAAAATAGTCCGCCAAGTAATGTATGATTTTACCGAATCTATAAAAATCCCTCGTTTTCCACTGTTCTCTATCCAACAACTTCTTGAACCGTCGTTCTACGATGTGTATGGACTCGTTGAACTTATGCCCCCTTATATGGGTCAATACGTTGATGTCCGGTGCCACGCTCCCAAACACGAATGCCTTCTTATGCTTGTCAAGCCCGTGGTTGGACGCGTTCGTGGTAATGTAACCAGCCAATATCGCGTGGTCTTTTGTCTTCATGCAACCCCCTTGTCCCTAACGCCGTAAGGAAATGAATACTCCCATTTGCAGTGCCACTTAACATTATATCGCTTCTCGGTAAAAAATCAAGTACAAAAATATAGGTTTCGCTATCGGAGCTTAAAACTTTTCGGCGCAAATTTTAACAGAAGTCCCATTCCTATGGCAATGTAGAGGACGATGAACGTCAACATATAGCTCGAATACTGTAAGAAATTATCAAACAATTCGGATTGGGTCATGTTGATATAGCAAAAAAAGTATACCGCCGTATTGATGATGGAGTAGGCGACGCTTTTCGTCTTACCCTTCTCATCATAGGGTTGAATGACGTAGTACAGGAAGAGGTCGTTGAACGAGAAGAAGGCGCCGATGCCGGTCAGCAGTATGACGAACACGACGGCAAAAAGGACGTCCAACTCGCCGTACAGGGCGAGGGCGCCGACAAGGGCGGCTATGGACATGGCGGAGGTGAGCCACAGGTTGTACCGCAAAATGTAGGCGAAACGGGCCTTGAACGAGGCGAAAATGGTTTCCCTCGTACGATAATAAGGGTAATGGAGCATTTCAATATCGCAGTTGGAGAATACGGAGGCCGTTACGACCCTGCCCATGGACAAGCAGTAAATGATGAAAAGGAATATGGACGAATATCGAAAGAACTGCCTCGGCCCCCCTTCGCGCAAAAGGAATCCGCTGTCGGCGTAAACCACGTACCCGACCCCTAAAACGGCGGCAAGGAGCCCGCACGCCAAGACGGGGATGCAACGGGAATACAGTTTGTTCTTCATTAGCTTGCCGTGTCGGTCGAAGAATATGGCGTTGAGGTAGGAAAAACCCTCTTTGTCCTCGTATTTACTCGACGCCAAATCGGTTTTGTCCATCTTGGCGTCCCAATTCTTAACGGACTCTTTTTCACCTACCGTTCTCTTCCGCATATTTTGAGCTTTTTGGTCCACTTCTTCAAAATGCCGAAGCTCCACCCACAAGAACCCGTCATAATCGGGATACGTCTTCATGCGCCATGCGAAGAACGCGCCAATGCACGCACCCACCAGCCCCGCCACCCCAACCGCCAACGGGTAGGGGGAATCCGCCGTAAACGCCGGCAGGCGCACCCACGCGAGACCCACCAAGGCGACGATGTACGCACAGGACAATGCGATACTCCAAACGAGGGACCTCGTCTTCTTCGTCCGACTGAAGACGGCCAGATACAGGTATTCACCGGCAAGGCGAAGGGAAACGTACAGAATGGACGTCGGCAAAGCCACCCACAACGGGACGCCGCCGACGGCCAAGGCAATCAACAAATAAGGCAAATACATGAACACGTTAAAAAGATGGTCAAATGTAACCATGGCTAGGGCGTACGTACGCGGATTGACCCGCAGGCAGCGCAGTACAATCTCGTCGTTCTTCGTCAGGGAAAGCAGACGGAACGTGCTGAACAAGGCGTTCAAAAGCCACAAACCGAGGAGGTACGGCAGCGTTCCGTTCCAATGGCCTGAGAACGAGAGGTTCATCTGGAAGGAGCCTTGGGAAAAGAAGTCGGCAATGCCGGCCAAACCACGAAAGACCCCGCCGGAATAGGCGACTTGGCGAAGCACCATGCTGAAAAAAACCAGGAAGGCAACGAGAAAAAAACGCCAGAACAAGCGCTTAACCGCAATATACAGGGATGCCGCGGCGGTAAGCCCCCGTTTGGTGGCGTAGTCCCCATAAGCGGAGGTGCGGGCCCCGTCCCGAACCAAGGGGATGCGTTGTAGGAAGTGTATGACGCGGTTGGTGGCGAGGGTGTAACGTATCTGTAAGGAGAGAAGGATAAGCCTAAACATTTCCACCCTCCTCGTCCCGTAACATTTCAATTACTTGTTCCTCAAAATCCTTTTCATGCAGCCGCGTCGCGTCCACGGGGGACAGCTTCCCATTGTGAAGGATTACGACCTCGTCGCACAAATCCTGCGCCAATTGTAGGATGTGGGTGGAGAATAGGATGACGTGGTCCTGTTTGATGGATTTGATGAGGTTCTTGATCTGCAACGCGACAATCACGTCAAACGACGTGAGGGGTTCGTCGAGTAGGATGACGGGGGGACGCAGGACCAGAAAAGCGAGCAATTGAAGCTTGTTCTGCATGCCGTGCGAACAATCCTTAATCAACTTGTGTCGGTCTTCCTCGTCAAAGTCGATGGAGGCGAACGCCTCGTCCAAATTCACGTCCTGCTTGATTTTATCCTTGTTGATTCGGACAAAGTACTGAATGAACTCATATCCCGTCATGAACTCCGGCAAATGGGGTTGGGTAAACACAAGCCCCACGTCGTCAAACGTGACGGGCCTCACGTGGCCGTCGTCCCCTTCCAAGGTAGTCTCCCCGCCATCCGGCTTCAACCCGGAGGACAGGCAGTTGAACAACGTGGTCTTGCCCGCGCCGTTGCGCCCCAGAAGCCCATATATTTTGCCTTGCTCAAAGATGTGCGTGGCACCCCCTAGTACTTGCTTGTCGCCAAAACGTTTCTCCAAATTCGTTACATGCAGTTTCATATTCGCCTTCCTTCAGCCTTATAGTGGTTGGGTGGCGGCGAGTACGTCATTGCCGCCCATGTATGGTCTCAAAGGCTCGGGTATACAAATGGAGCCGTCTGCTTGCAGGTTGTTCTCCAACAATGCGATTAACATGCGCGGTGGGGCGGCCACGGTGTTGTTCAGGGTGTGGACGAAATGTTTGCCCTCGTCGTCAAAATACCGAATGCCCAAGCGTCTGGCTTGTGCGTCGCCCAAGGTGGAACAACTGCCCACCTCAAAATATTTCTTCTGTCTGGGGGACCAAGCCTCCACGTCGTAGGACTTGACCTTGAGGTCGGCCAAGTCGCCGGAGCAACACTCCAACGTCCTGACGGGTACGTCCATGGAACGGAAGAGGTCGACCGTGTGGCGCCACAACTTGTGGAACCACGCAAGGCTCTCCTCGGGACGGCAGATGACGATCATCTCCTGCTTCTCGAATTGGTGGATGCGGTACACGCCCCGCTCCTCTATGCCGTGCGCCCCGACTTCCTTGCGAAAACAGGGGGAATAGCTGGTCAAGGCGTGCGGAAGGGATTCTTCCTTAAGGATGGCGTCCATGTACCTGCCAATCATGGAATGCTCGGACGTGCCAATTAAGTATAGGTCTTCCCCCTCTATTTTATACATCATGTCTTCCATTTCCTCAAAGCTCATGACGCCCGTGACCACGTTGCTCCGTATCATGAACGGGGGTATGCAGTAGGTGAACCCCTTGTCAATCATGAAATCCCGTGCGTAGGCGATGACGGCGGAATGGAGCCTCGCCACGTCGCCCATGAAGTAGTAAAAGCCGTTGCCCGCCACCTTGCGCGCCCCTTCCAAATCAATGCCGCCAAGGCGCTCCATGATGTCCGTGTGGTAGGGGACCTCAAAATCCGGTACGGCGGGTTCGCCAAAGCGCTCCACCTCGACGTTCTCGTCCTCGCCCCGACCGACGGGCACGTCGTCCGCAACGATGTTCGGAATCTTGGGGAGGATGGCGTCGAACCGCTCCTTAAGGGCGGCCTCCTTCTGCTCCAGTTCGACCAACTCACTGGAGAAGGCCGCAACCTTCTTCTTGGTCTCCTCCGCCTCGTCCCTCTTCCCCGCCGCCATCAGGCCGCCTATCTGTTTGGAGGTCTTGTTGCGCTCGGCCCGCAGGGAGTCGCCCTTGGTCTGGGCCTCCCGACGCTCCTTGTCTATCGAGATAAGTTCGTCTACAAGGGGCAGCTTGGCCTCTTGAAACTTTTTTTTAATGTTGTCTTTTACGACGTCCGAATTCTCTCTTATGAATTTCATGTCCAACATGTCGGTGATTCCTTTCTTTTTTCGCTTCGATACCACGGACTGCTCCGCATCACATGACCTTTTGACCCTTGTATCATCATATACCATCCAATGGGGATTTTCAAGTAAAAAATGCTTGGTGTTCGTCAGGTGGTCGTCGGAACTGCTTTGGGCGTTTTTCGTCGCGTCGCCACACGGATGGGATTTCTGCACATGTTTTGCCCGTTCGGAGAATATATTGTAAACAATCCGTACCATCCTTTTCCCTTGGAGGGTTCATGAAGCGAAACAGCATATTGGCCGGAACGATTCTACTGACCGTTACGGGTTTGATTACCAGAACCATAGGTTTTTTCTATAAAATATACCTCTCCAACACGCTGGGTGCCGAGAAGTTGGGCCTGTACCAATTGGTATTCCCCGTATATTCCGTGTGCTTCACCATCTACGCCGTCGGCATCCAGACGGGCGTCTCACAGATGGTGGCAAGCGAGGTGGGACGGATGGGGAAGGATTACAAGGTTCGGTTGCGTAAAATATTGCGGACGGGCTTTCTTATGTCGCTCAGCCTGGCGTTCACCCTGTCCTTCCTCCTCCACCACAATGCGGAATTCATCGCCTCGTCCATCCTTCACGAGGCGGAGGCCGCCGCGTCTTTGCGCATCTTGGCCTACGTGTTTCCATTCTGCGGGTTGACCTCGTGCATCAACGGTTTTTATTACGGGCTTAAAAAGGCGGGGGTCCCCGCGTTTACACAAATGGTGGAGCAATGCGTCAGGGTCTTCTGCGTCTTCTTCATTGCCAATTATGCGGGCGGGGGGAACGTGAAAATGACCTGCGAATTTGCCGTGTTGGGACTGGTAATCGGTGAAATCGCCTCCAACATTTTTAACGTGTTCTCCCTTCGCGTGACGAAGACGGGGTTGTTCGACCCGGTTACCCAAGAGGAGTCCTCCGTAGGGAAGGCGAGGAGGCGCGGCGTCGTTCGAACCCTCGGCAAACTCTCCTTCCCCTTGTCCATGACGCGGTTGACCACCTCCCTACTCCAAAGTTTGGAAGCCATCCTCATCCCCAGCATGTTGCGGCGCTACGGCATGTCCGCTTCGGAATCGCTCAGCATCTACGGCATCCTGACCGGCATGTCAATCCCCTTCATCCTCTTTCCCTCGACCATTACCAACTCTCTGTCCACTTTGCTGTTGCCCGCCGTGTCGGAAGCGTATTCGGTCAAGAATGAGTCCAAGATACGGGGGACGGCGGAAATGTCGATTAAGTACAGCATCCTCATCGGCATCTTCTCCACGGGCGTCTTCTTGATATTCGGGGATTCGCTGGGTACCAGCTTCTTCCACGAACCCATGGCCGGCACATTTTTGGCCATCCTCTCATGGCTCTGCCCCTTCCTGTACCTGTCCACCACCCTGAACAGCGTGATAAACGGCATGGGGAAGACGCATTTGACGTTCTTCAACACCACCATCGGCCTCGGCATCCGCATCCTTTTCGTGGTCTTCTTGATTCCTCAACGGGGCATTTCGGGGTATTTGATTGGGATGCTGGTCAGCCAACTGACCATCGCGCTTCTGGACTACATCGCAGTCTCCCAGTTCGTTCGCGTGTCCATCCGCTCGTTTGAATGGATTCTTATACCAAGCCTCATCATGCTCTTCTTCGGGTACATCGTCAGGCACGCCCACGTCTACCTGGACGGCAGCGCGGGCGTGTCGGGAATGTGGCTGTTGCTGGTGGAGGGAGTGGTGCTGACCGTGATGTATTGCCTTGGCCTGGTGGTCACGAAGGTCGTCGCCAGGAAGGATTTTTGAACCTTGTGCGACACGCTTCACACAAACCTATACGCAACCACCGGAAGGGCTTCCTCAATCCATTGTCAAACCAACCGGGTCATAATAACCGTAATGCGACGTCAGAACCATTTGGCACTCATTCATACGTTCATACAATTGGTCAATCGTTTGGCGGGCCTTCTCTTTATCCTTGGTATAAGGGTGGAGTGAAATCGAGCCCCCCTTCACGCGAAAGGCGTCGCCGGTGAACAAGTATGCTTCGTTCACCAAGAACGACATGGAGCCTACCGTGTGTCCTGGAGTTTTCAAACCCACAATCGAAAATTCACCGACAACCAACTCCTGTCCGTCGGAAAGGGGAATCAACCTTTCGCCGTCAAAACCGCTTGGTAATGAACGTTTGCCGGCGTTGCCCTCTCCCATATCCAACAGCTGCATTTCATCTTCACCAATATAGACCTCCGCATTGGCAAACAGATTCAACCCACCGATATGGTCAGAATCCGAATGTGTAAGCAATACATGGCTGACTTCAAACGGGTCAATGGATAATTCGGCAAGGGCCTTCTCCAAATCACCCATGTCGGTACCCGTGTCAATGGCGATAAAACCATTCTCCGTTCCCAAGAAATACACCGCGTTTCGGCCATTTTGAACGGCCACGATACCCGTCCCCTCAACCTCACCTGTCTTGGCGGGCTTCATGGACAACAACGGATACAGGAGTATCCATGCGACCACCGCTACGACCGCAACCAGTGCGACAGCAATCCATATGACCATTTTTTTCTTCCCCCTCTTTTTCATTGGATTTTCTCCTTTCTGTTAAGACGTGTGGTTACACTCATCGCTACCGCCTTGCAGGAGTGCATGATACGCACCATGGGTTTGCTTGTAGGCCGTGAGGAAATCACTTGTTGCGGCATCCAAATCCGTTTCAAAATAACGGCACCAATCGTCTGCATAACAGGCGAACATGACAAAGGGGACAATGCTGGTGAAAAACTCCGCAACCCAGCGGGCGTGTGTCTTTTGATAATCCAGCAAGTCAACGTTATTCGTTTCTTTACTCTCGTGTTGGAGCGGCTGACGAACCACGTCAAGTATTGGTATGCTTTTTCCCCCACCTTTGAGTGATTCCCCAACGATGATCTTAAGAAAATCCTTGTTGGCATATAGAAAATGGAAGTACCTCTCCCCGCCAATCTGTTCCCCATCCCCTGGTTCGAGCAACTGCTCATAATCGGAAGAAAAGCGGCCCACTATGGCGTTCAATAAATCCTCTTTGCTTTTAAAATGGTAGTAAATCAATGATTTTGGTACGCCGGCTTGCGTTGCGATTTCTTCCATGCTCGTAGCGTCGTACCCTTTTTGTGAAAACAAGGATTTCGCCGTATCTACTATTACTTCTTTTCTCCCCGTATTTTTCTTGGCCAAAACACTCACCTCCTTGCGATATTTATACTGACCGAACAGTATAAATATAGTGTAAGCCACGTTTCTATATTTGTCAAGGGCTTTTAAAAATGTGAGACCAGCTTGTTAGTCGAACATTCTTTCGGGGTTCGTTAGGGTGTCGTTCAGTAGACATTAGGATGGCGTTGGCAAGACGACGTTGATAAAAGAATTCATTCGGGGCAAACGCGCCGTTTATTACCTTGCGCGTGAAGCGGATGGCGAAGTCAATCTAGCGGGATTCTCTAACGACGTATACGCCGTCACCAAACCAGAAATGAAAGGCACTTCCCAATTTACCGATTGGGAGAAGGCTTTTGACTATATCCATCAAATATCCAAGGATGAGCGGTTCGTATTGGTAATCGACGAGTTCCCTTATTTGGCGGGTGGTTTTCGAACGATATCCTCGATAATCCAGGCCCATATTGACAACGACTTGAAAGAAGGCAGACTGTTTCTGATTCTGTGCGGTTCCAGCATGAGCTTTATGGAGAATCAAGTTCTGGCGTACAAAAGCCCCCTTTATGGCAGACGGACGGCACAGTTCAAAATCACGCCTTTTGGGTTCTCGGAGTCCCTTCCGTTCTTGACTGGATATACCAAGGACGAACAAGCCGTTCTGTATGGGCTTACAAGCGGCATACCGGAATATTTACTCAAAATCAACAAGGAAAAGACGCCCGCGAGAACATCATAGACTTGTTCCTTACGTCGTCCGGGCATCTTTACGAGGAGCCCGCCAACTTACTAAAGCAAGAGTTGCGGGAACCGTCCACCTACAACGGCATGATTGAGGCGATTGCCAAAGGGGCGTCGCGATTGAATGAGATTGCCACCAAATGTAGGATGGAGGGCAACAAATGTGCCAAATACCTCAGCTCGCTCATTGCTCTTGGCATAGTGAAAAAAGAAATCCCCGTGACGGAGTCCTATTCCAAGAAAAGCGTCTACTTGTTGGATGACTGGATGTTCCGTTTTTGGTATCGTTTCGTCTTCCCCAATATGAGCAGCGTCGCTTTCGGGTTGGGCGAGGCCGTTTACGACCATGACGTCGAGGGGAATTTGTCCGCGTACATGGGTCTGGTTTTTGAGGATATTTGCAGGCAATACGTCATGGAGCAGGCCAAGGTTGGAGCGACGCCCTTCCTCCCGGGCAGAATTGGCAGTTGGTGGGGCAACAACCCCAAGAAGCGCCGACAGGAAGATATAGACATTCTAACGTTTCGAGGGGACGACGCCTTATTTGGCGAATGTAAATGGACGAACGCCCCCGTCGGCTTCGGCGTGCTGGCCGGTTTACAGGAGCGGAGCGAACTGTTCCCCTATAAAAGCAAATGGTTCTGGCTGTTTGCCAAGACGGGATTCACGGACGAGTTGGTTCTCGAAGCGGCCAAACGGGACGACGTGCGCCTCGTACGCTGGCACGACGACTGATAGGAGCGGCACACCGAACATTCCGTCGGCCTGCAAGTCGGAGAAGGAAGCGCAGCCGCCCCTACCGTATCTCGACCATGGGTTGGCCCGGTTGCACGGATTCGCCCGCGTGTACGTAAATGTCACCGTATCGGTCGGCGTTGGTCACCAAAACGGGCGTCATAAGGGAATATCCTTCCTCCTTGATGGCGTTTAGGTCAAACTCCATCAATAGCTGCCCCTTGTGGACGGACTCACCCTCTTTCACTCTGACCTCGAAATGCTTGCCATGAAGTTTTACCGTGTCAATACCCACCTGTATGAGGATTTCGGCACCCTTATCCGACTCCAGTCCAATGGCGTGCTTCGTGTCGAACACCATGTTCACCTTCCCGTCGCACGGGGCGTACACCCGCCCATCTTCGGGCATGACGCCCGCCCCTTGGCCCATTGCGCCGCTGGCAAAGGCCGCATCCGGTATTTCGTGGATGGACGTAACATTTCCCTTCACGGGACTCACCAGAACCTCGTCCAACGCCTCATCCGAACCGTCATCCTCCCCCGCCAACGAAACGATGGGGCGATTTGCCACTCCTTCATTTTCTTCATCCCGATACGTCGCCATGGTGGCGGCAAAGGCAACGACGCTGGCCGCCAAAGAGACCGCAAGCACCCAAATCAGACCCGTGTAGTCCTGGCCGTCGGGGTTCACGAGGGTCGAAAGTCCGAAGGGTCCCAGTCGTCCCAGCGCAAACTGTTCCGTTTGGGAGAATCCAATCACCGCCCCGCCAATGGCCGTGGCAATGCAGGAAATAACGAAGGGCTTCTTCTTCGGCAGGGTGACGCCGTAAACGGCGGGCTCCGTCACGCCGAACAATCCAGAAATAAATGCGGGGATTGCGATATGCCGCAACCTTTTGTCCCTCGTCTTGCATAGAACGGCCAGTACGACGGCTGATTGTATAAAGGAGGCGGCCAATATGGGGCTTAACGCCATCGTGGCGCCCCGTGCGCCAAGTTCCGCCGTGGCAAGGGGAATAACGGCCCATTGAAGGCCAAAGACGACCAGTACCTGCCATAAAGCTCCCAGAACCAAACCGGCCAACCAACCACCCGCGTCAAACAATGCGGTAAACAATGCCGACGTCAAGGACGCCAAGACGCCCATGACGGGGCCTATAACGAGGTAAGCCAAAGGTACGATGAGTATTAGCGTGAGTAAAGGCACGAGAAACGCCTTGAGTACGTCCGGCAATACCTTTTTCCATAACCGCTCCAACCTTACGGACGCCAATACGGTCACGAGAATCGGCACCACCCCGGACGTGTAACCGCCAACGGGAAAAACAAGGGGAACGCCTAGAAAGGTGCCTTGGTAAGGCGTCTCAAACAGCGTTCCCGTAAACAAGGTTCCCATTGGTTGTGACGACGACAACCCCGCCACGCCAGGATAACAGAGGGAAAAGGCGACGGCCATTCCGATGAGCTTGTCGCCACCCCATTTCTCCGAAGCCATATAAGCCAAGGCAACGGGGAGGAAATAAAAGAACCCATTGGCAATCGAATATAAGAGTTGGTAAGTGGAGTCTTGCTCCCCCAACACCCCGAAATACGCCAATAGGGCCAACAAGCCCGTCAGAATGCCCATGGCCGAGAGTACGCCCAATAGGGGGCGAAAGACGTCGGCAACCGATTCTATGACGAGAGAACCAAAACCATGCCTTCTTCTAGACTTCTCCCTAACCGGAACCGATACCCTAAGCCGTCCGACCCTTACCACCGCCCCGTACACGTCCGCCGCATGACCGCCAATCTCAATTCGGCATTGGTCGCCCGTCTGCTCGACCGCCTGAACGCCTTCCATATGCTTCAGGACGTCGGTATGCGCCCTGTCCACATTCTTTAACGTGAACCGCAACGTCGCACCGTGGTGGGTCAAGTCGGCCACGTTGTCCGCACCCCCCACGTTGGCGATAATCAACCTCGCCAAATCATCATGTTTGCCCATTTTGTCCCCTTCCCGATTGCCCCATGAAACCAAGGCAACCCTTCCTCGCAGATAACACGGTTACGTAGGATTGTGGGAGCGCGAAGCGCAAAACAATCCGTAAACCGGTTTTAACACCCTAATCATAGTCTATCCAGAAAATGCTAGTAATATAAGCGCCACGGGAGGTTCCGCAACGGTCGCAACATGCGGGAGGCTCGAAAAAACAGTATACGGAAGGCTCGGAAACCCATTTGTCAAGCGTATCAAGAAGTGTTATACTGTTCGCAACGGCGTGCCGAATAAGGAATGGTGAAGGATGGTGAAGCATGGTAAACATAAAGTCTGAGTATCGGTTGGTTAGCGTAACAATCATTACGTTCGTGGTAGTTTTTATCTGCACCATTTTCATCAACTACCCTTTGGATTTGAAGGAAATAGAATATCTGATGACGAGTTCCGAGATGCGGGAGGCGTTCCTCGGCGTACAGGTCTCGTTGGCCGACGTCATCATAGCTGCAACCGTCGGATTGTTCGGTTCGATGGCGGCCCTCATCCTGATGTTTTCCATTCGGCAGTTCATAAATGAAAACAGTGCGGAACTGGGGGTACTAAAAGCGTTGGGGTATTCGGAAAACCGCATTGCGTTTGATTTTTCCAAATTTGGGCTGTGTGTGTTGGCGGGTTCCGTCCTTGGTTACCTTTTGGCGTATTTGGCGTCGCCCGCCTTCTACGATATGCTCACTTCTGACTACGTGTTGCCCGCAGAGGTTGTATTCCGATTCCGACCTGATGTTTTTGCGGTCATGATTGTCATGCCGACGGTATCATTTTCCGTTTTGGCCGTCTTGTACGCCAGGTTGCGTTTGAGGAAAAGACCCCTCGCCCTAATAATTGGGGAAGACGAGGTCAAGGTGGGCAAACGAATACGGAGGCTCCAAAGCAAGGAAGGCAACCTCACGTTTTTAGGAGAACTGAGGCGAATGACTTTTTTTAACAACCTGATTCTGGTTTTTTTTGTTGGTTTTGCCGCCTTCGTCTTTGCCGCACAAGTGCAAACGGCCTTCACCGTGCGGCAATTGGTTGACAACGCGCTGATGACGTCCACCTTCATCATTTCCGGTCTCGTCGTGGGTTCCGCGACCCTGTTGCTTGCCTTGACGTTTCTCGTTGACAAGAACAAAAAACACGTCGCCCTTTTGAAAGCGTACGGTTACACGGAGGGTGAATGTGGCAAGGCGATGTTTGGCGGCTACAGAATGGTCACCTATATCGGATTTGCATTGGGAACGTGCTATCAGTTTCTATTTATAGCCTTCGTCATTGCCCGCGCGTTTGATTCCGTAGCCGTAACATTCGACTTCGTAGGGTTGCTCGTAGCGTTGCCCACCTTCATCGTCGCATATGAATTGCTCATGCTTTTCTATAGACGCCGCATGGCCAAAATACCGTTTAAGGAAATCATGCAGTCATAGCCGCACATTTTGCGGATGCACAACGCCCGTGTCAAGGCTTCCCAGCCTCGAACCTTGCGGACGTCTCTATCACGTCCGAACCCATGAGCATTTGCCTCGTAAAAATATAATGTCCTTCCTGTAACTCCGAACCAAAATCAATCGTCTCTGTGGCGGTTCCACCGGCGTCAAGGACGAGCGCCGCACTATCGGGTTCAAACGCCGAGCCATATATCTCCATCCATTTGCCCCTGTTGTAAAACTGTAAACGCCAACCGTCCTTGTCGTATTTCAACTCCCGCTCCGTCAGGTTCGTATAGGTAATGTTGAACCATCTGCCCTTCTCTACGGCAATGTCCGTTTCCACATATGGATTCTCCACGTCCCCCTGTTCAGGTTCGTGGTAGTGCGGGCCAACCTGGAGCGATTCTTCACTTTCTATCTCAAACTCGCCAACCGCGTCCACCTTAACGCGCCCTTCACCCGAACCCATGGACATTTCCTTGATAATCCGATAGCGTCCCAACTGTAAATCGCCATAGAAATAGTAAAGGTCAACGGTTTCCGTCTTCGATTCCCCCGCTCCGACCGCCAATCCAATGTCTGTGGTTGCGGCATCCGAAGGAACATTCGTCCATTCGCCGTCTGCAAGGAATTGGAGTTCCCATCTCTCACCATATTCCAACGTGCGCTTCGCCAAATTGGTGAGGGTGACCTCCACGTTGTCGATGGAACGGTACGCCACATCCACCTTTACGTTGTCGTTTGCTTTTACGTTTGCTTTTACGTTTCCTTTTTCCCCTTCTTTCTCCACTCCGCCCTCTCCACCGACGGGCGAAGGGGCGGGGGAATCCGCATCATCAACCGTCCCCCCTACTCCTGCCGCATCTTCATCCACATTGTCGGAAATACGACCGCATCCAACACAAGCAATGAGCAAAACCAATAGAGCCACCCTTAATACAATAGACTTCTTCATGGCACCGTCCTCCTTTCTCCCTCCTAGATTCCAATCTTTCATGGCAAATGTGCGTACCAATGATTATCAGAGTCCGCTTGAAGGGGAAGCGTTGCAAGGTTTGAACGAATAAATGCTTAGATATTCTTGTTTACAAGGAGTCGACTTGGCTTGACTTTGATCCCACGCCTTGCCCACAACCCCCTCTTTTGATATGTCTTCCTCTATGACGCCAAACAAACCGTTGTATTGGTGTTCGTCCGTTGTAATCCCCAAGTTCTTTATGGTGTGGCCGCCGCGATCGGGACCCACTTTCCGCCGTTAAAACTGGCCAGGTCAATGTCGTTCGCCAAGACATAGTACCCGTCGAGGTCTTCCCGTACCTTGTCCAAATCTTCGGCCGTACGAATGGCAACGTATCCTTCCTTCACTGCGGTGACGTTCGTGTCGACGTTGTCCTTCGGCTTCATTGGTTTCTTGGCCTTGAACGTCACCGTCCCCAAGTCGGAGGAGGTGCCGTCATCCAAAGAACATCCCAAAAGGTTGTCGAAGCCCATTCTAGCATAAAGAGTACCATCGTAGGTGCTGTGAGGTTGAGCCCCCCCCGCAAGCAAAGGTCTCTGCATGTGCTTTGCAATGATGTGGAATGCGACGTCACAACATATTACAGGAAGGCAGAAGCTCCCATCAAATTTTCCTGTAATTATGATGAATCTTCTGTAACTGAATATAGAGTGCTGACGGATTCTTCATATCCCATCCCCAGTCATAAAAAGCACCCCCAAATGAGGAAAGGTATCTATATTGCTGAGTGTTAGGGGGCAACTCCTCCTTGTTTTTAATTTTCTTAAGCAAATTCTCCAAGTCAGGTATCACATATTCTAATTGTTCTATTGTGCTTTCTCCCTGCTTGCCGCTTTTTCTGTCTTCCAGCTCAGTTTTAGCCAATTGTAAACCGTAACATATATCATGAATGAAGTCATCATAACTGTAGCTCATATAAACCCTCCTTAAATGTTACTGTAGTAATGAAATATCCGGGATATACATCTGATACCCTCCGCCTGGTTGTCCAAAATTCGGTACAACCGTACCTTCAAGAATCGTTGTGCCTTTGGGTATTGTGTATGTTGCCATATTCTCGGCTGAATTTGTTGGAGGCAATGCCAGTGATGATTTTGGATCTGCGTACTGATTTGGAGTAACACCTCATCACCAACCCCAATGACATTCTGCTCTCGTATGCATAACGGTTTGGGTTCTTCCCTTTCTTTTTCAACCCACCCTACTACAAAACGACCCCCCTTGCTACCTTTTTATTTCCTTCAAATAATTCAAACCCAGTATCCTTGACTAACAATTGTATTGGCGCTTTTGGTGATAGAAAGCCCAATCTAACAACACATTTCCTATTCTGGTCAATTTCTGTGCACATAAAATCCACACTCCATTCCCCGTGAAGATTTACATTATTCACCTTAATTATTGGACAATACCTCGTCCCCTTCGGGGGAATTTTCTTTCTCCCTCCCTCCTCAAAAGACAGCCAACTCACTTTTGCAACAACATATGATTTCACTGTGTCACCTCCCTAATCGACTTAATTGAATCATTAATCACATCAAGTGATGAACAATATGCCGGACCTATGTCGTCAAGTTTAGCTACGTAATACATTTTCGACATATTTTTGTTGTAAATTTCCAATTCTATCATTCTATATTTCCCATCCGGATAAAACACCTCTGCCCATTTTGATGCATCTACTTGATTAGTTGCAAACCATTTTTCTTCCATAGCCAACTCATATGGCATAAATTTTTTATTCTCCATCAATGAGCTATATTCGCCTTCTGACATAACCCTGTAAAAAGTCGTTGTCTGACCATCTATTGCATCATCCGCCGTATCATCAACCGCATCAATTACGTCATCCACCTTGTCATCCACCGCGTCGATTACGTCGTCCACCTTGTCGTCGACCGCGTTGATGATTTCATCCATCTTACTTGCAATCCTGCCGGTGTCTGTCACGTCGTCAAATATGCCGATGGCCTTGATGGCCCTATCGATGCCTACCGCATCGTCCAACTTGCTGACGACTCGCGTGTTTTTCAGCCACGCCGCAAACTTTGTCGATTTCGCCGAATCTATTAACGTGCTGGCGGGAATTATGATTAATGCGATGTTTGCGGCCAATCCGGTAATTTTTCTCGTCTTAGTCTGGAGGTCGTCCTCGCAAAACTCCTCCCATTCCGCGACCGCGCTCTCCTTTATCGCAAAGACGATTTCCGCCCCTCCCCCGTCGGCCAGAAATTTTATCGTTTCAAAGGTTTGGTCGCAAAAATCCCACACCGCCTCAATGCGCTCGAGTGGTTTGATGGTGTAGACTATCTGTTTTTTCATAATGTCGAGCGAGAGGTAGAACGTGTCCTCCGCCGCTCCCCCGACCGCATCCACCACCACGCCCAGCCACGTCCCGGAAACGACGTCCCATACGGGTTGGAACCATCCCAAATCCATCACGTCGGCGGGATACTCGTATTGCGCGTACAACTCGATGCCTTCCTCGCCAATCGTGCCTTCGTACCCCGGAATGTATTGCCACCCGCTTCCGTCCGCCTCCGTGTTCCATTCCGTAAAGAGGGGGGCGGACGCACCCTCCCTGACGGTGAAGCTCGCACCCGCTTCCTTCCCCACCGTTTCCGTCACCGCGTACGGACTTGACGGCCCCTCCTTTTCATAGTACGTCAAAGTGGCCATGCCCTGCTGCAAATCCTCTTCTTCCACGGGGTTTTGAGGTTCTTCCCGGTTGCCGCCGTCAAAATCGTCAACGCTTCGTGAAATCCCGACCAACTCCGGATAATTCTTCCCCCTGCACCAAGTTCCCACAAAATCCCAACCGAGGTCCGTATAGGAAGCCTCGTTCTTGACGTGGACGTCCTCATTTGTTTTGTTGTCGTTGGTTCCGCTTAACCTTTCCCCAGATTTGCTCGTCCCAATTTCATCCCTGTGGGCATGAAACACAACCGTATGCAGCGCAAGGTATAGAAAGGTCTGTCTTATTTCGTAACCCCCGGTAACGGTTACGTTGCCGGAAACATAAACGCTACTTTCAACGTGGCCCGGGCCCGAACCGTCGTCGGCCTGCCCGCAAATACCGCCGGCATACACGTCGGACTTGGGATTGTTGGCCCGGACATTCCCCGCATTGTGGGTGTTGGCTATGCCGCCGGCGCTACGGCCCCCGATTCCACCCGCCGCCGCAAGGGAGCCCTCGTAAATCGATGCGGATATCCCGCCCGCGTTATAACAGTCAATGATCGCTCCCGAAGACTTGGTCTGTGCGCTGATTCCACCCGATACCGAGGCTGGGGGGTTTGACGACGGGGCGGAGGAGACGGCACCCGTATTGCCGCACCGCCCTATCCTCCCCATGTTTACGCCGCTAATCCCGCCCGCATAGTAGTTCAGTATTGCGGTCTTCTTCGAGGTGCGGTATGATTGGATGGTTCCGTCGTTGGAACAGAGTCCGACGTAGCCGCCCGCTTCATTCACGGCACAAATGCCTCCCGTGGTGGATGCGGACACCAGCGCCGTGTTTTGACAGTTCACAATCATGCCATGGTTTTGGCCACAGATTCCCCCCGCCATGAAGTAGTCGTCGGCACTGATCGAAACCATTCCCGAATTGGAGCAGTTGTATAGGATGGCTTCGGAACCCAAGTAGCCGCAAATCCCCCCGACGGACAGGCGCATGTCGGAGTCAAAAACAATGCGGGTTTGTGCCAGGTGTACGTCAATCACCATCCCGTCCAGTGAGTCGTCTAGTTCCACCACGCCGAACAAACCGTTGTATTGCCGTACGTCTTCCGTAATTTTTAAGTTCTTTATCGTGTGTCCGCCACCATAAAATATTCCCGTGAACCCTCCGCCGTTGTCACCGATTGGAACCCATTGCCCGCCGTTAAAGCCGGCTAGGTCAATGTCGTTCGCCAAGACGTAAAACCCGTCGAGGTCTTCCCTGACTTTGTCCAAATCCTCGGCTGTTCTTATTGTAACAATTTCATCTTTGCTTATGGCTCTTTTCTCGTGAACGCTTTCTTCCGGCGTCAAAGGCTCCTTCGCCTTGAACGTCGCCGTCCCCACATCGGTGGCCCCGTCGCCCATAAGGTCGTCCAAAAGGGTTGCGATGCCCCCGAAGACACCCGCGGCTTCTGTAGGGGCTGCGTCTGGAAGCTTGACGGAAACCATGAGGCCCCTCTCGGTTTCCGTGAGCGACACCAACTCCGCCCCCTCCGGCACGTTGTGCTTGACAAATTCCGAGACGGATTTGTCGTACTCAATTTCGAACAGGACCACTCCGCCGTCAAGCGGCCCGGGAACGGAGACCTTGACGTCGTAGAGTTCGCCTGCGTCCACCTCGTCTTGGGAGCCGGTCAGACTCAACTCCACGTCGTCCGTTCCCACGGGTGTCTCCCCCGTGTCCGATTTGCCGTCGCCCACGGTGTCAATCTCGGGGAACGCCTCCAGCATGTCGTCCAAGTAGCCGTCCACGAGGTTGTCAACCGGCATGGAGACGACGTCCCTTGCGGCGTTGATCAACTCCTGTATCTCTTCGGGAATCCCCTCGCCCTCCATCGGTTCGACGCGGACGGGGATTGACACCGTGCTGCCGTCCAACGTCTTTACGAGCGACTCCTCCAGTTTGAACAGTTTCAAGTCCCAGGGGTCGGTCATGTCGAACGACGTCATGTACGTACTCTTAAGCACGTCGCCGGGGAACAACTCGCGCACCGTCACGCTGTCCCCGTCGAAGAGGACGGGCAGCCCCTCCATCTCCCCGACCGTCGCAACCTCGTAATCCGTGCCGCCCTCCTTCGATACCGGCGCCTATTCGTATTCGCCATAGGAGAATTTTCAACTGCCCCTTGTAATCCTCCTATCTGGGTTGAACTTATACTTGAAGCAAGCTTAACCCCATTTTTTTCGCATGAAGCTGTATCTGCTCAAGTAAATCATGTCCGAATATAGACATGGCATATGAAATCTCCCTCCTCCCGTCATCTGTTTCATCTTCTGGAAATATCATAAAATTTAGATGATCCATTTTTTTAATGATGAATCTGTTTCCTTCAAACTCTCCATTTCTTATATGCAAGGATGCAACAAACCTAATTATGTCTTCATATAAGTCTTGAGAAAAGATTTCTGACTCCAAAAAACTTCTAGTCACATCTACCACTACAATCTTCCTTTCCACAAATTGCATCGACAATTTTACGAAGCACTATGATGCATTTCGCTTTCTAATTTGATTTAACTGGAAAAGCACTCAACATACCTCCATCATCTGACAATATGATTTCAATCCGTGTTTCTCCCCTTGTCCCTACAGGATTACTGGCTTCTAAAATCATCTTGTATTTCTGATTTCCCTTTGCAGAAATACCATCCTCAACAATAGACACTATATTCTTTTTCATCATAATCTCTTTAAGAATACTCTCAGCCTCCTCCTTACTGTTACATAAAAATTTGGCACCATTTCCACCTGTTGTGGACAAGTGTTTTGGCTTGACATAAGCCTTTTCAATGTCGAACTTATCAAATACTTCTTTACCTTTAGTGAAAATCTCACTTACTGAGTTTTCAACGACCTCCTTGGAAACCTCCTCAACGGTTTCCTCAATGCCCTCTTCAACGGCCTCCTCACCCACCTCCTTAGCGACTTTACTCGTTGCGTCGACTGCTTCATCCATCATGCTTGCAACCTTGCCGGCGTCTGCCGCATCGTCAAATATGCCGGCGGCCTTTGTGTTTTTCGCCCATGCCGCAAATTTTGATGATTTTGCCAACTCCTTTACCTTGGAGGCGGGAACAGCGACCAACGCAACTTCCACGACCCCGCTGGTAATTATTTTTGTCTTGGTCTGGAGGTCCGCCTCGCAAAATTCTTCGTATTCCTCCAACAACTCATTCCCTATCGCGAAGACGACGTCCATCCCTTCCCCGTTGATTATTTTTTGGCCGGCGTTCGCCACCTGCTTGGCGGCCTCGCTGGCAGCGGCACCAATCCCCTCCACGGTCTGGATTGGATGGAAGACGACGTGGAACATTCCCGTCACCGTCCCCTCGCCCACGGACCACACTCCCAACCCAATCCCGGACAGGACGTCCCATACGGGTTTGAACCAACTAACGTCGTCGGGATACTCGTATTGCGCGTACAA
>QMCE01000486.1_pt1 | contig 20231 bp, 15 predicted proteins | sample 1821851 | NCBI WGS metagenome assembly QMCE01 (sample SAMN09453174, study PRJNA476694) | Termite gut metagenome, whole genome shotgun sequencing project. | isolation source: worker | host: Odontotermes sp. | place: South Africa:Pretoria | collected 2016-01-28
CGCCCCACTACTTCCTCATTTCACGGCGTGTCATAAAGTCTCTCACCCACTGCCATGCAAGCATGGCGTGGATTCGGACTTTTGACACTGTAACCATTATATTACTCCTGGCAAAATTTGCGGGCAAGATTAACCACTGAATACTACTCCTATAGTTACCCCATTATTTTAACACAAGCACCATCAAAAAGAAAGCCCATTTTGCCATGAAAACTAAATTTCTTACACTTGTCGTTTATACCTCCGTCACACCTCCCGCATTACGTCCTCCTCGGCCAACATCCTCTTCCCATAGAGGTAGGGGACGCCTACGCTCATGGCGATTCCGACGCCGAGGCTGACGGCCAAAACCAACGGGGACACAAAATACCGCCACCGAAACGGTTCCAGATACATGGCGACGGCCAGCGCAAGGGCAAATCCAACTATGGCGGACAGCAGGCCGTATATCAACCCCTCCCTGCACAGCAACCCCATACATTGTCGGATGGTCATCCCCACGATGCGCAACAAGCCCATCTCGCGCCTTCTGTGCCGCAGGCGGATGACGGTCGCGTAGAGGTAGATGGCGACGCCGATGAAGGCGAGCATGCCCCCCAGCAACCCACCCGCATAACGCAACAACAGAATGTCGCGATAGATGCGCCTCGTCTCATCCTTTAGCGAGTTAAAGTTGAGGTTGTATTCCCTCGACATTTGCAGCAATTGGGCTTCCGACTCGTCCAAATCCGCGCCATCCTCCATGTAGACGTTCATACCATGCTTGAGGTACGGCATCCCCATCGCTTCCAGTCCCCCTTCCGCCACAATAATGTTCATGGCGGATTGCGTATCGACAATCGCACCGATTGTGACAGTCTTCTCCTCACTGATGGCGGGATTGCCTGGATTCGTCAAGAACGTGATGGCGTCGCCGACCCGTATTCGGTCATCCCTATAGTGTTCCGTCCCCACCGTCGGTATGGTTCCCTTGTAATAATCGTATTCATTGTATCCTTCCGGCGTCTTCCAAAATGGCGGGAGGCATAGCGCCACCTCCTTGCCCGCCTTCATCGCCTCCACGTCAACGTCACCCTCCATCACCCTACCCTTCAATGAAGCAAGGCCCGCGTCGTCATACACGGTTACATGGGGAAGAAAAGAAAACCCCGTCTGCCCCGCAATGTCATAATTGTTAAAATTACTTTGCTCCACGTACTCGGACATTTTTTCCTCGTCCATGGACGCTTGGGCGATGACGAACGCACTGGTATGGATGGTGGAAACCCCCTCCAAACCGCGTATTTTTTGTTCGACGGGAAGCAAGTCGCCGTCGGCCTCCACTGTGTCTTCCGAAGGCAAATCACCCTCCCAGCCATACCCCATCGTCGACATGTAGAAATCGCTGCCCCGTCTTGCCTCCAACTGCTCCAACAAGGTGTTGACGCCAAACGCCAGTGCATTGACGGTCGCAATACAGAACGCCATGCTCACAACGTAAAACGCCACGCGAACCTTGGAACCCCGCAACCCGTGTCTCACAAAGAAGGACGCACCCAACTCGTCCGTGCCGATTGACGAGGCGTTCCTGCGCCTCCTCCTTTTCTTGCCGCCGTATGACGCAGCTTCGACGAGCGACGTCCGACCGGCCTTGACGGCGGGAAACGCGGCCGCCACCAACGTCGTGACGACGCACAATGCGACGGCAACCATCGGTATCCACGCATGAACGAACGTAAGTATGGGATAATTGACGTTCTGTGCGACCAACATTCCAAACACGCGCACCACCCCTATGGATGCAGCCACGCCAAGCAACGCCCCCGTCACGGACGCCACGGTGGCAACCACGAACCCTTCGGCCAACACGTAACATACGATTTGACGCTTTGTTGCCCCAATCGTCCGAAGCAAGGCGAATTGTTGCCGCTTTACATCTACCGAAACCAAAAACATACTGCAAATGAAGAAGACCATCGTGGCCAATATCACTCCGATGACGACGCCGGCTATTAATTTTGCGCGGTTCCAAGTCAAATCCTCTACGCCGTTTTCCTCCCTGTAGACGTTTTGGTTTGGTACGATTCTCACGTCCTTAGGTATATTCCCCTCTAATTTGGCCGCCCAACCCTTCTCCCTCCACAACAGATAATTGGTGATGCGGTCCGGCACGTCGAACATCTCTTCTTCCGATACAAAAATCGATAAGGGGAAATAATATGGCCCAAACTCATCTCTCCCATTCCCCGCATAATTAAGCGTCTCAAACCACGCCCCAGAATAAGCGCAGACAAGTCCAACGACGGTAAACGTCCGGTCCGTTGGCTGTTCCCGCACGTCTTCCTCCGGGTGGTACATTTCCCCCGCCGGACTAACCGCAAGGGTTATCTGGGAACCGACGACAATCTCCGAACCCAGCCCCATGCGCTTGGCCGCATCCTCCTCTACGGCGATTTCCCCCTTCTTCTCCGGCATTCTCCCATCCTTCAACCGTATATGGGCGAGGGAACGGGCTGTTTCATCCATATGTCCCATAACGACCGCATTGCCACCCTGCTCGGAATGGATTCCGCCAATCGTCCCCACCACACCCTTCCTCCTCCAAAACGAGCCCTCTTCCAATTCCTTTTCCTGCCCTTCATCCACCGGGGAAGTGATTACGGACTGTTCGCCGTATACCTCTTTGTCATGGTACCATTTACTCTGAATGAAGGAGTTTGCCACTATGCCTACGACCGTAACCAGAAACGCACACAGCAACACGCCAACCATAAGTCTGAGCGCGGCCTTGCGGTTCCTATACGTGGCGTGGGCCGAAAAAAGCGCCATCCATTTCATGCACCCTTCCCCCCTTCCCCATATCCACCGTGTCCATCGAAACCCGTCCGTCCACCAACGTGACCAGCCTGTCCGCCCCCTCCGCTATGTTGAGGTCGTGCGTCACCATGACGAGCGTCTGGTTGTAACGTTTTTTCAGCATGTGCAACAACGCCAAGACTTCCTTGCTCGACCTGATGTCCAGATTGCCCGTCGGCTCGTCCGCCAAAACGACGGCGGGCTTGGTCGCCAAGGCGCGCGCTATGGCGACGCGCTGGCACTGGCCGCCGGACAGCTCGCTTGGATAATGGTGCAACCGTTCGCCCAAGCCCAAACCGTCCACCAATTCCTGTACGAAGTCACGGTCAACCGGTCGGTTGTCCAACCGAATCGGCAGTATGATGTTCTGGTACGCGGTTAAATCCGGAATCAAGTTATACGACTGAAAGATGAACCCCATGCGTCGTCGCCTAAGGATGGTGCGTTTGGCGTCAGCCAAGGCGTACACGGACTCCTTCTCCATCAACACCTCGCCCTTCTCCGGCTTCTCCAACCCTCCCAACAAATGCAACAACGTGGATTTGCCCGAACCCGACCGACCCGTTATCGCGGTAAAGCTACCCTCTTCGAACGACAAAGTCAAGTCGTCCACCGCATGGACGGCCACTTGTCCCGAACCAAACGTCTTGGACACGTTTCTTGCCTCTAATATTCCCATAATGACTACCCCTTTCTTTCCCTGCTCCGTTCGCCTTGTGCGGCACGCTTGTACATCCCCCATTATAGAATGCGCAGGTGCAGAAAAGGTGTAGATTTTCCTTAAGAAATCTACACCTTCTTCATCGCAACCATATGCAAGACGGGTAGAGTAATCGTGAATTCCGTCCCGTCGCCGCTTCGCGCCTCTATTTGGCCATGGTGTTTCTCGACGACCATTTTGGCAATGGGGAGGCCGAGCCCCAGCCCCCCCGCCGACCGACCCTTTGCACGGTAAAACCGGTCAAATACATGGCTCAAGTCTTCTTGGCACAGTCCAGGTCCATTGTCCTTGACGCTTAACACGACGGTGGCTTCCATAAGGAGGGCCGTTACGACGACCCGCGCGCCGTCGCCGCAATAAAGGGCCGCGTTCTTCATGATGTTGAAGAGGGCTTGCGTCATCCACCGCTCGTCCATCCTCAGCACAATGTCGCGGGCCACCTCGTTCACCATCGTCAACCCACCTCCCAACCCGCACTGTACCACGAGTCCATAGGCGTAATCCACGACGTCGGCCAGCGCGTGCTCCTCGACTTCCAGCGCCAGGTCGTCCACTTCCAATCGAGCCAAATCCAACAGGCACCGAATGATTTCATTCATCTTCTCGGCTAGGAGGACGCAGCGTTCGAGTTGCCGACGGTCCGTCTCGTCCACCGTCTTGGCCAACAGCAGGTCCAGATACGTCAACAAGGCGGTAATCGGCGTCTTAAGCTCATGGGAGACGTCCGCAACGTAGTCTTTCAGGTTGGTTTTTTCCTCTTGTAGCCGCCCCACCAAATGGTCCGTGCGACCCACCAGTATTTCAAGCCAATCGTAAAGCCTGCCGAAATCCCCCTCCTTGTGCGCCTGTAAGCCGTCCGAAGGCAAGCCGCGCATGACCCTGTCCACCATACGAGAAATTTCATCAACCCTCCTTCTCGTAACCAACGTTCTAACCCCATATCCCAAGAAAAAGCCGACCAACCCCCCCAAGAAAAGAAGGGCGGCCGCACCCCACACATTCCATTGAAACGTCACTGGCGATACTCCCTTTCATCCATGGCGTACCCCACGCCACGCACCGTCCTCACGTACATCCCGCTCGTCCCCAACTTCCTCCGCAAGGCGCTTACGTGTACCGACAAGGTGTTGTCGTCGATAAACGCTTCGTCCACGTCCCATATGCGCTCCAACAACGTCTGCCTGGTAACGGTTCTGCCGACGTTCGCCATCAACACGTGGAGGACCTTGAACTCGTTCGGCGTCAAATTGACCGCGCATCCCCCTCGCGTCACCGTCCGCCCCACGGCGTCCAGACAAATGTCTCGGAAGGCGAGCGTCCCACTGGTCCCGCCCGAATCCGCACTCCGCCTCAACAAGGACTGAATCCGCAACAACAATTCCCTGACGCGGAACGGCTTCATCACGTAATCGTCACCGCCGCTCTCAAAGCCGCGTATGGTGCTGACTTCCTCGTCGCGACAAGTCAGGAACAGGATGGGGAACGACATGGTGCGCCGAATGGCTTGGCATAATTCAAAACCATTCCCGTCGGGCAACACCACGTCCAACACGGCCATGTCGGGAGGCGATTCGCGCAACGCCGCCATGGCCTCGCTTACCGTGCCGCAATCCCGAACCGCATACCCCTCCTGCACCAACATGCTCACAAGGCCGTCCCGAATATATTCGTCATCTTCTACCACTAGGATTGTCTTCATGCTACCGTTATAGCACGTTGGGTTCCGTTTGTCAAATCCCATTCATCATCACACTTTCCTTTTACTTCCATATAATGATGATTAATATGTTAAAAAGGTGAACAAATATGGGTATAGGATATTTGACCGTAAGGGTCGATACCGCCGACGGGGCGTTGCCCGTTCCCAACGCACGCGTAACGGTAAAAACTCCGAATGGCGACATATTGTACGAGACGTACGCCGACGCCGACGGAGCCACGGAAACATTTCCCCTGACGTCCCCCGACAAAGAACTCACGTTACAGGAGGATTACGACAACGCGGCCTATTCCATTGCCGACGTGGAAGTCTCCGCACCCGGATACGTGACCAAACACATCCGCGACGTGGAAATCGTCGATACGCAAACCACGATTCTGCCCGTACATATGGAACCGCTGGCCAACGAGCCGTCGCCCGTCACCGACGAGGACGTCACCATACCTCCCGTAGGCCTGTTGGTCGAAGAACCTTTTGCCAAGGCGACCCCGCCCGCCGACGGCCAGACGCCCCCCCGCGCCGACGACAGGGTGTTGTCCCAAGTCACCATACCGGAATACATCACCGTGCATTTGGGCTCGCCCAACGATTCATCGGCGAGGAACGTCAGGGTACGCTTTGCCGATTACATAAAAAACGTGGTTTCGAGTGAGATATATTCCACTTGGCCATACAATTCATTGGTAGCCAACATCCACGCCATCGTGACGTTTGCGCTCAACCGCATCTACACGGAATGGTACCGTAGTCGCGGCTACCCGTTCGACATCACGAATTCCACCGCCTATGACCAATACTATCGGGACGGCGGCCCCGTATTTGAGAACGTGAGCAACATCGTGGACGGCATATTCAACGTGTACGCCAAAAGAAACGGGCAAGCAAACCCCTTCTTCACCCAATTCTGCAACGGCAGCACCGTCACCTGCAACGGCCTCTCCCAATGGGGGACGGTCACCCTTGCCAACCAAGGACTGTCGCCACTGGACATCCTGCGCTACTACTACCCGAAGGATTTGGAACTGGCCACCAGTAACAACATATCAAACGTCCTCACATCCTATCCCGGTACCGCGTTGCGCCAAGGCAGCCAAGGCGAGGACGTGAGGAAGATTCAGAACTACCTGAACCGCATACGGAAAAACTACCCCCTCATCCCGGCCATCGCCAATCCCAACGGGTATTTTGGCCCTGACACCGAGAACGCCGTACGCACGTTCCAACAGGTGTTCAACCTGACGGCGGACGGCGTCGTCGGCAGGAACACGTGGAACCGCATCTCCTACATCTACACCGCCGTCGCCCGATTGGGCGAGCTGGACAGCGAGGGCGTATATGAAAATATTGGCTCCACCCCGCCGAACGCAGTCCTGTCCCAAGGCGCCAGGGGTTCGGACGTGTCGGAGCTGCAATACCTCCTGAACGCAATCTCCACCTACTACCCCAGCGTGCCCTACGTCACCCAAGACGGCGTCTTCGGCCCGAACACGAGAAACGCCGTCGTCGAGTTCCAGAAGACGTTCGGCTTGACGAGGGACGGCGTCGTGGGTCCCGCCACTTGGAGCAAACTGTACTCCGTATACCAAGGCATAACGGGAAACGTGACCAATCCCCCCTCGGAAGTGACGCCCGCTTACCCCGGCACACTCCTGAAAGAAGGCTCCCGAGGCGAAAACGTGCGCCTGATGCAACGTTACCTCTCCGACCTTCGCGCCACTTACCCCAGCCTGCCCGCCATATCGGTGGACGGCGTCTTCGGCCCCAATACGAAGGCCGCCGTCATCGCGTTCCAGCGAGCCTTTGGGTTGGGCGCCGACGGCGTCATCGGTCCCCTGACTTGGGCCGCCATAGTCTCTAGGCACGGCTAGTGGGGGGAGTTCTGGGGAAGGTTACTGGCTGCTTCTGGTCGAGCAAGAGCCACTATCCGTCTGTCTCGGGACCGCTTGCGCTTAAATGCGTACGTAACGGATGCCGAGCTTGTGTGGTACCAAGCTCTGGCACCGACGCCCGCGAACCCGAGTGACACACTTCGTGAGCCACTCGGGTTCGCGGGCGCGCTCGCATCATTCAAGCAAGCTTGATGATGCTCACTTTGCCTTCGCGCAATATGTCCCTCGACATACGGATATGGCTTTGCTCGTCTCTGACTCAACGGGGACTACGACGTCATATGCCGTCGGCTTTTTTGGCTTTTTCGGCGGACCATGATGCTCTACGGGGGGCTATTGTATCTTGTTGGATGATGTATGTATGCGATGCCAAAGATGGTGGCACCCTGCTGATGCAATTATAGGTTGCCGAGGGGTGACTGGGGGATTGTGGGGTTACGATTGATTTTTGCGAAGTCCGGCTGACGTCAGTGTTTTGGTTTTGTGGAGACTCTGCGAAAATGGCCACGGCGTGGCCGTTTTCGTATGGGTGGAGGCTCCTAAAAAACCAACTGACGGAAGGTAAGGCAAGTAAAAAGCAAACGAAACCCCAAATCCCCACACAACCCGCAACTTGGTTCAACAGGGGGATTTCCGCAAGCGGACGGGAAAGAGGGGAAGCAAAAGGCAAACGAAACCCCAAATCCCCACACAACCCGCACTTGGTTCAACAGGGGGATTTCCGTAAACAGACGGAAAAAGGAGAAGGCTATGCTAAAAAAATTCGTTATATTTGCTTTTGTCTCTTTTTTTGTGGCACTGGCCGTATCCATGACGGCGGCGTATTTTATTCAGACTAACGATGTAGACGCACTCACGAACAAGGAGCTTAGGCAGTTGTTGGACGACGTGGACGGTTTAATCGCCTCCAACGACGAGCAGGTAAGGCAGATTCGCGAGGAAATGGACGCTCAATATCTTGCCAAGACCCGTGCCGTGGCGGAGATGCTCAAGTTGAAGCCCGAAATATTGACGGATTACGAGGAGCTTTGTCGGATTCGCGACTTGATTGGAATTGATGAAATCCACGTCACGGATGCGGACGGCATCCTCAAATGGGGTACGGTAAAAGAATATTTTGGCACTGATTTTTCATCCAGCGAACAGACGCTGCCTTTTTATCAGGGGATTGGAAATCCTGATTTTGAACTTGCACAGGACCCACAACCCAACGCCACCATGGACGTTCAATTTCAATATATAGGCGTGTCGCGCTACGATGGCGAAGACGGCGTCGTGCAAATAGGAATGCATCCCACTCGATTGGAAGAGGCGTTAGACAAGGCCGCACCGGAAAACCTCCTCACCCAACTGAAAACGGAAGCGTCCATGCGCCTGATTCTACTTGACGGGGAAACGATTGTGGGCGACTCCAAGCAAACCTTGAATGGAAAATCTCTTGGGGACGCGGCGACGGGAACGTTGAAGGCTGGCAGTGGCAACATCACGTTGGATTCTGAAGACGGCCATTACGTGGCCGGCAACAGCGGGAGTTATCTGGTCGCGGCCATTGCCAACAAGGCGGGCATGTATCGTTCGCGCAACAACATGCTGGTGATTTTCCTCATCACCAATTCGCTGGTCTTATTCTTCCTTATTCTCGTTGTGGGTTTGTGGCTGAAACGCGGCATCGTAAACCCCATCATACGGATTGAGGACGCCATTTCCCATGTGGCGGGGGGCGACTTGGGCTACCAGTTCTCCGAACGGGGCATGCCGGAGTTCGTGTCGCTGAGCGGACACGTCAATACGACTGTGGGCAGTATGCGCAAAATGCTGGACGAGTCGAGGGAAATGACCCGCGCCCTTACCTCCGTCATCGAAAGCGTCGAAAGCGGGACGAGGAATATCGAGGCCATTATTGGGGATTTGTCCATGGAAAGTCACAACCTACAGGCGGAGGCAACCTCGCAGGACCAAGTGGCGGAAACGATGGCGCAACTCTTTATGGAGGTACGCAAGAATGCGATGAGCAATCTAAAACACGCCTCCAGCGCCAGCGAAGCGGCCTTAACCGCATTGAACGACGCCAATGACGGAAGCGGGAGGATGGCGGACGTGGTCACCGCCGTCAAGGCGATAGACGGTGCCTCCAAGGACATATCGGAGATCATCAAGGTCATTGACGACATCGCCTTTCAGACGAACATGCTTGCGCTTAACGCCGCAGTGGAAGCCGAAAGGGCGGGTCAACACGGGAAAGGCTTCGCCGTAGTGGCGGAGGAGGTACGCAGCTTGGCCAACAAAAGCGCCGAAGCGGCAAAACAGACGAACCTCTTAATCAGCACGTCCATTCAACGCGCGCACTCCGGCGTGCAAATCGCCAACGAGACGGCGGAAGGGATATCGCTGATTGTGGATAAGATTAAGGAATCTTCCGCATACATGGAGAAGATTGTGGGTTCCTCGAAGGAACAGGTGAATTCGGTGGAGTGCTTTAACGAAAGCGTTACCGGCATACGGCGCAGCACCAAGGGGATTGAGCAATCCTCTGAACATATTTTGCGCAACAGCCAACTTCTACAGGCGAACACGCGCGACGTGAGCGGCGTCATCGGCAACGTCAGGCTCCTCCCCTCTGAATCCGCCAAAACGACGCCCGCACTTACTTCCGGCAAGCGACGTTAAGTACCGGCCTTTTGCTTGGTCGAACAAGCACGCTGGACGGGACTCACTTTGCCTTCGCACAAATCGTATGACGCCTGCAACGGGCAAGTGTCGCATCGGGGTTTTGCTTTGCAATGTTCCTTGCAATGGATGACGATCAGGGCGTGATAGTTGTTATACAGGGGCACGTCCTTTGGTATATGTTGTTCGAAGAATTGCTGGATGGAGTCGTAGTCTTGTGGTACGTCATAGCCCAGCCGCATCATAAGCCGTCTCGTATAGGCGTCTACGACGAAGGTGGGGAATTGAAACGCATACAGGAGTATGGAGCCCGCCGTCTCTTTGCCGACGCCCTTTACTCTTAGAAGTTCGGGTCGAAGTTCCTCAATGGTGCATTGGCGTACTATGTCTGTAGAATAATCGTACTGGCGGTACCATCGGGTTATTTCTTGGAGGTAGGTCGCCTTTTGGTTGAAGAAACCCGCCGGGCGAATGAGTTCAATAATTTCTTCCCGTTTGGCGCGCTCGACGTATTCGGGCGCGGGGTGTCCGTCTGGAAAGTTCGCAATGGCCTTCTCCACGTTGCTCCAAGCCGTATTCTGCGTCAGAATGGCGCCCACGATTACTTCGTAGGGCGACTCGGCGGGCCACCAGTCAAGGTCGCCATATTGTTGGTACAAACGCTCATAGAGTACGGCCAGTTCGTGCTGGTTCGCGACGCCGCCGGATTGTCTGTTGGTTCGGTTGTCATCGTGTTTAATGACGCTTTTTTCTTTCATTTTGTTTCCCATTCTTCTCGTCATATTTCAAAACCTTGCGCGGCACGCTTCGCAAGCCTGCATACGTCTTGCGTCTTCTGCAAGACGTTGTCGCTGGGCGCGCTCGAATTGGCTACGTAGGGCGCACAAGATTTTTTTCATGTCGCATTTTTTTCTCTTGCTTTTTGATTTCCACTCTGTTATAATAGGCTTGTTTCTCACATTGCGGATATAGTTCATTGGTAGAATGTCAGCTTCCCAAGCTGAAGAGGCGGGTTCGATTCCCGTTATCCGCTTTGTATCCTTCGCAAGCTTCATTGTAGCGCATCCCTGTTTTTTTGTCAAACGGGTTGGCAATGTGGCTTATTTTTTTCTCATTTTTGAGTCTTCGGCTTATTCCCCGTCCGGGGATTTCCCCAAGTTGAGTATGGCGTCCGGAACCTGCGGCAATACGGGGACTAATTTTGCAAAATCGTTATAGGTCTTAAGGACTCCTTGAATCTTCTTCGCCCCCTTCCGCAACTTCGCCGTATTCTGGTTTAGTTCGGATTCCTCGTCCGTCAGGTCGTCAAGGAACTCCTTCATCTTCGATATGATTCCCTTCTTCTTCAACGTCTCCTCGACGTTGCCTTCGGCCGGCGGTTCCTCCACGATTTTTTGGGCTTCCTCCACCACGCCGTACACTTCCTGCACGTATTCGGACTCCTCCTCATAGCCCTTGCTGCTCAAGCTGCTCGCCAAATTGCTGAGCTCGCCTTGCAGGGTTACCGCGGAATCATGGATTTCCACATTGTACGTCGTATTGATTGAATGGTCGTCTTCCTCAAACGAGACGGACGAGTCGCGTTCCGCAATGGCGAGGGAGGAATTCTCCATGCGGGGCGCAATATTGTTGGTGGTCAAATTCAGCGCGTCTATTCGGATGTAGTTAATCGCATACCCATCCTTGGTTTGGTCCAACGGAATGTCAAACCCCATATCCGCCTTGAAATAGGGGCGCGCTTGCTGCAAATGTCCGACGATGTCTTTCTCATCCAACATCAACGGTTTGTCGTCGTTGTGTATCACCCGATTCGTCGTCTTGTGAAATTGCTCCTCTATATTGCTTGGAATAAGCACTTCGTACATTAAGTTCGGCTCAATTCTTTTATAACTGTCAAATATGTCCCCCAGCGTTTCACGCAAGCTGGAAATGTACGCCGTCTTATCCTTGCCCTTCACGCGGACGCTGATGCTCCTGTCCTCCTCTATGACGCAGGCCATCGCCTCGCCATCCTTAAAGGAAAGTATCGCCCCCTTGCGCCATATCTCCTTGTCGTTGGTGACCTCCTCGTTACGGCGCACAATCAGCCTTGACACGATGTCGGGGGGCAGCGCCCTTTCAACCCTGAATTCCATGGCTAACCGTTCTCCGGGAGGGAAATCGGGCAAATATTCGGGCCTGTCGATGGGCAATATGCCGGGAATGGAGATTTCCTCCCCTTTGTCGTCCTTGAAGAAGGCCAATTCATACACTTCCATGACGCGAAACAGAAACTTAATCTTTTCCAGGGGGTATCGCCCCATATCCTCCTCATTTTCAAAAATTTTCATCCCGTGTTCCTTCATGGAGAGGATGTGCTTCTCGTTGTTGTGCCCCCAATTGATGATTTTGTATATGCCGTTGGTAATCCAATCCGGATTCAGTACGAGCATGTTGAATTCAAGCATATCCTCCGTGTTGTACCAAAGGCAAGCGCCCAACGCATGTAGGTCACTTAGTATTTGCTCGAACCTCTCGGGCGGCACCCCGTTTTTTCGTGCGATTTCGTCGAATTCCTCCCGCTGAATGGAGTCTTCCTTTTTCGACTCAAAATAGTTGCGCAAATCCCTCTTTACCAGATAGGCGTCAAGCGGTATCTCTTGTTTTTTCCAGGAAGGGTTGTTGTGTACGCATTCCTTTACGGTTCGACGAAATTCTTTTAGCCTTGTCTGGTCTTTACTTCCGATGTCGACGCTATAGTAATCCTGTATGGTCGGATAGAGGTTCTTCAACGTCTTCCTCTCGATATCCGACTTGTGTTTGTCTTCTTCGTTGATTACGAAAAGGATGGGGGAATCCCCCCCGTATATCCGTATCTGCTCCAGCCAGTATTCCGGTCGGTTGTTATGCTCCATACGTCCATTGTAGACGTATATGTAGAGGCAGCGGAAAGACATAAAGCACCGATGTGCGGAATGCGTAATGGAATGGCCCGCAAAATCCCAGATGTGAATGTTCATGCCACCGTCATTGTTGGTACTGTGCAGTCGCCATTGCAAGACGGAGACGCCCTCCGTACTCTCTTCCTCTTTTGGCATTGGGGCGTCGACCTTGACCAACCTACGCGCAAGGCTGGTCTTCCCGGCACCCTTCTCCCCCAAGATGATGATGCGCGCCTCGTCCAGCCGCTCCATCTCGTCGCCTGAATTCTCCATATACCGACCGACGGACGCCGCGCCTCCCCACCTTATCTCGTCCGGCACGTTGTAAAGCCTGCGAAATAATTCCTCTTCATCTTCTTCCAACCCGTTCTCAAACAATTCGTCATAATGCTTTGCCCAGTACCCACAATCGTTTTCCCTTAAGTCTTCCAAGAGGGATTTCCAATTATTCCTATAAATGCTCGTGTCATGATGAAAGTCCTTACTCTCTTTACTTTCCACCACCTCTATGTCGTTCATGATTACCCAATTGAAGATATTCTCAATCTCTACGTCTCTGGTATTGGAGGCGGCGAAAGTGGCGGCGGTCGCCGCACGGGCGGCGGCACCTGCTGCTGCGGCCGTGGCGGCCACGGCCGTGGCCGTCGTATCGGCTGCTGCCGCGGCGCCTGCTGCTGCCGCGGCTACGGCCGCCTCGGATACGGCGGAAACGGCATAGGCTGCCGCGTCGGCTACTCCTGCGGCGGCGTCGGCCGCACGGGCGACTGCTTCGGTGGCGTCGGCTGCGGAACCGGTGGCCGCATCTGCCGCGGCGGCCGCGGCATAGGCTGCTTCCGCCGCGGAATCGGCGATGGCGACCTCGTCGCCGACATAGGCGGAGCCGGCAAAATCAATCGCCCTAAGCACGGACAGCAAATGCTTCTGCCTTTCATCCTCCTCCCAATAATTAAAATGCCTTCTCACGCTTAGAAACGGCAACGCCCGTACTGCACAAAGCCATGCAAAATGTACACACTGTTCTTGATTGAAGTTTTTGATTCGTTCCTCCACTTTGTCCCGAAATGAAATTTCTTCCGAATCACCCTCATTGCCTTTCACTATTGATTGTTCCCATGATTTTTTTTCCATATCCTTCCCCCGTCTCAAATAGGTTGCCAATGCGGGTCCCAAAGTCATGCGCTTTCATGCAAGCATGAAAGCGCATGACCTTTTGACCCTGGTATCATATGATACCACGGACTGCTCCGCATTTGTGCACAAAGTTTCATGCTCCCGCAGTCCTCAAACATTCGAACTCCGCCCTATCGGGCTACTTTCTCATGTTTTGGCGGGTCCCAAAGTCATGTGCTTTCATGCAAGCATGAAAACACATGACCTTTTGACCCTGGTATCATATTATGATTTGATGGGAGAATTGAGACATATGGAAGAACATTTAATGTGGGTCTAATAGGAATGGTACTTCGCCATGCTCTGGCATACGGGGCAATAATACACCTTCCCGCCCAGATAAGCTTCACGGACGATTTCTCCGCCGCATGAGGGGCATGAGCCGCCCATCGTCTTGCTGGACATTATGGTTTGATATCCCCCCATATTCCCGTAGAAGTCCTTCTCCGTATTCCGTCCGCCCCGCGACGTCATGTCGCATAAGACGAATTTGACGGCTTGGTACATGGCTTCCTCGTCCTTATCGCTCAATCCGGCCATTCGGGCTTTGGGATGGACGCGCGCTCGGAACAGGATGTCTTGCAGGACGCCGTTGCCCAAACCCGGAATGCGCTGCTTCGTCGCCAAGAATTCCTTGGCGCTTAATTTGCCTTCGGCCTCGCGAAGCAAGGCGTCGAAATACGGGCCGTCAAATGCATCCGTCAACGGGTTGGGCTTCTCCCTGGCTATTTCATTGTAGCTCTCCTTCTGGCCTTCTTTTAGCAACCATAACGTGCCATACATTTGTACGCTGCCCGTCAACGACGAACCATCCTCGAACGTAAGCAACAACTGGTGCTTCTTCGGCAGCTTTTCTCCCTCTTGGAAGTACCGAAGATTCGTACCATCCGAGAATACCAGTCGCACGTCTTCCACCTGCACTTCCACCATGCCACCATAAGCCGTCGATTCCAACACCCTTTTTCCAACCAGCAACGGGGGGTAGTCCTCCGGCCCGCCCGACAACCAGGCAAATCGATGTGGCGAATAGCCGGCGACCACGTTCGTAATCTTTTTTCCCTTTATGGTATCGTTGATTTGGCCCGCCAAAACCTTGCTTTCCGGTATCTCTAGCATGTGATTCCCCTTTCTCTTTTTTTCCCTTATAGGAAAGTTCTCAATTGCGGAGCAAGTTCCACGAAGTGGAACTGTAGAGCGTTGCGCTTCTCAGCCAACGCTTTTTTCCCTTATAGGAAAGTTCTCAATTTCTCCACACTTTTCCCTCTCTCCCGTCAAACAACGCAGGAGGCGTTCTTCACCTTCACCCTGAGGGCGACGAGGCTCGCAACGTCACTTAGCGTGGCTTCTTCCTTCACGTCAATCATCAGCCATTTCTGTCCTTGCCCCGTCGGGGTGTCGGCAAACTTTTGCCGCACATAGTCGGAACAGGAGGGGATGAACGCCTCCGCCTCCTGCATTTCCTTGTCCCCCACCACTACGAGCGCAATATAGTATCCCTCCATTGGATAAAGGGTACACAACGACTTGCCGCCCTTCTTATATTTGACGTTCCATCCCGCCTGCATGGAACAACCGCTGTACCCCATGTTCGGATTCACTTCATACGCACGTTGCAGATAGTCGTTCAACCTCCCCCACAACGGACTGCCGACGTACTCCTCCACCTGCTCGTACGTGGGCGGCGTTTCCTTTGAATAGACTTCATACCACTCTGCCACATCGTCACCTCGCTTTCCTGGATACTCTCTATATCTTCACAACGTTCGTTACTGATAAAACTCTACCACAAAAACTCGACAACAGTATGTCATATTATGATTTGAGCGACAAAAGACATCTTGTCAACTTACATATCATCAATTGACAAGGTCGTATTGCTCAATCCATGGTAGTAATTGACCGTCGAGGCAGTAAACTTCAAAATACAATAGTCTGGGTCGGTAACGCCTTTTGAGTAGTATTTCTCATCTCCTTTGTTCCAGAAACGCGCCTTAACTTCATTGTCCTCGACCACCTCCATCGTTCCCGTAAAAAGCGCCCCCTTAAAAAATATTTCGTTGCAGTAATAGACCGACGCCTTCGGATTCTCCCGAAACTGCGCCACACGCTTTGAGCTTGTGTTCGTGGAAAAATAATGGGTTCGTACGTCTTCATCCCTTATTGCAAACATACACTTAACCTGAGGGAACCCCTCTCCGTTTACGGAACCCACATACGCAAACCTGCTTTTTGTGCGTAGCTTTCTGATTTCTGAATTAATCTCCTTATCCATTTTTGACCCTCCTTTTCGTTAAGTTGCCCAGTACTCGCTCCAACGCGTTCTCAAAAGCCATGATCTCCGCATCAGAAAATCCCTCGTAAAATATCTCGTTCATTCTGGCTGACACCTCGTCGTATTGGCCTTGAAGTCTTCTCGCCGTCTCCGTCAGCGTGATTCGAACAATTCGTCGATTGGAAGAATCATGGACTCGACAAATGTGTCCGGACACTTCCAACCTGTCCAACATGCTTGTGAGCGTGGTTTTCGCAAGCCCCGTCCTCTCCGAAAGCTCACTTATGGGAATATTGTCATTGCCCCATAACGCATACAAAATGCGCCCCTGCGCACCGTTAAACTGGTCAATGCCATATTCGTCAAGTAGCTTCTCAAAAACCCGACCCTGTATTTGCTTGATCTTCCCAACGAGAAAACCCCCGTTTGTTTTTTTAATCATTCGACCACCTTCTTATATGGTATAGTACTATATAGTACTATTGTCTGTCAAGCGAAATTTAAGGTATTTTATTTCCCATCTTCTGATATTTCATCCCCACTTGTTCTATCTCCCAACAAAGTGGTGGGGTGAAAATTTCACCATGGCTTGTCAATTCCGTACGTATAGAACAGACCCGAACCCCATGTGTAACAGGAGTTACAGGTCTGTTCAATTTGAGCAAAGTCAAAGCGTGCCGCACCTCGTACGACTCGCTACTCATTAGCAAGTTGAAAATAGCTCTCCGCATCATTCTTAGACAGATGGTATTTGTCCTTTATCATTTTAAAAATTGCAGGATTCGGCATCCGCATATCTCTCATAATCTGTATGGCGCCTATGATGAGGCCTCTTTCCATCCCTTTTTCCATCCCCTTTTCGAGACCTCTTTCAAACCCTTCCTCCATGCTTTCCTCCCGTATCGTCTTCATATGTAATTCCTGATCGTATTCCGTTAAACTCATCTGCACCACCTCCGCCCTGTTCCTTAGCAAGAAATCTCTCAACACTTCTTCTTTGATGCACTCCGTTACCGCCCTATCCACCGCTTCCGCCAACGAACCTTCCTTCTCGTACCTTCGAACCCTGTCCACATAGGTCACATACTGAGAGAGAATCGGACAACCATCCAGTAACCACGGGTTGTTGCCTGGATTGATATTCAGCACCTTTACCTTCAACTCCAGATTAATCTCGTCTGTTTGTCTGGCAAACGCATCTGACAGGTTCTCCACCCACCTCTCCGGTCTAGGTTGCATCCCATTATAGAAAACGACAAACCGAGGATTGGGTATCTTCACAAGCTTACTCGTATATATGCTGACCCCTGCAAGAAAGGCTCTTAAAAGTGCGGATGCATAGTCTAAATTCCGCAACGGCATGTTTGGATTGTAGCCAGCCTGGTGTTCGTAAATATTGATCCACAAGTCCAGTACAAAGGATACGTCGTTCTTGCAACCCATAAAAATAGCATTCTCCAACGTATTGACCATCAGTTCCTTCGGATTGTCATGACTCGTTCCATTGACGGCGTTGTAGAGACTCAGCAAATTCGCCTTGTCCCGAAACAACATCCGGAAAATGGAGTCCTTGTAATTCCTGACTACATGGATTCCCTTCCCATTTTTGTTCGCATTGTCCATACGTAAAACCTCCTTTTTGTTGCAGGGAGGCTCTTCCCTCAAAGAACCCCGCCGCTTTTTGAATGTGATGAAAAGCATTGACGTTCTTTGAATTCGTAGAATGAACCTTGCGCGTCTCGCTTTGCGAGAGCACTCGCGCAAATCATAGAATCGGGCATAGCCCGAGTATAGAATGAATGCTTTGTGCTAATTATAGCATGTCAGTGGCTGTATTGCAATAGGAATTTATGTACATTAACTTTCTTAGCGGGCTTGTTGACACTGGCTATTCTTGTCTTTTGCGCCGCGTCTTGTGTAAATGATAGAATTCTTTCAGTGACTCCTTGGTATCGTCATCCAAATAATGCCACCGCACACCCCGTATCGCACCCTCAAGCGCAGATAACCGCATAATACACGCTGACGGGTCATTGGCAAGTATGCGAAGCCACGCCTTGCGGCTCCCAACCTCTTTCAATTGCTTAACGGTGGTTATACCGGCTTCGTTAAGTTGCAATTCTAACTTTTCCGCTATATTTGGCAGCTTACTCAACTCGCCCATCTTGTATATCCCCTTTCGTCGCAAAATATAAAACGCCCCTTACAATTAATCATACCTCAACAATCACCTGATTAAAAGAATAACATGCGCCAACAATAAAGGCAAGCAGTAAAAAGGCTCGTCGGATTAAATGCCCGGGAGCCTTTTTCAACAACGTATTCCTGATCATTAGTGTGCTTTTTACCGTCCTCATCCCTGCTTTTTCACGCCCTCGCAATCCTTCCCTCATCCATTCGGATGATTTCGTCATACTTCGACCGAAGATTCGGATCCAAGTTGTGGGTAATGGTGAGCAGCGTCAGTTCCTTCATGTCCAATAGTTGGTTTTCAATTTCATACGCCGTCTGCTGGTCAATCGCCGACGTTCCTTCATCCAAAACCATGATTGGCATGTTCCTAATCAGGGCGCGGGCAATCGCAATTCTCTGTCGTTGGCCGCCCGAAAGTTTATTGCCGTTCTCACCGACGGGCGAATGGATTCCATCGGGAAATTCGGACACGAACTTGGCGACCCCGCTCCGGTCCAGGGCGTCTTGAATCTCTGCGCTCGAATATTTATCATACAAAGTGATGTTGTTCTCGATATCCGTATCAAACATATAGACATTTTGGTGTATGGTGGAAATCAGATTGGCGGAAGCCTGGACGTCGCATTCTTTGATGGATGTTCCGTCATACTCTATGGAACCGCCGTAGGTATCGTAATACCCTGAGAGCAGTTTGGCCAACGTACTCTTACCGCATCCGCTCTTGCCGGAAATCACGTATTTACCACCTTTCTGTATCGACAAGTCAATATCCCTCAATATCGGTACGCCTTCTTCATAGGAAAAAGACACGTCTTTGACCTCCACGCACTTCTCGAAGCGGATTGTGGACATGTCACCGACGGCCTTCGCCTCCTGACCACAGTATGAATCCAACTTCTTAATAATGGGCTCTATCCCCTGCATCTTGGGCAAATTCGTCAGGATTGTGACGATTGGCATGATAAAGTTTCCGCTAAGCTGTAACAGGGCGAGGGAAGTACCGGCGGTGATTTCACCCTTGATGATTAAGTAAGCGGAGAAGAAGACGACCACAAATTGACAAAGCGCGCCGAGAATCTCCGACAAACTCTTGTTTAATTCCAGTAAATTGTCCGAAGCGACCTTGGCCCGCGTAACCTCTGCGTTTTCCCTCTCAAATACGTTCTGAAAATGTACAAATACATGAAAAGACTTAATCACTTCAAACCCCGACAAGATGTCCTTCGTCTTTTCCGTCAGTTTTTTCAGACTTTCCGACACAACGTCTTGTCTTTTCTGAAGACTCTTCCCCAACGCGCTGGGGATGACCAGCATCAACAGCACGCTTACGATTAATGCGACCGCAACCTTCACGCTCAATGAAAACAACATAAACATGGTGGCAACCAAAACAAACAGATATTGAATCGTGTCAATCATCGAGACGACGTAGTTTTCTTCCACCATTTTTATGTCGTTGGTCAACGCCGACAGGTATTCCGCACTATTTGCGCCATGAAAGGTGCGATAATCCATTTTCATCAGACCGGAATAAATGGCCTGCCGATAATCTCGATTCATGTGGTTTACCAATTGGTTGTTGACGCGACCATACAGGTAACTCAAAAAACCAAAAGCCACCAAATATCCCACCGCAAATACCAACGCCTCTCTAAACGCACCCAAATCCCCCGCCAAGGAAGTGTCCAAAACCTCCTCCAATATCTTGGCGCTCACCACCGACCCAACCGCATAAATAATCCCAATCACGATGGACACGAAGAAAAGTGGATAATTTTGTTTGATACATTGTCTCATGAAAAAGCCCCCTTTTGTTAAGATAAGAGGATTATATCACGATATT
>QMCE01000487.1_pt1 | contig 20224 bp, 16 predicted proteins | sample 1821851 | NCBI WGS metagenome assembly QMCE01 (sample SAMN09453174, study PRJNA476694) | Termite gut metagenome, whole genome shotgun sequencing project. | isolation source: worker | host: Odontotermes sp. | place: South Africa:Pretoria | collected 2016-01-28
GAATTATTGACAATAATATACAAGCGCAGTTTTCTACGGCCCTTGAAATGCTCAATGAATCAATACGCTTGAATCCCGGCAATAATACAACTGCCCAGTTAATCGACAGAGTGAACACGCTGATGGGCGGAAGTTCTACAATTATGGTTAGCGCGGATAAGCAAAAATATAATACGGCGGTGCGGGAATTTCAGCTTGGAAATAGACTTATCGCTCAGAGGCTTGTGGATGAACTTTGGGCAAATCCGCGGAACAGAAACTCTTCGGAACTGATTCAATTAAAAGAACGGATTGAGGCTTTCTTATGACGCAAAAAAACCGTTTTGTATGTGTATTGTTTTTTATCATTCTCGCGCTGTTTTTTTCCGTGGATAGGGTTTTTGCACAGATTGATTTTTTCTGGGAAGATCCCGTTGCTTTTTCTCCGGGGGCGGGAACATTTCCGGTTTCTTCTTCCAACAATAACCTTTCTGTTGTCGCATGGCAGGAAACGGAAATCACGGGAACCAGCAGGGACGGCATCAGCGCCGGCAGTATCCGCGTTTCCGCGGCGGTAAAAAACGGCAGCGGCGATTGGGCTGTCAAACGGTTTATCGGCGGTCCGTATCAATTTTCGGGACCTGAGCCTTCTCTATTGAGCGCGGCTGTAGACAGGCGGGGACGGATATTTATCGCGGCGGCGGCGGCGGCGGACTATATCGAAATTATCAGATCGGACGACGGGGGGGAGACCTTTACGGTTCACCGTATTCGGAGCGGCGGGGGAAGTACCCTTGCGCCCAAGATTTTTGCAAGGTCGGACGGCGGCTATCTTTTATTTACGACGCATGGAACAGGCGACGCCCTTTCGCTGCATTATTCCCGTTCAAATGACGGTATTATATGGGAAGAATTTATTCCTTTTGTAACGAACGCGGACATGAGCCTCAATTTTCTCCCGGAACATGTAACATTCAATGGAAGAGATTATATCGTTTTTCAATCTTTTGCCGGGGATGAAAATTTTACCTTTCAGCTTTACCTTACATACAGCAGAGACGGCGGGGCTTCGTGGATAACTCCCATACGGATAACAAGATTTTCCGATCCCTACATGAACACGAGCGCCGATCCGGGACGTTTTGATAATCAGCGTCCGCATATTTCTGTACAGCGGGGGCGGCTTTTCTTGGTTTGGGAGCGGCGTTATACTACGGGGAATCCTCTCATCTATGGAGTGTATCTTAATGGAGAGGGTGTGATGCAGGGAACGCCGGAGCGTTTGTCTCAGGCAGGAAGCTATTGCAACAATCCCATTGCTTTTGATTATCAAGGTTCTACTGTCGCGGCATGGTTTGATAACCGCTATGGTCAGAACAGAATATTTTTGGCGCAGTATACCGGTGTTGACTGGCAAAGTGAGGATGTTTCAGGCGCAATGGGTTCCGCGTCATTTGTCCGTCCTGTGATTAACGGCGGGACGCTGTACCTCTTTTGGCAGTCCAATCAAAATAACCGAAATAGAATTACCGCGCTTTGGCCGGACAGAACGGTAAACGCCCCCTCACTCGTTCCGCTTAATTTTCAGAACAGCAGGCCTGTCTCCGGGGATACGGTACGAATTTCATGGGAACGTCCTTATGATTCATCGGGGATTCTTGGCTATTCAACGCTGTGGTCTTCATCCCCATACGCGGTTCCCGCAAGAACTATCAATCAATATGCGGGATTGACAAATCAAGTTACGGAACATGCTCCAGAGGATGGAACATGGTATTTCTCGCTTATCGCGAGGGATTTTGCGGGCAACTGGTCAAATCCGGTTCGGCTTGAATATGTCCGGGATACGACGCCGCCCCCCGCGCTTGAGATTGTTCCTCCCGAACTGGATGAAAACGGATACCTCGTGTCAAACACTTTTTCCATGCGGTGGAATCCGCCTGACACCGAAGACGCCGCGGGATACACATGGAGTCTGCAATACCAAGGGTTGGCGGCTCCATATACCGGAATGGACGCGGAAGAGTTCAACGCGGCAATGGAAACGGAAGCCGCATCGAGAGTGAGCCTAAACCCTCGTATTATGGGAAGAGGAACCGTCGCGTCCTACACGAATCAAGATAACGGCCTTTGGAGATTTTCCGCCGCCGCCATTGATGAAGCCGGAAATATCGGCGCGCCGTCGAATTATTATTTTAGAATGAACAAGTATATTCCCTATACATATATTACATACATCAATTCAAGCAAAGATGAACAGGGAATTATCAATCTGGATATCATCGGGCGCGGTTTTTCGGAAGGCGGAAATGTCAGCAGAATATTTTTAGACCTTGATGGAGAGTTTCCTTATGACAAAGAATTCTTTCTTGACCGCGGAGATTTTACCGTTCGTTCGGACAGGGAAATCGGCGGAATAAGGATTGATGATCTTGATCAAGGCGTATACCGGCTTGGAGTAGAACATCCTTTGCGCGGACAAAGCATGACTGCTCCCATCGTTACGGTTGATGAAATGGGAACGATAAAATTCGGCGATTTTTCGGAAACATGGCGGCCTTCGTGGGCCATAAGACCGGAGAAACAATTTGTCATTGATACAACTCTGCTTATTGCCGCGGGAATGATCTTGTTTGCTTTTATTGGATTGATCGTTTCAGCCAGAGGAATTGGAAGTGTTATCAGCGAGGCTGCCGTTATCCGTTTGGAAGCCGCGGCCCTTATCACAGGAGATCTTATGCCTTCAGAAAAAAAGAAAAGCATGAAAAGGATTAGACGCCGCGGAGCGGGCCTGCGCTTGAAACTTGCATCGTTTACGATAATTCTTGTTGCGCTTGTAGTTGCAATCGTTTCAATACCCTTATATCTTTCCATGACAAGAACACAGGAAGAAACCTTGCTTACGGGATTGTGGGACCGGTCGAAGGTTCTTCTTGAAGGACTTGCGTCAAGCGCGAGAGTGTATCTGCCGGCGCAGAATCTTTTTGAGCTTGGCTTTCTCCCCGAACAAAGCGCCGCGATTCCCGAAGCGGAATATGTAACAATCACCGGTTTCGGTTCGGCATCGAACATCAGCAACGATTATGTTTGGGCAAGCAACGATCCGGAGATTCTTCGTAAGATCGATACCGAAGATATTCAGCATGGAGTTTCTAAACTTACCGATGAGGTAACGCCCATGCTTGCCGAAATGTCAGAAGAGCTGAACAGCAGGGCAAGAGATCAAGTCGGGTCAATCGTAGAAAGCATCACCGCACTTTCCAATGAAGCGCGTCCGCTTGCTCTTAATGACAGCCGCTTTATTGAAATACAAAATACTCTCCGCAGCATGGAAAATCAGGTAACGGCGGAACTCAACAGCATCGGGAGCGAAATTGGATCGGAACCGGCATTCTCCAGAAAACGGCTTGCGGACAACACATCGAGAGATTATCTTTTTTATAAACCGGTTATGTACCGCCAAGGAACAGAAGACGTGTTTTTCCGAGGTCTTGTGCGCCTTGACGTTTCAATTGATTCTATCGCCGAACAAATCGCGGAAGGCAAACAGGAACTTATCCGGGTTATTTTGCTCGTAGCTCTTTCCGCGGTAGGCATTGGGATTCTTGGCGCGCTTGTCATGTCCGCCTTGATTATCCGCCCGCTTAAAACCCTGGTTTCTCACGTTGAAGTTATACGCGACACAGAGGACAAGGCGAAACTTGAAGGCCTCGATGTGAAGATTAAAACGAAAGATGAAATTGCCGTCCTTGGAAAAACAATAAACGACATGACGCATGGTTTGGTCAAAGCGGCTCAAGCCTCGCAGGACATGACTATCGGTAAGGAAGTGCAGAAAAAGTTTATTCCGCTTGAGCTTGACAGAGAAGGCAACAAACTTTCATCCGGGGCAAAGGACGCAAAGTACGCTCATTTCTTTGGCTACTATGAAGGCGCAAAAGGCGTATCGGGCGATTATTTTGATTATCAAGATTTAGATGGACGCTACTATGCCATAATCAAATGCGACGTTGCGGGCAAAGGAATTCCCGCGGCTCTTATTATGATTCAGGTTGCAACGATGTTTCTCAATTATTTCAAAAACTGGAAGCCGACCGAGAAAGGAATGCAGATACAGGAAGTTGTGTATCAAATAAATGATTTTATTGAGACGCTTGGATTTAAAGGCCGGTTCGCCGCATTTACGCTCTGCCTTTTCGATTCTCAAACAGGACTGCTTCGTTTCTGCAATGCCGGCGATAACATCGTACACATGTATGATGCTTCAGAAAAAAAAGTGACGGCTCTTACACTTCCTGAGACACCCGCGACAGGAGTGCTTCCAAACTTTATTGTGGAAAGCAAAGGCGGTTATACGGTTCAAACGGTGAGAATTGGTCATGGCGATATTCTCTTTTTATACACTGACGGTATTGAAGAAGCCAAACGGAAATTCCGCGACGCAAACTTTAAGGAAATACTTTGCGAAGAAGGCGGCGCTCCCGTTGATACGCCTCACGATACCCATTCGGTTGGTCAAGGTGATGAAGAAATGGGGCCGGAACGTGTCGAAGGAATTATCAACGCGGTTATGAATAAAGAAGTGTACAGCCTCTACAAGTATCACAATCCCGAAGGAGAGAAAACGCTTCAATTTGATTTTACAGACTGCGAAGGCACGGTTGAAGAATGCATCATGGCGATGGTTTCCGTTGAAAAAATGTTCCGCGCATATAAGCCTACACATGCTTCCGAAGAAAACCGCGTACTGGTTGACAAAAAAGTTGATGATTTCCTTAAAAAACATTTCCGTCAATATCGGAATTATTGTTCGTTCACAAAAGCAAACGCCGGAGATGAAAACTATATCTATTATACTCACCTTAAAGAAGATGATCAGTACGACGATTTGACGATTTTGGGAATCAGGAGAAAATAAAAGATTGAAGGATTATCCGCCGCCGTTTTTCGTGCATTATTCATCGTGCCGCTTGTGTCCGCGGAACTGCGGGGTAAACCGCTTAGACGGCGTTACAGGTTACTGCGGAGAAACTGCCGATCTCAACATTGCCGCCGCATCGATACACCGGGGAGAAGAACCTCCCGTAACAGGACACGGCGGTTCAGGGACCATTTTTGTGAGCGGCTGTACCTTGGGCTGTGCTTTCTGTCAGAACTGGCAGATTTCGCAAAAGGGCATGGGACGTATAATCACGCTTGATGAGTTTTCCCGCATAAGCCTTGAACTGCAACATGCCGGTGCGGAAAATATCAATATTGTTACAGGGAGTCATCTCATTCCGAGCATTGCGGCAGGCCTTGAACTTGCGCGGAAGCAGGGGCTTTTTATTCCCGTCTTATGGAACTCATCGTCTTATGAGAATGTTTCAGCTTTGGAATTGCTCAAAGAGACGGTATCGGTTTATCTCCCCGATTTAAAAACGCTTGACAGCGGTATTTCAAAACACTATTTCAACGCGGATGATTATCCTGAAACTGCCGAAAAGGCCGTTATCAAAATGATGGATTTTCAGAAACTGCGCTTTGGAAAACCGCGGACAAAAAACGCTCTGGGGAAAGCCCTTTCCCCGCCTCATGAAATAAACCACGAAACAGTGATTCAGTCTGGGGTGATTATTCGGCATTTAGTGCTGCCCGGTCATCTTGAATCAACGCGAAACGTATTACACTGGTTTGCGGAACATGCTCAAGGACGCGCGCTCCTCTCCTTGATGATGCAATACACTCCCGTATCACAGAATGGAGAGCCGGGAGCAGGGAACAATGATCAAAGAACGCCGGACAATGATGCAATCTCAAACCGTTATGTAGAAGAAAGAGAATACGAACGCGTTTTGGGCTGGCTCGAAGAATACGGCATTGATGACGGCTTTTATCAGGAGCTTGTTCCAAGCAGTGATTGGCTCCCCGATTTCAACCGGCATAATCCTTTTTCGTCAGAACTGTCGCAAACAATTTGGCACTGGAAGGATAAAGAACAATAACTTGCCTGATCTTTAAGGCTTGCCCTCAATCTTTTTCGGCATCGTCCATTTTTCACTTGCATCTTGTATAACAATCCGCAGGCTCACTGCAGAACATCTTTCACACAAGCGGATTCTAATGAAAAAAAGTTTACAATTTTTTTAAAAAATATTTGTAAAAAGCCAATCAAAAACCATATTGAACCCATATATATGCAGTGAGCAATGAAAAACGAGCAGTTAGAAGCCGGCAATTCACAGTGTGAAGATTATTTTTTGATTGTATGCGAAGGGTACATACCTTCTGCACGCTCTCGCGTGCGAGCCTTGGGGCGTTCAAAAAAAGGTATGTACCCTGAGTCAAATACCTTACCAAAAACAACATACCCCGCTGCTTGCGGCGGGGATGTTGATTATTGCTGACTGTTAGCTGTTAAAGGAGAATACATGGCTTTTAAATATTGCAAAGAAGGCCACATTATGGATCCGTCGTGGAAACAGTGTCCGGTGTGCCTCGCGCCGCTTTCGGGGTGGCTTGTTGATATTGAAGGGAAGCGTCCCGGAAAGGTTTATACAATACACGAAGGGAAATCCTGTATTGGGAGCGGAGCTGATTGTGAGATCAGGATTCTCGACAGGAAACTTGCAAGGCAGCATTCTTTTCTCACGGTAATTGATTCGGTTTGTTCGATTGTCGATCCAGGGAACGGAACATCTTTGCAAGTGAATAATGTCGATACGGTGAAAACAACGCTCATCGATGGAGACATTATCAAGCTGGGAGACGCGCTCTTCAAAATAAAACTTTTATAGAAGGAGAAAAAAATGATGAAAAAGATACGTATGATGCGTCTTAATTTTGGTTTGCTTCTCATGTTATTTTTTCTTGCGGGAATAAGAAGTGTAAACGCACAAGAAAATAAATCAAAGATATCAATTAAAATTGATCAGATTATCTCCGATGATTTTCCGAACATGACCGCTTATGCGGTTGTACAGAATGAAGACAGTGAAGTTGCGGCGGGGCTTTCTCCTGGTTTGTTTCAATTTCGCATCGATTCAATGGAAGCCGATATCAAAGCAGAGATCACGCCTTTCTCCATGAAAGAAAGCCCGATAGATTACAGCATTATCTTTTCAAATAACGGAATCATGGAAGGACAGCCGCTCGATTTTCAGAAGAATGCAATCATCCAGTTTATCGATTCAATGAAAAACGCGGATACTCTTTCGCTTTACACTATCGGAGAAGAGGCATCAATTGTTTTTGAAGAACTGCAAAAAGATAAAATTGATCCGGCGTTGGTGAATGGTGTAAGCATCAGCAATATGCAGCCGAGGGTGTACGATTCCGTAATGAATGTGGCAAGAAAAGTTGAAAGAAGAAACGCCGAACGGAAAATTATCATTATCATTTCTGACGGGCGGGATCAGAACAGCCGTTTTACAAAAGATCAAATGAACGCGGTATTGTCAGAAGCGGGCATTCCTGTGTATGCGATTGGGATTCGTGTTTTGAACACACAGAGCCTCAGCAGCCTAAACGAGATGGCCGACCTTACAGGCGCTTCGTATATCTATTCAGCAAATCTTTCCGCAATTCCCGAAAATCTTAAACGAATCAATTCGCGGATTACCCAGCCATATATAATTAAGATGCGCGTAAGGAATATGAAAGCCGATGAACTTCCCCATATTCTTGAAATCGCAATTGATGAAAGAGATTTTTCAGGAAGCGGACAAAAAACATTTACCGCCGTAAAGGTTCCGATTCCTCATTGGGTACGATGGGCAGTGCTGGCGGTCTCTCTTATCTGCATCATTACTATTATTGTAATTACAATCATTCTTAGAATAAAAAAAAGAAAGCGCATGGGAATTACAAAACGGCGCTGCCCTGACTGCAAAAGACGAATGAAAGATTCATGGGATTCATGTCCCTTCTGTAAATATCTAGCCGAACCAAAAAAGAAGAAGGCGAAGAAAAAGGAAGACAAGCATGATTGATCAGCAGACGATTCCCGGCATTTATGTTACCGAACAGCAATACTCGTTGAATCCTCTTCATATTGACAATAGAGTACTCACCGGATTTGTTGGTATTGCTGAACGGGGGCCTCTGCATAAGCCTATTCATATTACGAGCTTTGACAAATACCTTAAAATCTTTGGAGCTTTTGATACTGCCGGAAATCTTCCTTTGTCGGTGTACAGTTATTTTAAATGCGGCGGTTCTGAATGTATTGTTGTCCGCGCCGCAAACGAAAAGCACGCAAAGAAAGCATCAATGAAAGTGCGATGCGGCTCTGGTCATGTTACCATTAAAGCCTTATCGGAAGGAGTTTGGGGAAACAAAATAAGCGCAAGGATTTGGCACGAAAGCGATCATTGCAAAAATGTTTTGGATATTGATACGGAACATGGAACATGGATTTCTATTGAAGATGAAAGTATTCAAAAAAATGATGTACTCCGTTTGTCTTTGTTTGGTCAATGTATTTTCAGAACGGTAGAGCGTAAAGAAGGAACGGTTTGTTATCTTGCGAATCCCCCAAAAGTTTTCAGGCAGGTAAAAAATATAGCGCGGGAAATAAAAGTGGAAAAAGCATCCGTTTCAATTTCGCTGACGTATAAAGGAAAGAGTGAATACTTTCTGCACCTTTCAATGAATCCCGCGTCAGAACGGTACTTTGTTTCATATATCAACGAACGCTCAGGGCTTTGCAGTATAAATTCTGATGTTCCGCATGGAATACTCCGGTCTATTTTTACTGTTCAGGCGTCAGGCGGGTCGGACGGCATTGCGGAAATGTCCGCCGGAGATTTTATCGGTCATTACAACGGAGCAAATGACTGCCGGGGACTTGGAGCTTTTGAAAGCCATGATGATATCGCGCTTATCTCTATCCCCGATATTTCATGGCTTTTAAAACTTGCAGGAAAGCCCTTGGAAGAAAGAGAAAAAGATGTGTATGCCGTTCAATCTGCAATGCTAAACCATGCGGAAAAATTCCGCGGACGCTTCGCGGTACTTGATGTTCCCGAAGGGTTTAGAGAAGAAAAAGTTTTATCGTGGGTAAAGCATTTTGACAGTCATTCGGCGGCGGCCTATTATCCGTTTATTGACGTACTCGATCCTTTTGACGAATCAGGAGCGAAGACAGTAAGGATTCCGCCGTCGGGCGCTGTCTGCGGATGTATCAGCGCTGTTGACAGTGAAAAAGGAATCTTTCACGCGCCGGCAAATGTTATCCTTCAAGGAGCGGCAGGTTTGTCGGAAAAAATGAATGATTCAGTGTATGAACTTTTCTATCCCAGAGGTATTAATCTTTTAAAATATTTTCCCGGCAAGGGAATAAAAATCTGGGGAGGAAAAACATTATCATCTGATCCCGATTGGCGTTACATCAATGTAAGGCGGACTTTCTCCGCGATTTGTAAAAGCCTTAAGCAGGGAACAGAGTGGGCTGTTTTTGAAACAAACGATAAAAATCTTAGGAAGCGGCTTGTGCGTCAGGTATCAGGATATTTACTCGATTTATGGATGAAAGGATACTTAGCGGGAAGCACTGCAGAACAAGGATTCTTTGTCCGCTGCGATGAAGAACTCAATCCGCCTGAACAAATTGATAAAGGCATTCTTACGTTTGCGGCAGGACTTGCCATCACAAAACCGGCGGAATTCATTAATATTTTTATCACAGCGGAAAAAGAAGGTGCAAGCGTGTATATCAATGAACAGTGAATAAAGAACAATGAGCGGTTAACACTTAAAACTTAGCAAATAGCAATCAGCAGTGTAAAGATGAAATTTTCTTTGCTCAATGCTGATTGCAAAATCAATAAAGGGAGGAAAATAATTATGTCGGATGATAAACGTTTTAGTGCATATTTATTTTTAGTCGAGATTGACGGAATAGAGTCTGCACGCTTTCAAAAATGCGAAGGCCTTGAAGCGGAAACCTATGTGTATGAATTTGAAGAAGGGGGGCTAAACACTACAAGCCATAAACTGTACGGGAGAACCCGTTATCCAAATCTTATTTTAGAAAAGGGTATCTCTGACAGCGAAGTTCTGTATCAATGGTACAAGAAAACACTTCTTGAAGACCGGAAGATTGAACGGAAAAATGGATCCATCATTCTAAAAGATATGGAGAATAACGAAATAATAAGATGGAATTTTTTCCGCGCCTTCCCTTGCAGATGGATTGGTCCCAGACTCGAATCGAATATAGGAAGTACGTTTGCGGTGGAACGGATTGAAATTGCCCATGAAGGCATCACCGTAGACTAAAAGAAATTAGGAAAGCAAAAGAAAGAAGGAGACGAATATGGCTTTGGAAAAAGCAATCATAACAAACCTTGATAATAATGAAGAACTGAGTGTTCTCTTTAATCCCAAGGAATATACGATAGAAAAGAAAACGCCATGGACAGAAATGAATGTATTCGGAATGGATTCTCCGCCCGTACAATTTACGATGGGAGAACGGAAGCGGCTCAGCATGGAACTCATCTTTGATACATCGGAAGAAAAGACTGATGTCCGCGAATATACAGACAAGATGGATGCGCTCATGCTAGTAAACGCTCAGGAACATCGTCCGCCGATTCTCCGCTTTGCATGGGGGAATCTTAGTTTTGAATGCGTGCTTGAAGACCTCGTCCAGCGTTTCACTCTTTTTATGAATGACGGAACGCCGCTTCGCGCAATACTTAAAGTTATCTTTAAAGAATATTCAACGGCGGCAGCACAACTTTCAAACACAAGGAGAGAATCCGCCGATCATACAAAGCGTATGGTTATCCGCGAAGGAGAAAGTATTTCGTCAATAGCGGCAAGAGAATACCATGACCCCGCCAAGTGGCGCGTGATTGCAGAAGCAAATCGCATTGATGATCCCGAAAATATCAGGCCGGGAACCATTGTTGAGCTTCCTCCATTATATTAACAATGCTAAATGAAAAATGAGGCAGTCATGGCAGATAATAAACATTTAACACCCGTACAAATTATGTATGTTGACGGGAAACGGCTCGATGTTGAACATGAAGGGGCGTTACAGAATATCGTGATTAGGGATACGCTCAACGGTATCTCATCGTTTTCAGTTTTATTTGATACAGCGGAAACAAAAATCGCCGACAAAAATCTTATCGCTTTTGAGAGTCAAGTTTCAATGCATCTTGGCTATAAAGATGATGTTGAGGAAGTTTTTACAGGAGAAGTTCTTGAGATAAAAACGATCCTGCCTGAATATGGAAGCGAACAGCTTGAAGTATCGGGATGCAATGTGCTTCATAAACTTATGCGCGGGGAGCACAGCGTAAGTTTTGAAGCAATGACTCCCTCGGATATTATCAAAGGAATCATAGAAAAATATTCCCTTAAAGCGAAGGTTGATAATTTTGGAACCGCTCATGATTTTACAACACAGGACGGATGCAGCGATTATGCGTTTCTCATGAAGACGGCGAATCTTTATGGAAAAGATTTTTTTGCTGATAAAGATACAATCTATGTTTCCAATACTATTTCTATCCGCAGTGATGAAATTATTCTTGAATGGGGAAAGAGTCTTATCAGTTTTGAAGGAAGCCTGAATATGAAAAATCTTTTGTCAGGGTTTGATTACATAGGTTTTGATCCTTTAAAGAATGAATCTTTTACAGGAGGAGCGGCAGTTTCAGATATTTCTATTAAGACCGGCGGTTCTAAAAATTGGACGGATATTTCAAAAGGAGGAAATGGAAAGTTTACAGGATATGTGTCCGATCTTCGGCTGTACGATTCTGACGACGCAAAGCAGCGGGCGATGGGTCTTTTACAGAATAACTCGTTTCTCTTTGGCCGCGCAGTAGGAAAAACAGAAGGGAACTATAAGGTGCGTCCCGGCATGAAGGTAAATGTCAAAATGGTCGGAGAACAATTTGAAGGAGAGTATATTGCCGAACAGGTAACGCATCGTTTTGATTACAGCAGCGGCTATACGACGACCGTTCTTTTAAAAAGGAACATGTGCCTGTGAGGATACATCATTATCTTTCCTGCACAGAAGTGAACGGACCGGGGAAACGCTTTGCTTTATGGACGCAGGGATGTTCGAGAAACTGCAAAGGATGTTTTAACCCTCAAACCCATGATAAGGGTAAAGGCATAGAATTGCCGGTGAATGAAATTATGAAAATGATTCTTCCCTATGTTGATGGCATTACGGTTTCAGGCGGAGAACCTTTTGAACAAGAGTATGAACTGGCAGAACTGCTTGAACTTGCGTCTTTGCGGAAAATACATCGGCTTGTATACACGGGGTATCGTTATGAAGATCTTAAACGCATGAAGTCGGCAAGTGTTGAAAAATGCCTTTTATTTACAAATATGCTCATCGACGGCAGGTATGATCATCACAGAAAACAGAAACATCCTTTGGCAGGATCGGGAAATCAACGGGTATTGATACTCGAAAGCGGGAAGATTTTTCAGAAGATGGATATTCCAAGAGAAGAAAAATTTCGGATCAGTGAATTGACATTTGACCGCAGCGGAAATATTTCTGCGACAGGATTTATGAACAGCGGTTTCTTGAATATTCAATAAGGAAAACGTATGAAGGAAAAGGAAAACGTATGAAGGAAGAAGAAGTTCGATCATCACTGGAAGGCGCGTCAAGAGAGACACTTGCGGACGCTTTGGCAATTGTGTTGGCGGAAGGAAACGCGCCAAATAGAGCATCAGTATGGATGACAAAACCTGAGCTCGAAAACTTTGCAGAGGCATTGCAGTATCTAAAAAAAGAATATCATTTTGAAGAATTGAAATTATTTTCAACCGAAGCGGATTTGGTATATGTACAAACAGGAGACAGGAGAGTGTTATTGACTGACAGGGCAAACGGACTTGTTAACACAATATCTCAGAATATGGTTAATGCCTATATTGATAAGGATCATTTTCTATTAGAAGAATCTGTAGATGAAGATAAAAATAATCCACGTAAAGACGGCGGAAGATTTTCACATTTGGAATTATAGGAGAAAACAAACATGAATATTAGAACAACATTTCGATTCACGCTTCCAAACGGGAAAGGGGTCAGTGCCGAAGCAGGAAGAAAAGTAAAAGGTACCATGCGCTTGATCACTGTTAAGGATATTATTTTAATTGAGACTGCTGAAAGTGTAAAACAAAACAATGGAATGTTTTATGTTGTGCTGCTTGCAAAAGTAATCACAGAACTTGGTAATGAAAAAATGGTCAACCGGAATACCATAGAAAAATTATCTCCCGAAGATTTTACTTTTTTAATAGATTTTCTTCACGAGATAAATCATCAGGTAATCAAAAATCTTCCAATCACATGCGGACATTGCGGAAATACGTATCTGGGAGCATTCACTCAATTGGGGGAAGCATAAGCCGCCCGCGGGAGAAATTATACCGTGAGGCGGCGGATATAGCCTATCATTTTCATTGGCCGAAAAACGAAATATTTGTTATGACAGGCAAAGAACGAAAACAGTGGCTGTCTGAAATAAACCGGATACATGAAGCAGAATACCGGCAGCGGAAGAAAGAACTTATAGAACAAGTACACCAAATTACAGAATATCGTAATAGAGAAAAGGAGGATATACAATGGTAAAAGAATTAGCGTGGTATTTAGAAGACAATCGTTTTACAAACATCATGAATGAATTAAAGACAAGTGTTCAAGTATATGGAGAAGCAAAACAAAAAGGAATGCCGGTTAATGAAATTAATAGGCTGAAAGAACAATCACGCTTATTATTTGAAGATCACTGCATAAGAAGCGGTCTGCGCGAAAAAGACGCGTCGTATATTAATATAGACAGAGAGTTTTTTGAGGGCGGTAAATTGGATGAAGATTCCCTCGATGTTTTTATAAAGAATATCGTAAAAAAACATTGCCATCAGAAAACATTATGGCTGTATATGGGAACAACGGGAAGTCTTACAGAGATCAGTAAACGGGAAATGAAAAACCAAGGGCATCGGTATGAAAATTATCTCCCAATCATGTACAAAGACAGTCATGATAAGAATTATCTGGAAAATACATTCTCCAAGAATGCGGTTCCCATTTATATGTACAGCGACGGAAGTGTGAGCTGCAATTATAATAATGAAAAAGCACAATTCAGGTATGACGCGCTTAAAGACCAGAGCGGTATGCATTGGAAAAAAACATACAATTCAAATGATATGGTCGAAAAAAATGGATGGCATGGAACTTTTGATGAAACAGGAACATGGGTAAAAGAAAAAGAAAAAGAAAAAAAATCAGAGGCAAAGAGAACGACGCGTGTGGAAGAATTGAAGATTATTAAATGCGGAGATAATGCAATCCTCTATGATCCGAGAATGATATTGCTTAATTCAGGAAGCATTTTCTATTTATCAGAGGATGGAGAAGTATACGGAAGCATTGAGCGGGATATTGAACAAACATTGGATATGCTGCGTCAAGAAATGATTTCGTTGGGCGTAAAGAGCATTCATAAGATAAGCGCCGCGAATCCGAATGACAGCAAAGTGTTGGAACAATACAAAAAAACATTAGATGATTTAGCCGATTCTAATGTAAGTTTGATTGATATAAAAACCGCAGACGCGGTTATAGAAAAAGAAAAAGAGGACGCAAAAAATCAGATATTAGAAATGTCTAGTCTTGAAATAGAAAGGACAATAAGAGCAGTTCCTTTTTCTGGAAAAGAAAATCATGGAGATAAAGTTATTCGGACATTGAAAGATGGAATTGTTTCGATACCTTTATCGCTCACACGAAAAGATGACTGCAAGATTCTTGGATTAAACGAAACTGAGATCAGTGAAATAGAAAAAATAAAAATTCCCGAAGAGCATCAAAAGAATTATGACGCGGCGTTGAGCAATCTTTATGCAGGATGGTCCATGTTTGCAGGAAGCGGACTCGGCCGCATTGAACTTGCGGAAAAAGTAAAAAAGTTTTTTACGAATGGGAAACACCATGAAGAAGAAATAATTACCGCTGAAGTAAATCTTGAAACATTGTTATCGGATCCCTCGGAAAAAGAAATGGGCGCGGCAAAATTATATGTTCCGAATATTCCCGGCGGGTATCGGGAGGCGAAGACAATAGATTTTTACAATGAAAGAGAGTGTGAAAAATACCTTGGGAATCTTGAGAAGCAAAGAATACTTCCATCAGGGGGAATGGTAGAGGCGTTGAAAGCTTTGCAAAATCATCTCCCGAAGGAGATAACAGAACTTACAAAAGAAAAAATCAACCGTTCGATTATGCGGGGATTAAAAGAATATCAATCTGTCAGCATGAGTACAGGGATGAAGATTCATGAATTGATTGAGGCATCGATAAGGTTTGCTGCAGCCGGAACAATGAGCGTTGGAGCAGCATCTCTCCTAAAGAAAAAAGTCTTTTATGAATTTCCACTATGGAAATTGATCAAAGAAGCATCCAGAGAAAATTATCAAAGCCGCGGCCAAAATGTTAAAACGCTTCTTCATAAAAAAGGAGATCAACAAGAGAATATTCCCATTGCCGTGATCGGCGGAAATACAGGAAAGCCCCTTACAGAACTCGGTTTTGACAGCGGGACACTTAAATCACAATATGCTTATGGAAAGAATGCCGCATTTGAGACCGCTTCCTTTCTGCAAAATATTAGGATTAACGAATCGTTTTTTAAATCTCTTGAAGAAGATGAAAATAATTCATTTGTACCGGGACTTAAAAAAATTATTGCAAAGGAAGAAAGGCCAAAGACAATAAAGAAATCAATTGTTACATTTTTGGAATCACATGAAGGAATAGGGTTTAATGTCAGTACGCAAACCGGACTTGATGCATACATAATGAGCAGGCGGTATAAAGCAAGCGGATTAAATCGTAAAGAGCTTCAAGAGATAATAGAAGAACAGAAAGAAAAAAGTATTTCTGTAAAAAATATTTCTTCAATTGTGCCAAAGTATCGGGATGCTGGAATTCCGGTTTCAACGAGTAGAAAAATACCGCGGGGAATGCCGGAAAAGATTTTTCAGCATGGCACAATTTCTGATTCCGATAAAATAGCAAACAATGATGAATCGCTTGAATCATTTGCGTTAGATACAAGCTCAATTACCGAAAACAATGTAGAACCGCAAAGCGTAAACAAAGCAGGCATTCATCCGGTTTTAATAATCAATGAAGATAATAAAAACTTTTTTAGTATTACAGAATTTGCAAAACTTGATACAAAAGAATTGAAAGACAGATATGGATATGGTGAGGAAGATGCGGCAAATATTGTGAATGTATTATCAAGAATCTATGCAGCAAAAGAGAATGAAGACGCATATCAAACTTATGTACGTTCCATTATAGAAGAGTTGACAGCATCAGGCAAGAATAAAGACAGTGAAACATTATGTCAGACACTGTTGGAAAAACTAAAAAAAATTATTAATGAATCTACAATTACAGAACAATCCGTGAAAAAGCAAAATGTTCAGCATTTACCTGACTGCAATACAGTAAGTTCTAATTATGCGGGAAGTGAAGAAAAATTACCGCAGCGGACATCAGGATATGATTTTGATAGAAGCAGGATTCCGCCTATTGCCGCAGCATTGTTACCAAGAGAAACATCTTCCGCGAATATTCAAACTGACCCTGAAACAATCCGGCTGCGCAGAATAGAAGCTGAATACGAGAAAGAGAAAGCTGAATGGGCGAAAAAGAATCAGCCCGTCTTGGCAAGAAGTGCAGCGTATGATTTAGGGCGGGCTGAAGTGAGCGATGCCTGCAGCGAAGCGGACAAACCGGAAAAGATCGGCAGACTGCTCAATGATGAGTTTATCAAGAGCGTCTTGAAGGAATTATTATGACATATCCTTTAATTGAAAGCGGTTTGGAATCGGGAAGATGGATAGAGAAAGACGAAAAAATAGAGCGTGTTCAAAAACTGGAAGAGACTCTTCAATACAGGTATGCATACTTGCTTGGGAAGAATCTTCCGGAGGTTAAGTTGCATATAGGGGGAGCGGTACAGGAAGAGCTTCGTGAAATAGGAGCTGTTGCCGCTGCTCATGGAAATGATATCTACATTCGAGAAGAAGCATATCAGGAAGGAAGTACCGGGACTGATGCAATCATGCTTCATGAATTGACGCATGTAATGCAAAGTCAGGGAAACAAACAAATACAGACACATGAAGAATTGAACAATGCTGAGGAAGAAGCAGAGCGGAATGAAATATTGGCGGCTCCCATTGAGAACGCTTATTATTATGCGAGGATAGACGGTCATCTCGTGTATTTGAATGACAAAATAGCGAAGGCGTCGATTCAATATGCAGTGAAGTTTTTGAAAGAACGGCTGAGATATGCGGCAGAAGAAAGAGACATTGCGCTGCTAAGTAAGATAGACTGCGCATTAAGGAGATCGGTATGAATATTGAAAAAGACAGTGGGATAATGATCGATACGCTTATCAGGGCGAGGTATCCTTTGATATATGTTGTGTCGTTTGAGGAAGGTCGTGTGATTCATCGGCTTGAAGGCATAAGAGACACACGGAAAAAACAGCTTTTCAACTGGACAATCACAAACGGACTTGAACTGCCGGACGCTTCTGTCATAAGCGAGCTCAAAGATCCCATCAAGGTATTGGAATACATTCTGCAAAGTGATGTGAATGGTCTTTTTATCCTTAGCGATTATCACCATTATTTAAATGACCCTGTGGTTGTGCGGAAATTGCGCGATGCCGCTCATGCCTTAAAAATCACGAGGAAAAATATTATTTTCCTGTCGCCTGTATTGAAAATCCCAACGGAACTGGAAAAGGAAATTGCGGTTGTCGATTATCGGCTTCCAGACAAAAAAGAAATCGAAGGGATCGTGAAAAAGATAATCGGAACTTTGGATGAAACAAAACATCTTGACATTCTCCAGTCTCCCGAAAAGCTTGACAAGATAGTGGAAGCAGCATTGGGATTAACGGCAGAAGAAGCGGAGAATGTGTTTGCAAAAAGCATGGTACAAAGAGGTCAGTTTGATATAGGAATAGTTCTCTCTGAAAAAGAACAGATCATCCGCAAGTCGGGCGTGCTTGAATACTATCATGCAAATGAAAAGATGCAGGGAGTCGGCGGACTTGAAGAGCTCAAGAAATGGCTTGGCAAACGGGGGAAAGCCTTTACACCCAAGGCGCGGGATTTCGGCCTTCCTGAACCGCGCGGCATTTTGCTTCTTGGGATTCCCGGCTGCGGAAAGAGCCTTACCGCCAAAGCCATCGCCGGTATGTGGCAGCTTCCTTTGTTAAAGTTAGATGTCGGCAAAGTGTTTTCAAGTTATGTGGGAAGCAGCGAAGAAAATGTCCGCCGCGCAATTCAAACAGCAGAATCCATCGCGCCGAGCATACTCTGGCTTGATGAAATGGAAAAAGGATTTTCCGGTCTCGGTTCATCGGGGATGACAGACGGCGGAACTACGGCGCGTGTGTTCGGAACATTCCTCACATGGCTTCAGGAAAAAAACACACCCGTGTTTGTAGTGGCAACGAGCAATAATGTAAGCCAGCTTCCGCCGGAGCTGCTCCGTAAAGGACGCTTCGATGAAATCTTTTATGTTGATTTGCCTTCTAAAGAAGAGCGGATCGACATTTTCAAGATACATCTTGACAAACGAAACCGCGATGTCAGCAATTTTGATTTAGACAAACTATCCGCAAAGACGCACGGATTTTCCGGTTCTGAAATTGAAGAAGTAATTGTCAGCGGATTGTATGACGCGTTTGACAATGACGAAGAACTTGAGCAGAAACACCTTGAAGCAGTGATCGAAACGCTCATCCCCTTGTCGCAGACAATGGAAGAACAGATTCGCGGAATCCGCGATTGGGCAAAATTGCGCGCGCGCCGGGCAAGCGCAATTCAGTGGGAAGAAGAAGCGGGAGCTATACGGAAACTGGAACTCTGATCACGGTCTAATGGTTCCCGGTTTTACGAATCCGGCATTGAGCGCGCCGCATCGGATTCCTTCCTTGACCGCGCTTTCTAACGCTTGTCCGTCAGAAAGCGCGGATGCAAGGCCGGCGGTAAAGGCATCGCCTGAACCGGTAGTATTAACCGGAGTAACGGCATCAAATTCTATTTCCGTGAAAAGACCGCCGTGAAACACCCAAACCGGGCGGCTTCCCCTTGTGATAACGAAACATGTTCCATTAAGCGAAAGCTCTTTTGCTTTTTGTTTTACAAGGGGAAGCACATCATCTTCGGAAACGATACACTTCCCCTGTTCGATTTTTTCCGGGAAGAAAGTCGAAACAAATTCATGCATGTTTGGTTTCACAACTTCGGGTTTGTATGGAAGACTGTTGATAAGATCATTGCCGCGAATATCCAGAATCATTTTTTTCCCAAGCTGCTTTGCCTGTTTTACCATTTCTGGAACGACACGGTTTGAAAATCCCCGCGCTTTGGTTCCGGAAATAATAAGCCAATCCGATTCGCCCAACAGCGATTGATAAAGACCAAGAATCAAAGATTCAGTGTTATCTGATACGGATTCGGATTCTTCCACAAGTTCTGTAACTCTGTGATTATGTTCTTCAAGCAGGGTATAACAAAAACGTATCTCACTGCCGCTTTCAACATGGCGGACATCGACAGCATCTCTTTGGCAAAGATCAAGAAAAAGCGGTTTGAGCCGGCCCCCCGTTTGAGTTACATGAATCACTTTCTTCCCAAGCTGTCCCAAAACCCGGCTTACATTAATCCCCTTCCCCGAAACATCAAGCCGGTGTTCCGCGGTCCGGTTTACTTCATCACTATTAATAACCGGAAAGAGAAGCGTTTTTTGAATCGTCGGATTCATACAGACCGTAAGAAAGCTTGATTTTGTCATAATTACCTCTGAAAGCGAATCAATTGAAAAAATGCTGGGGTTGCTTTTCCCTCTTATAAAAAAAGCATTTTAATGCTAAAATATAGGATAGAGGGAATTTATTCAACACAAAGAGGAAAATATGGCGGAAGAAGCGTATAAAAGACCCAGTTGGGATGAATATTTTATGGAAGTCTGCGATGCGATTGCAAAGAGGGCAACCTGCGGTAGAGGACGTTCCGGCTGCGTTATTGCAAAAGATAATCAGATTCTTGTAACTGGTTATGTTGGAGCTCCCGCGGGACTTCCCCATTGCGATGAAGTTGGACATCAATTAAAACAGCTCACCCACGAAGACGGAAAAGTTACCACTCATTGCGTGAGAACCGT
>QMCE01000489.1_pt1 | contig 20208 bp, 18 predicted proteins | sample 1821851 | NCBI WGS metagenome assembly QMCE01 (sample SAMN09453174, study PRJNA476694) | Termite gut metagenome, whole genome shotgun sequencing project. | isolation source: worker | host: Odontotermes sp. | place: South Africa:Pretoria | collected 2016-01-28
TTCCTGCTCTTCATGTGGATGAGTGTGGGACAGGCGCCTCTCCCCCCTCTTGAGTTCCTGCTTGTCCCGCCCTTTCCGCCGTCGGCCCATCCGGCGGCGGAATTTTTTGTCTGAATCACGATCTCTCTGTCTTAATCTGCCGTGGAAATTGTTTGTGCGTTTCGGCTGCTCCTGATGATCGCTTTTATCGCTTTGAGGCTGTTCTTTCGGCGGACAGGTTTTGATGGCATCCAGGCGCACTTGAAACACCGCGCGCGCCTTTGAGGGTTCTCATCGTAATGTCGGCAGGCCTGATCATCGCCGTTGTCATTATCGCGATTCTCGTCCATGTTGTCCTGCGCTGCATCGTGCGGGTTGTGAGGTGGGGATTGTGGCTGTGCATCCTGGCGATAGGGGTTGCTGTTGTGATAGCGCTGATGGCGGGACTTTAACACCCCCCGCCCATGCGGCAAAATACGCTTGCGTTTTCAGGGCGGGACATGATATAGTGCTTCCGTTCGTAGTGTGGTTGAGCGTGGGACAAGTGCTTCCTTCTCATACGCGTTTCCCGCTTGTCCCAATCTTTCCGCCGCCGGGCGTTCCGGCGGCGGAATGTATTTCCGGCCATTGATCCCTAATGCCGTCACAAGCGAATCTGAGCTATAATGAAAGGACGCGCCCAAATGCAGCAACGTACCTGCTCACGTAAAACACTGCTGCTCGTCGCTCTCGTTGCCGCCGCGCTGGGCGCCGCGGTTGCGACGAAATATCATGCCGCAAAAGAAACGCAGCCTCCCATCGCCGTACCCTCTCCGGAGCAACCACCCACTCCACCCTCCGCGCAGGAACTGTATCGCCGCGCAGTCGTCGACGCGATGACCATCGAACCGGACGAAATCCTCCCGCTCGTCGCCATTGCGGAGGATGCGCCCCTCTGTTCCTGGAAGGACGGCAAGACGCTGCTCCTCACCTGGCATCGTTACCCCGACAGTTACATTCCCGGACAGGAGTTCACCCTTTCCTACGGCGCGGTCTGGACATTCACCGACAAGGAAATCCTCAAGCGATTCCGGGAGGAAAAGCAGCGCGGCGTGACCGATTGGGATACCCGGTTCCGTCAGCTTATCGGCGTGCCGCCGGGCAGGGAGTACACCCACTTCACCGCGATGTGGACGCGCCCGGAGGATATTCTGCGCCCCGGCTACGCATGGCGGCTGGAACAGACGGTCGGGGCGGACAACTTCCCCGAGAAGCCGGACGCCGGGTACAAGACATGGTTTGACGGGAATATCATCTGGTCGTACTTCGACTCGGCGTATCCGTGGACGCGTCTTGGCTACACCTACGACTGGGGTGGAGGCGAGAGCGAATACGGCCTGAGCGAATTCCTGATCCGGAAGGACGCTGTCGTCGATGTCGAGTTCACGCTGGCGACAGAGGAGTTCATCCGCTGGCTGGATGGTCAGTGACGCGCCTGACTTCTTTCAGTTGGAATCGCTGACGACGGGGAATTCACCCGCACTGTGCGCACACGTCGCAATCGACCCGTTGCCTGATACTGATGCAGAAGCAGCGATTCACAAGGAAAACTACTGCCGCGCTCTATAATGTCTGTGATGAATAATTCAGGATAAAGCGCCTGATAGCCATCTCAGAAGTTCATCCCCGCGCTGAATGTGACCGCGTGGGATTTGTAGCTGTCCCTGCCCGTGTACTCGTAGCCCAGGCCGAACTCCATGTTGTCGTACAGGTAGCGCGCCGACAGCCCGAGGTTCCAGGTATGCCTCCCCGGAGCACGGCTTGCCGCGCGCACCGGATCGATGATGCCCCCCAAGCCGCCGTAGCCGAACCGTCCCTCCGCCCCCTTGTTCCGCAGCCCGTAGGCGTAGCCGACCCTGCCCGTGATGGTCAGAAGGGAATCCTCGTCGCCTATCACGTCCAGGCTCGCCGCAAGCCCGAAGGGGACGGAGAAGGAGGAACCGGTTATCTTCCCCACGTCCAGTGTCCGCGCGCCCACGCCTCCTGCGCCCGTAAACCACTGCTCGTGCGCGCCGCCGCGCGCGGCGATGTACTCAATCCCGGCCGACGGCGTCACGATGAGGTATTCGCCCAGCGGAAAATCCCTCCCCGCCTCCAGCGCGGCCATGAGCGCATGCGCCCCGAACTCCGCCTCGTTCACCCCGATCGTTCCGTTCAAGTTGCGCCGGTCCCGGAGGGCGTTGTCTGCGTAGGAATAGCCGAGCGTTCCCGATACGTACAGTCCGTTTTCGTTCTGCCAGCCAGCGTAAACGAGAGCGGCGTAGCTGTCGATGTCGCCGTCTCCGGAAAGGGCGGCCTTGTCCTCGAAGTTGCCCTGCACGTAGGCAAGAGCACATCATAGTAATCTTGCGCTGCTATTCGCCTGCGGCGAATAGCTTGGGAGTTTTCCTCTGGAAAACTCCAGCCATGATTTGCAACAAATCGATTGCCGGGTTGTGATGACATTGACGAAATTTGCCAGTCCCTCTATAGTATAAACAATGGGCGTTGTTACAAGTCAAAAAATCGCGAACTATTATGAGCGCTTCAAAACTATTGAAGTTACTTTTACAAAAGAAATAATCCAGGTGACAGGTCTGGTTACTCAGCAGGTACACTTAAAATGCGGAAGTGATTTCTGGCCGTGTGTTATCTATTCGACATCTTTCAGCGGCACAAAAATTGTAGCAAATATTAAATCGGGACTGCTGGAAAAATTGCGGCAAACCAATAGCAGCGCAAACCTGAGATTCTGTTTTAAGCAGCCCGACAAGACAAATCCAGTAATATTTTTTGTGGCGACCAGAGTCGTGGGACAAGTGTCCTACGGCGGCTCTCAAGACGTGGCGATTCTGAATTTGCAGTTCACCCAGCGGCCGCCTGACGATCTGATCGAAATTATGGGGCGGCTTCTGGACGCCAATGTCAATTCCGCGAAAAGGCGTGACGACCGTATTCTCATCACAATCGATACTATGCGAAAGCTCAATATTCAAACGAAAGAAAGCGCGGTCTTTATTCAGGGCGTTCCCCGGCGGTGTATTTTGCGGGATATTTCATTTTCCGGCGCGAAGTGCATCATGATGGGAGTGGCGAAATTTCTTGTCGGCAAAGAAGTCGCGCTGCGAATTGACTTTGATGACCCGCGAGAATCTTTTCTGCTGCGGGGAGCATTTGTCCGCTCCGAAAGTGTCGAAGGCAAAAAAGAACTCATAGCACTGGCGATGCAATTCGCGGAAAACGCTATTCCTATGGGGTACAAAATCCGAATCAACGAATTCCTAAGTTCTGTGCGGAAAGGAGCCGGGGCTCCCAGCGCGGAGAATATTCAAGTCGACGGCGGCAAAGCTCCCAAAACGGAGCCGCCTAAAACAGAACCGCCCCCCGATCCGGCGGCGTTTAGTATTCCCGACAATGAAGCATAATCTAGACAGGGTACGTTTTCTTTCCGTGCCTGAAAATCTGCGCGGCGCTATTGAAGGGGCCGAAGGTTTTTCGATTGATCCGGCTATTCCCATTCCGGCGGAAATTCCTGACGGCGAAGAAACGCTCAACATAGAAGAGCTTTCTCTGGAAATGATTGCGGCGGGTATGCTGCGTGTCATTCAAAGCGATTCCATGCCGGAGCGTCACGATTATTACCGGGGATTTGTGATTGCCATGCGTCCCGGCATTTTCGGCGAATTCACCGAGGCGGCAATTCTGAAAGCGCGTAACGGTGATTTTGACATGGCGCTGGAAATTATTGACGCGCTGCGGGGATTGTTTCCGGCTTCACCCGTGACGCTGCTTAACCGGGCACTGGTACTGGAACAACGCGCCCGTCTTTTACATCGCCGGGGGGAAAAAGAAGCCTTCGCGGAATTTCAGGCGGCGGCGGACGCATATGAAAACGCAATGACATTACAGCCGCCCTTCCCCGACTCTTTTTTCAACGCCGGTTTTTTCTACATGGAACAAAAGGACTACCGCCGCGCGCTTGAATGTTTTTCCGAGTATACCGAGTTTGGCGCAGACGATGAAAAAATGAAAAAGGCGCGGGCAATAATAAAAGAAATCGAGGACAGCGGCCTTGACGATGAAAGTTTCGCGGAAGCTTATAAAGCCGTCATAGACGGACGGGAAGCGGACGGGCTGGAAAACATAAAAGATTTTATCGAGCGGTATCCATCGGTCTGGCATGGCTGGTTTGTTCTGGGCTGGGCGCTGCGAAAACTGCGGCGCTGGGAGGACGGCGCGGCGGCTTTTCAGAAAGCCGTTGAACTGGGAGGCGGCGGAAGCGACACCCGTAACGAACTCGCGATCTGCCTCATGGAAACGGACGATTACCGGGCTGCCCGGCGGGAACTGGAAGCCGCCCTGCGTGACGATCCTGAAAACATTAAAATCATTTCCAACCTCGGATTCCTCGCCATGAAAAACGGTCACAATGACGAAGCGCGGGCGTTTTTCCGCGCCGTGCTTGAATTGGACTCAAACGATCCCGTTGCCCGCGAATATCTAGAAAACCTGAAATGAAACACAAACGCGCAAGATGAATCACAGCGGTCCGCCTGAGAACATTCAGGCAGACCACAAATAGGAGGACGGCGCGTCAATCCACCCGGTAACGTAAGGAGCGGGAAAATGGAAGAAGGAAAAAGAATATGAACGGCTGGAAACCCTTGATTCTCATAAGTGGTTGATGAAAGATAGGGCACGGGACATCAATAGATTACTTAGGATATTTCTGGATAATGGACACATCACAATTTTTAAAAAGAATCTTGATACGGCGAGCAGCGACGAGAAGCAACAAATGTAAAAAGAAACGCTAAGGCATAAAAGCAAACTCCCAAGAAAGAGATATATAACCGGTAAAAAACGCGCCTAAATTCTTACAGAAATTTGTTTTTTAAAATTGATTTCCCTGGGTGAAATCAGATAACCCTTGCCGAATTAGGGAAAACACACTAGTCTTGTGAATATGAACGAGTTGCGCGAGCACATCATCATTGATCCTGAAATACGCTTCGGTAAACCCTGCATTAAGGGAACTCGAATAAGTGTGGGGGATATTTTGCAATGGCTTTCTTCAGGAATGTCCGAACAGGAAATAGTGGAAGATTACCCCGAAATACAGAATGTTCACATCAAAGCGGCGTTAGCTTATGCGGCAGAGCGGGATGCTGTGACCAGAGTGCTTGTGCATGAAACTGTTGCTTGACGCAGGGAAATGAGTGGGGGTGACGGAATAACAAAAGTTTGCGCGGAGACGCGCAAACTTTTTTATGGAGGCAGGGGGAGCAGCGTCAATCGCTGTTTCACGTAACGGGTACAATGCGCGTACTGCCGGATTATGCGCTCCCCCTTTATATTGATTTAATCTGGCAGGGCAAGGGCCAGCACTTCTTCAAAACGCTCGACAGGGTGGAACTCGATGCCTTTTTTCACGATGTCGGGAATGTCGTCCAAATCGCGTTCGTTCTGCCGGGGAATGATAATGTGCCGGGCTTTGTTCCGCCGGGCGGCAATCGTTTTTTCCTTGAGGCCGCCTATGGGCAGCACTTGGCCGGTAAGGGAAAGCTCGCCGGTCATGACGAGTTTGTCGGTAATGGTCTTTTCACGCAGCAGCGACAGGAGAGCGGTCGCCATTGTAATTCCCGCCGAGGGGCCGTCTTTGGGAGTCGCGCCTTCGGGAATGTGCAGGTGAATGTGATTCAGATCGAACCAGTCCGAGGCCACGCGGTATTTTTCCACGGCAATTTTTCGCGCAACAGTCATGGCGATAGCGGCGCTTTCTTTCATCGTGTCGCCCATTTTTCCGGTAAGGGTAAAGCCGCCTTTGCCGGGCAGCGAGGTCGCCTCGATTACCAGCGTGTCGCCGCCCATGCTCGTCCACGCAAGCCCGACAGACATTCCCGGCCTGTCCGCTTTTTTGATGTCGCCTTCGGGGAACAGCGGCTTGCCCAAATGTTTTTCGACGAGTTTTTTGTCGATGGTAAACTGGAGGGGCTTTTTCGCGGCGGGCGGCGCGTCTGTTTTGCCGTCTGAGTTTTGCGTAACAACGACAGCGGTTTCCTGCGCGCCGTCTTTTTCTTCGCTTTCGACAATTTGCTTGGCAAGTTTTCGGTGGATTTTGTCGAGGTTTTTTTCAAAGTTACGCACGCCGGCTTCGCGGGCATAAGCGTTGGCAATGTGCAGCAAGCTGTCTTTGGTGTACTTCACCTGATTCCGTTTCAGGCCGTTTTTCTCAAGGCTTTTCGGAACAAGATAGCGTTTTGCGATTTCGAGTTTTTCCGTGTCGATATAACCGGGCAGCTGAATAATTTCCATGCGATCCAGCAGGGGCGGCGGAATTGTATCAAGCGTGTTCGCCGTGACGACAAAAAACACATGAGATATATCGAACGGAATATCCAGATAATGATCGCGGAACGAAGAATTCTGTTCGGGATCAAGCACTTCCAGTAAAGCGCTCGCCGGATCGCCCTGATAACTCGCCCCCATTTTGTCAATCTCGTCTATCATGAACACGGGGTCTTTGGTCTTGACGATTTTCAGCCCTTGAATAATTTTGCCGGGCATTGCGCCGATATACGTCCTGCGATGGCCTTTTATTTCCGCCTCGTCACGCATACCGCCGACAGAAAAACGGAAAAACTGCTTGTTCAAGGCGCGGGCGATTGATTTGCCCACCGAGGTTTTTCCCACACCCGGCGGCCCCACCAGACATACAATCGAACCGGCGGGAAAATTATTTTTTTTGGAATTCGCCCGCAGTTTGCGTACCGCCAGATATTCCACAATCCGGCTTTTCACGTCATTCAGGCCGTAATGATCCTCCTCCAGAATCGCCTGCGCGTTTTTGACATCAAACTTTTCCGGCTCAGGATCATGCCACGGAAGACCGCATATCACATCGAGATAATTGCGCGTAACAATAAATTCCGCCGAGTTAGGCTCCATCAGATTGAATTTCTCAAGTTCCTGCTCGACAATTTCCTTGACTTCACCCTCAAACTTGAAAGCGTCAGCCTTGTCCTTGAACCGCTGATAATCCGAACTCTTGGCGTCGGTAGTCATTCCCAACTCGCCCTTTATCGCCTTGAGCTCTTCCCGCAAAAAATAATCCCGCTGAGACTTCTCGATTTTTTCGTTGATCTCTTTTTGAATCTTTTTCTGAATCCGCAAAAGTTCCTGTTCTTTTTTGATAAAAACAAGTACCTGCTCCATACGCTTGCGGACATTGAGAATCTCCAGAATTTTCTGCTGTTCGGCTTTGTCGATATTCAAAATACTGGCAATAAAGTCGGCAATTTTTCCCGGATGATCGATATTGATCATATTGAGACGCATTTCCTCGGAGAACAACGGATTATTTTCGGAAATCTGCTTCATTTCCGAAATAAGCGCCCGCGTCAAAGCCTTCACCTCGCTGGTATCGTCCTCTTCGTCCTCCAGATATTCCACCGCCACCACAATAGGATTTGCCGCGTGAAGCGTTTTCTTCACACAAAACCGCTTGAGCGTAGAAATGAAAATATTCACGCCGCCATCAGGCAAATTAATTTTCTTTACGATTTTCGCCGCCGTCCCGACCTTGTACAAATCGTCCACAGACGGAGTCTCGGTTTCGTTCTGGAGCATCACCAGCCCCACCAGCGCGTCACCCGCCACAGCGTCATCAATAACTTTTACATCCGCCGGATTTCCAATCATAATCGGCGTAAAAATTCCGGGAAAAATCGGCCTGCCCATAAGCGCCACAAGGGGCAGTTTATTCGGCAAAATCTGATCTATCGGAACTACACTTTGGTCTGACATTGCAACCGCCTTTTGAAATTATTCTGTGAATTACCTTATTATAACTATCGCAAAAAATCAAAGGAAAGGCAAGTTTTGATTGAGACTGACAGCCGGAAGCTGCCCGCTAAGGAGTTTTGCAGCATCAAGAAAGGGGGGCTGTTTGGCTGTCCGGCTATTCGCCGGACAGCTCCGGAGTTTTGCCATACGGCAAAACTCCACGCATCTACCTGTCTAGAAAGGGGGGCTGTTTCCACACGGCCATCGGCACATAGTCTGCGGCATGGATGCCGCTGTTCAATATTTCTGGTGGAGTTTTCGCGGAGCGAAAACTCCAGGGTTAAGAATCCGCATGGATGCGGATTTTTAACCCACCCCCTTACGCTCCAGCCGCGCTTCGCGCGTCTTGCGCTATCCCCGGCCATTCGCCTCCGGCGAAAAAACCACACAATAATTCTGGCTTTTTTTTCCTGCTTTCTATTCAGAATCTTCTTTATGTCCGCCAAGCTATACCAATTCAAGTCGTAATTTTTTCCCCAAAACATTCGCCGCTTTTTTCAGAGTCAACAACGTTATAGATTCATTTTCCGGGTCCAAAAGCCTGTCAACCGCGCTCCGGGAAGTTTCCAGTTGGGCGGCCAGAGCTGTTTTTGAAATATTTTCCTTTTCGATAGTTTCCCGCAATTGATAGGCGATTATTTTTTTTATCGCGCCCGCTTCCACCGCTTCGGCGATACCTTCTTCAACAAGGAAATCATCAAATGAACTGCCTATGCTTTTATTTTTCATTGGTTATTCTCCTTCAAAAATCATCTTCCATTTCAAAAAAGTGAAAAAAACCCGAAAAAATCTGGCAGGATATATTCACAATGTACCAAAATTGGTACTAATTATCAAGAGATTATTGAGTCGCAAAATATCAACCGCGCTCGTTCGGCAAAAAACGCATAATAACTGTCGTGGAGTTTTCGCTCCGCGAAAACTCCACAGCTATTCACCTTCGGTCAATAGCCCGTATTTGAATCAATTCGGCGGCAATGCTGACAGCAACTTCGGCGGGAGTTTTACTGCCGATGCTGACACCGATGGGCGCGTGGACTCTGGGAGCAGCTATTTGCGCCGGGGTAAAGCCCGCCTCCAGCAGCCGTTCGCGGACAAAGGCGTGTTTTGCCGCGCTGCCGATTACTCCGATATAGGCGGCGTTCGAGCGCAGAGCAAAGGCCATTACCTGAAAATCCCAGCGATGACCGCGAGTGACAATGACCGCGTAGTCCGGGGATTCAAGGCTCAGGCTGTTTTCCACGCAGGAAAAATCGCCCCGGATTATTTTCGCCGCGCCGGGGAAAAGATCAGGCGCGGTATACGCCTCCCTGTCGTCAAAAACAACGCAGCGAAACTCCAGACGGCACAGCAAGGGGACAAGTTCCTGCGCCACATGGCCGCCGCCAAATATGTAGACAAAGCCTGAAGTTGTCAACGGCAGCGAAAACCACCGGCGGCCGTTCTGTTCAGCCTGCAACGCCACACGCTGTGTCAGGGCGGCAACATCTTCGGGCGCGCCGCCCACGGAAGCAATAATGCCGTTTCCCGAGGCAATGCAGAGGGCGGCAGTTTCCCCGGCGGCATCCTCCGCGTCAGCCGCGACTTCCATCAAAAGCCATGTTCCATCTTTTTCACGGACACGCCGCAATCCCGTTTCAACAAATTCCCGCAAGCCGGGAGTCTCCGCGCCGATAAACCGCGAAAAAACAGTAATTTCCCCGCCGCACTGCGCGTCAAGCGGCGCGGCATCATCTCCGTCCGGGCCAAGCCGGTAATTTCGGACAAAAGAGCCGCCGCGCCGCGCTATAAGAAGCTTCGCGTCCTCAATTGCCAGATATTCCGCTTCCGCGCCGCCTATCGTGCCGAAAACACGGCCTTCGCTCCCGGCAATCATTCGCGCCCCCGCCGGACAAGGAGTAGAACCGGAAGTTTCGATAACAGTCACAAGCGCGAAGGAACATCCCTCCGCAAGCATTTTTTGCATACACGCAAACAATGACTTCATAATTCCGTAAACTTTCCCCGCTTAACAAATCTGCCCCTGCCCCGCTCTCCCAAAAATTCCCCGCCCCGGACAATTACCTCGCCACGGGAAATCGTATACACAGGCCAGCCTGAAACTTCGACACCCTCGTAAACAGAATAATCAACATTCGAGTGTATCATGGCTTTGTCAAACGTCATTTTTTTGTCAGGATCAATAACCACAATATCCGCGTCAGAACCCGCCGCGATTATGCCCTTTTGCGGATACATGCCTGCCAATTTTGCCGGCGCGGTACAGCAAAGCTCCACAAAACGCCTCAAGCTTATCCGTTTTTTCACGACTCCCTCGCTGTACATGAACGGAATTCGTTCCTCGATTCCCGGAACGCCGGAAGGACATTTAGTAAAATCGTCCACGCCCATTTTTTTCTGCGTTTCAAAAAAGAACGGACAATGATCGGTCGCAAGCGTGTTGATGTCATGTTCCAGCCCCCGCCAAAGCGCCTCGTTATCCAGCGTTGTCCGAAGCGGCGGGCACATAATGTATTTAAGCCCCTCGCCGTCCGGCAAACTATAGCGGCTTTCGTCCAGCACAAGGTATTGCGGACAAGTTTCGGCAAAAAGATTTTTCTGTCCCCGCTTTCGGGCGGCAGTAATAAAATCAAGCCCCAAACCGCCGCTTAAATGAACAATATACAAAGGAGCGTCATTCGCCATGCGGGACAAGAGAATCATACGGCCAATTGCCTCGGCCTCACATTCGACAGGGCGGGACAGCGGGTGAAAGCGGGGAGCAGTTTTTCCCGCCGCAATAAATTCCCGCCGCAGCAGATTTATCACACCATCATTTTCCGAATGAACCATTACCAGCGCATTCAGCTCTTTTGCCCGCCGCAGCACCCTAAAAGCGTCCGCGTCCGAAATCTTAAACCCGTAAGTCAAATAGATTTTGAAACTAGTAATCCCCCGCTCCGCCAGCGCGTCCATCATCGCAAAAACATTTTCGTCAACATACTGAATAACGCCGTGAAAACCATAGTCGATAACCGCGTTACCAGCAGCCTTGCCATGATATTTTTCAATCTGATAATCCAAAGCGCAGCCAGCAGGCCCAAACGCAGGATGATCCACAATAGTCGTTGTCCCGCCAAAAGCCGCCGCCCTCGTACCAGTAAAAAAGTCGTCACTAGCAGTCGCAATCCCCGCGTCAAGATCAAGGTGAGTGTGAACGTCAACGCCGCCAGGAATAACAATTTTCCCCGCCGCGTCAATAATTTCCGTATCCGCCGCGCCCTCCGGCACAATATTCCTGCCAACCCGCTCAATTTTCCCGCCCTCACACAGCACATCGCAGATCGCCTCCGAGCCTTCCGTCACCACCAACCCATTCTTAACAAGCAACCGTTCCATACCGCAATTATAAGCCCCACCCGCCGAATAATGAAGCTCTCCACGATATTTGTTCAATAAAAAGGGGGGACACTTTCCACGCTTTTCCCGGCACACAGAAACATTTATCGTGTCCCCCCTTACGTCCGAGCCCGCTATCGCGGTCTCTGACTATCCCCCGGCCATCCGGCTTTGCCGGATAGTTTTGTCATTCCGGGCCTGACCCGGAATCTCCTACTTATTATTGCGGAGATTCTGGCTTTCGCCAGAATGACGAAAGAGTCGTTATCAGGATAATAACATCGTCAGTCCATGCGGATAGTTTCGCAGGGGGGTCAACCACCATAGGCGGTCACGTTTTGCCATCCGCAGACAGCGAACGGCAAATTCCCCATTCCCACTCTGACAATAATTGCATGGAGTTTGGCTGCGCCAAACTCTGGAGCTATTCGCCTCCGGCAAATAGCCGGGGATAACGCAAGACGCGCAACGGCTGGAGCGTAAGGGTGTTAAAAATCCGCTTCCATGCGGATTTTTAACCATGTAGTTTTTTACGTTCGCAAAAAACCACACAGAACCATTAAAACAGCGGCATCCATGCCGCAGCTGTATGCGAGTGGCCGTTTGGAAACAGCCCCCCTTTCATTTAACAATGAATGTGTGGAGTTTTCGCGTTGCGAAAACTCCGGAGCTATTCGCCTCTGGCGAATAGCCAAACAGCCCCCTTTCTCACATTGACACATATTGTTTTTTACCATATATATTTACTTGGTAACACTGACAAACATAGTTCAGTAAGGGAGAAAAAAATGGCAATGGCCGAATTGCTCATTGAAGAAATCAAAACTCTGCCTGACGAATGTGTTGTCGAAGTATTGGATTTTGTTGGTTATCTTAAGGCAAAAGCAATGAAACAGAAGGAATGTCCTCTGTGCGCTAGGCATTGCGATCCACAAACCGACGAACCGCGTTTTAACGCCAAAACTACCGCCGCCTTTGCGGAAGGTGACGCAATGCTTGCGGGAGAAGTACCCGCGCAATGGTACAATTCCGCCGAAGAAATGTTTGAAGATTTGGATAAATAGCCCGTGTTATCTCCCGCATTTACCGGCTCTTTCAAAAAAGATTATAAAACAATGAAAAGCCGCCGCAAAGATATGAGCAAACTCACGGAGATCGTAAACAGGCTAGTCAACGAACAGCCCTTGCTTGCCAAACATGAAAACCATCCTCTACACGGAAATTATGTGGGAAAATGGGAATGTCACATTGAACCGGATTGGCTGCTGGTATACCGCGTCGACAAAGAAAACCGGCGTATAATTTTCTATCGCACCGGTTCTCATTCTGATTTATTTTAACACCTTACGACAGTTTTCCTCACCTGAAGCTATTTCTCTGTCAGATTAAACACGCCGTCCCAGGAATCGGCAGGGGCTTTTTCCTGATACTGGCGGCATCGTTTGAGGTACAGGGCGGCGGGGCCTGTTTCTTCGGATAAAGAAAGTTCGTAAAAACCTTGCGCCGCCCGCAGCCATTCGCGGCTTTCAAAATAATCCAGCGCTTGATGAAAGCGTTTAACAAGATTTTTTTGCTCTTCGGAAGCGTCTTCGAGAATATTGACAATGTTGTAAAGCTGAACCGGCTCGCTTTTTCCGACGACGCGGACACGATCAAGCCGGCGCATAAGCAGGCTGTTTCCGGTTTGCCGGACAGTTTCGTCAGACGCGAGAATCCACGTTCCGTATTGCTTGTTCACACCTTCAAGGCGGGCGGCGAGATTCACCGCGTCTCCCATGATCGTATAGTTCATCTTTTTTTCCGTGCCCATGTTTCCCGCGACCATATCCCCGGAATTGATCCCGACTCTGGTAAGGAGAGGCGCGGCGGAAAGATGCTGTTCAAGGATAATTTTGTTCAGTTCTTCCTCAGCGCGTTTCATTTTCACGGCGGACAGGCAGGCACGTAAAGCGTGATCGTGCTGCTCAAGGGGAGCGCCGAAAAAGGCGATAATCGCGTCCCCTTCGTATTTGTCAATAGTTCCCCGCTCGTCAAGCACCACATTACTCATTGCCGTCAGATAACGGTTCAAAAGGCTGACCAAATCTTCCGGGCTGAGCTGCTCCGAAATGGTCGAGAAGCCCCGAATATCGGTAAATATCGCGCTCATGCGGCGTTTTGTTCCGCCGAGCTGGAGAAGTTCCGGGTTACGGGCAATTTCGTCCGCGACAGCTTCCGATGTGTAAGTCGCAAATGCTTTGCGATAAAAGCGTTTTTCCCGATCCGACTTTGCGTATGAAACAATTTCCCGGATAACCGCCGCGATAATTATCGCCAGAATAATTCCCAGAGGGCCGAAGAAAACGCCCGTAAACCGGAAAACCAGCACGGAAAGCACAAGCACAAGCAGCGCCCCGGAAAAACCAAGACCCGCCCGCAGCACCGGCGACAAGGCGGCAGTCAAAAGGAAAAACAACGGTATCACGGTAAGCGCAAAAAGAACACGCCACCAGACACTTAACGGAGTTATAAACGATTCGGAAAGAATCGTATCCAGCACTACCGCGTGCGTGCCGACATTGACATACTCCGCCCAGAAGGGATTTACGCCAATATCGGTTGTTCCCGTATCGACCCGCCCAAGAATACAAAACGCGCCGTTTACTTTTTCACGGATAACGCCGCTTACTTCGTCATATCTGTCAAGATCGAGCGCAAGCGCTTCGATTAAAAGATTGATGTAATTGGCTTCGTCCGCAACCGCTTCGATCTCAGAAAAATTCTGTTCGCCAAGCGCGCGGGCGATTTCTTGCGCTTTCCCGCCAACATCAAGGTCGATAATTTCCCTGATAAGATCGCGGCTCTGGGCGCGAAGTCCGGTATACCGGTCAAAATGCTCATCAGAACAATTTTCCAGCGCAAAAGTCCGGTCAGCGGAAACCGCGTCAAAAAATCCGGCCAAATCCCCGGCAATAAAAGGAACGTCTGCCAGAGAATTATCAAACTGGGCAAAGAACGGAATATCCGTATTCAGAAGCGCCCGGCTGTACTGTTCCAGTTCCGCTTCGAGGTCTTCCAGCAGAGAAAATTCGGCGAAAGAAATATGCCAGTAACTGTCCATGTAATCTTCGGGTGGCCAGTCAAGCATCATCCTGCCTTCATCGTCCAGCGGAATAGAAATGTCTTTTTTGCCGGACGGCAGTTCCGCTCCCCTAATCACCATTCTGTTTTTTTCAAGTTCAATCGCGGGATTTCCCAGATAATCGGCAAGGGGGGCAAACGCAAGCTGATAGTACCAATGATCGTGAATATTCTGGGCAAGGTAAATTCTGCGTCGTGTGCCATCACTGTCGATTTCAACGTTTGTGAAACCCGCGCCTTTGGCGGCCATCGAAAAAGAAGGCAGCGCCGGAAGCACGTCGATAAACCGCCCTTTATTGGCATCGGGCGCGGCTGTTATCTCCCGCGAAAAATGTTCTTCCGCCATCGGCCGCCGTTCGGCCTGCTCGCCTGTAAGCAGATGATCACGCAGGTTCAAAGTCGCCCAGCTCTTTCCCAGCAAAGCGGACGCTTGCGCCAAATAGAGATCGTTGTCCCGCGCCACGCTCTGCGCCCGCGCATACAGGTTATCATGCTCGCCGTCTATCAGAGAAACAAGCTCCTGTGCGTATTCGTCAAGAGCGCTCCGGTCAATCCGTCCGGCTTTCAGAGCAGCGAGAACATCCGAAGTCGCGGACGTGATTTCAGAAAAACTGCGGTTAAAATCATCGGGCAGCCCTTGATTCAAGTACAGGCTGTCCACCCCCTGAGGCCCTTTGTCGATATATTCAATATCAAAAACTGCCGCCCGCGCTCCGTATTCCTTGAGCCGCAAAAGCCCGTCGGCCATGATGGAGCGGGGCCAGGGAAAAACGCCGTTGTACGCGATGGCGGGATCGTCCACATCAAGAAACACGACATTATCTATCCGCTCCCTCTGCGCCCGGAAATAAAGAAAAAAATCATAAAGCCGGTTTTCAAGAGGAGTGAGAATTCCCGTCACATAGAGCAGTGAAACAAGCCCCGCCGCCGCGAACCCCAGCACAACGCTTTGCCAGGGTTTTTTCTGAGAGCCTTTCCATTCCTGCTTCATTCTTTCAGTATCCTAAAGTAAAATTAAGGCGAAGGCGCATTAATATCATCGGGAAAATTATCTACGACAATATTTTTATCGTCAGCGACCGATATAAATGAAAATACTCCGCCGCCCTCGCCGGGTTCCTCAGACGACCCGGCTTTATTACCGGTGATTTTTCCGTCCGTCAGCGATAGCGCCTTTTCATCTTCAACGCCGTTAAATATACCACCACCATATTGCTCGGCAGTATTGTTCTGTATCAAACCACCGGACATTTCCAGTGTTCCTGAAATAATACAAATTCCGCCGCCGGTATACGCGCTGTTGCCGCTTATTTCGCCGCCCGACATGGTAAACGAGGAAATTTTTTCAGAGGACGACGAATAATACAGACACACACCGCCGCCCGAAGCAGACAGATTTTCCGCGTTATTATCGCGTATATATCCACCTGTCATAATGAACTTACCACCCTCAACGCAGACACCTACTCCATACCTGTTGTTGGCCGTAATCGAATTACCGCTGATTTCGGCATCGCCGCTCATTTTAAATTCCCCGGTGACATATACGCCGCCGCCGAGAGTATCATTGAAACCAGTGACTGCTGTATTACCGGCGATTTTGGCATTGCCGCTCATGGCCATTTTACCATTGACATATACGCCGCCGCCCATAGGAGCCTGATTTCCGATGATGAGTCCCCCTTCCATATTGAAAACGCCATCCATGTCAACACATACCGCTCCGCCGGGATGACCGGAATGATGATTTCGCAGAACTACCCCGTCATACATATTGAGTATTCCCGTCACATATACGAGCGGCGCATTCGTGGTTCCGGTTTCGCTTAAATCCTCGTCGCAGCCGTTAATGGTCAGAGTCCCGCTCATGCCGGTTTTACCCAGGTTGAGGCTTCCAACCGGTTCCACATAAAAAAGATAAATGCCGTTGTTCACCGGAAGCGCTGAAATCGTTACCGGTTTTTCGGCAAACAAAGTAATATTGCGGGAAATAACAACAGGGCTCTGCTGTTCTGTCACATCAAGATCATTTGCAATAACAATAATTTCTTCGCGTCCCTCAGGAGGGAGATCATTAGAAGAAATAGCCTCGACAAGTTCCGGCCATTCGTTTACTTCCGTGGCGCTGATCATCGTAATTGTCACAGGGGGATTATATCCCGGTTTTACCGACAGCGATTTTGAGCCGATGGCGCGTAGATAATCCGGTTCTTCCTCTGTATTTACCTCACCGTTTTGATAACCGTAGGCTTTTACCATTACGCTCCAGTCTCCGGGAGCAACATTTACACTGACAGAATTACCAGTAAATTCAATCGTCTCAACCTTGCCGGGGCTGGTGAGGGTTACTTCATAGTGAAAAGTCGACAACTCTTTTTCGGTATCCACCAGAACTCTCGCGGAATCCGAATCTCCCAGTGTGATGGTCAATACTCCATCACCGCCCTCCCACGGACTAAAACATGCGCTCAAGGTAAGCGCAAAAAACGCCCCCCACAACATACAGATAATACAGCAATTTTTTTTCATAATTAAACCTTCCCTACTTGAAACCCTCCCTAATCGGGAGAGCAAAAAATACTATCATTCGGGCGGAAACCGCGATGTTCACCCCGGTTATTCATATTTCAGCGAAAGATTAAGCTCCGCCGTTGCCGGAGACGTTGACGCGCTGGGAGTGACCGCCGCCGAACCTGACGGCCCGGAAGGAACAAGAGAACGCGCCGCGACTTCAACCGGGTCAGCCGCCTTTCCGCCTGACTCGACACGACTCGCCGAACCTTCGCCGACAAGCATCACCGCGCCTTTGCTGCCCTGAAACGCCACAACACCGTGCCTGACGGAAATGTTGCGCGTATCAAAATCAAACGCCGTTCCGCGCACCGAAGCAGTTGCGCTCGGCCCCCGGACAGTCATGTTTGTCCGCGTTCCCGCCGGAGGATTCACCCCGACCCGCACCCTGCCGCTTCGCAGATTCACATTGATCGTCTCAGAATCCGCCGTGGTGCTCAATTCCGCCAGCGAAAGGCAGGTCAACGGACGCACAGTGATAAGTGAACTTCCCGCCGCGATAAGAGCTGTACTTCTGAATCCCGTGGATATAACGGTATCCGTGGCCAAAATATCCCCGGCCTTCGCGGGCACAAACGTCTGCGCCCCCGCCGGTTTTATTTCCACCAGGCCGGCAATATCCCGGATCGTTCCAGTCTGGGCAAAAGCAAAACCAGCGCACACAAGAATCAACACCGCCATTAATATCGTCTTCTTCATATTAAACTCCTTCGGGCGCGCCCCAAAATATTTTTGAACGTCCCCGTTTTTAATTCACCAATTCAACATAATCCCCCGCCTGACCCGCTCCAGGCAACAACGCGAAGAATCCTCTTAAAAAATCGCCAGCTGAGCTGCCAGCTCCAACTTCCACTTGAGCTTTTCGTTAGGGGCGGCATCTCCCGGAATAAACACACCCCCGCCGAGATTCAACCGCAAATCGGCAACCGGCGACCAGATCAACTGCCCGTACACTTCAGTCCCCAGAAAAAATCCTTCCGCACCCGTTGCCGCAGGCCAATCCTTGTAAGTGCCCTTATCGCTCAGCACAAAGTACGAGTTTGAAAGCGCGGCGGAAAAAGTCCGGTGCAGTCTCGCGGTATAATCCAGACAAAGAACTGAAAGGCCGGAAAGTTTCGCGCCCAGAACTCCTCCCTGAGACACTGTGGTCAGGGGAACGTAAGCCTCGATATTGCCGTCTTCAGTTTTGCCGCTGGAAAAAGTCCCGCGAAAACTCAACTTATCCTGAATCGAAGTGGGCAGAAAAACGCCAGCTTCCAGTTGCCCGGCCAAACTCACGCCCACATTTTCTTTTGCTTCAACTCTCGATTCGGCTACCGAAAGCGAGCCGCCCGCGTCAAGCACAAAGCGCGGCGTAACCGGTATACTTGCGCGGGCAATTAAATACTGGCTGTGATACCACGAATCCCCGCCGTTGACATCACCCTGATTCAACAGCGAAACTCTCAGCCGGACACGTTCCCCCAGCGCGGGATGTTCCCAGCCCACAGCCGCAAGTATCCGTTTTGACGCAAAATAAGTGTCCGAAAAATTATCGAAAGTAAATTCCGCGTTATAGGAATCGAAGTCCGCGCTGGTCACAGTGATATTGGCGGTTTTTTTGTATAAAAATCCCGTGTACCACATCCCGGCGGAAAAACTTCCGCTTCCGGCATCGACAGCCAGAGAAAGACCGTCAAAAAGCCCGGACGCGGTGAACCCCAGCGGATCGGCATAACGCATACGCCCCGCCCGGATTTCTCCCGTGTCAAACACAAACGAAAAATCGAACTGATGCAGTTCAGGAACAAACTGCCATTTTTCGTTTTCATACTTCGCGGTGGCTCCCACGGAAAGATATATGTCTCCGTCACCCTCAAAAAGCGGAGAAGAAAACCAGGGAATAAAAGCGGTCGAATAGCTCAACGCTTCGTCAGCATCCCCCGCTTTTTCCACACTGAAATTATGATCGGTCAAAAGCCCCCAGTCAAAAGCAAACGCGCAAACCGGCAGCAGAATCAACAGCGCGAAAAAAAACGCCCGCAATTTGCTCATTTTCAAAATATTCATATTTCGCTCCATTTATTCGCCCATTTCATCCAGAATGATGATTTCCACCCGGCGGTTTGCCGCTTTACCTTGCGCAGTACGATTATCCGCGATAGGCCGCGCCGATCCGCGCCCCTCGACAGAAATCTCCCCCGCGCTCCGGGCTTCCTGCGATTCTAAAAAAGCGGCGACCGCCTGCGCCCTTTGACCACTCGTCAGTCGCCTGTCCGTTTTTGACCCCGCAAGAGCCGAGTATCCGGCGACCAAAATCTTTCTACCGGAAATATTTTTGAGAACCCCGGCAATTTGTTTCAATTTTTCTTTTTCAGCGGCGGCCAGCTCCGCCGAATTTGGCAAAAAATGCACATTAGAAAAACTAATCGTCACACCCTCTCCAGTCACTTTAACGCCCGTATCAGGAAGTCCGGCAATCTGCTCACCGATTTCCTGCGCCAGCTCCTGCCGTTCCCGCAGCGTCTCCGCGTCCGCCTCAGACATTTCCTCCGTCTCCGCAAGCATAGAATCGTCCTCGCCCACAACCGACAAGATCTGACTTACCAGAAAAAGCAACTCCTGGCCAGAAACAACATCGTGAGGATCGGCACGCCCCTGAATCACCTCCCGGTACACCAACTCCCGGTAAGCATAATGCGGACTCTTCGTCAGCGAGTAAAAAATCCCGCCCTTCAACTCAAACGCCTGAATCAGCAAATGGGCAAAACCATCAAGCCTAACACGAGCATCCGGCGCGGCATTTTTCGGCAGCCATTTCCGTTCCGCCGCAAAATTGAAAGCGTCAACCGGATCAAGAGCCGCCTGTTCCGCCGCCTCCAGCGTAAACGACACCGCATCCGCCCAATTCATCTCCGGCTGATCAAGCAGCGTTTCAATTTGCGGCGCGGTCTGCGCTGAAAGTGAAAAAAGCCCCACCACCAGCAGAGCCGCCAGCAAAAAAAGCCGCCTCACCCTCAAAAAAACATTAATAACACCAATCATCGCAAATTTCCCTATTTATTAAAATTTTGACGGGAAAACCCGCCCAAAACGCACATTATTCTAGATATTTTCATTATACCACACCCATTCCATAATATCATGCGGACAAACATATTTCAACCAAAAGATATTTTTATTAAAAATAAAAGGGGGGGCTGTTTCCAAACGTTCCCCCGCACACAGCTGCGGCATGGATGCCGCTGTTTTAATGGTTCTGTGTAGTTTTTTGCGAACGCAAAAAACTACATGGTTAAAAATCCGCATGGAAGCGGA
>QMCE01000490.1_pt1 | contig 20192 bp, 15 predicted proteins | sample 1821851 | NCBI WGS metagenome assembly QMCE01 (sample SAMN09453174, study PRJNA476694) | Termite gut metagenome, whole genome shotgun sequencing project. | isolation source: worker | host: Odontotermes sp. | place: South Africa:Pretoria | collected 2016-01-28
GACCCCTTGAAGACTACAAGGTTGATAGGCCGGAGGTGGAAGTGCAGCAATGTATGCAGCTGACCGGTACTAATAGGTCGAGGGCTTGATCAAGATAGGTGTTAGGAATTAGGAATTAGGAATTAGTTCCGCCTGTGGGCGGGAATGGTTTCGAGGCCTGTTCCGTGACACGAAGCGTTGTTAATTCGAGTTGCAGATACTTTACTCAATCTCTTATGCGGTTTCCAAGGCGCTTTTAAACGCCATAACTTTCCGGTGGCGATGGCTAAGGGGTTCCACCTGTTCCCATCCCGAACACAGTCGTTAAGACCTTACACGCCAAAGGTACCTGGAGGGCGACCTCCCGGAAGACTAGGTAGCTGCCGGAGAACCTTTATGAAGCATCCCTCACTTGCTACATGCTTGTGGGGGATGCTTTTTATCTTAAATCCCCATTTGCCCCTCTCGCCCCGATAGTATATAATGACCGTTATGATTATGCCTGAAAACGGCGCTTTTGAGGCTGCTTTGGCCTCTGCGCTTGATACGATTGGCTTGGAGCGCGAGCCGGAGGCGCTGCGCCTTTGCTCGGCGCACTTCGCCGCGCTCGTGGAAGCGAATGCCGTGACGAACCTCACGCGCATCGACTCGCCGCAGGACGCCGCGCAAAAGCACTACGCCGATTCGCTTTTGCCGCTGTGCTTTGGGCTATTGAAGCCAAATGCGCGCGTACTGGATATCGGCTCGGGGGCGGGCTTTCCCGGATTGCCGCTGGCGTTTTTCCGCCAGGACTTGGAGATGACGCTGCTCGATTCGCAGATTAAGCGCGTGAATTTCTTAAAAGCGTGCGTTGGCGCGCTTGTGCCCGGTATGGAAGTCGTACACGCCCGCGCCGAGGAAGCCGCGCGTTCGGATATGCGCATGGCGTTCGACGCCGTCGTGTCCCGCGCGCTTGCGCCGCTGAACGTGCTTTTGGAGCTGTCGCTGCCGTTTTTAAAGGACGGCGGCGTCGCGATTTGTTATAAGGGGCCGAAGGCGGAGGAGGAGCTTGCGGGAGCGAAGAACGCGCTGATCAAGCTTGGCGGCGAGGCGAGGCTGCTTACGCGCGAGACGAGCTGGGGCGCGCGGACGCTCGTCGTCGTGACGAAGAAGGGCCGGATTTCTATAGTTTATCCGCGCAAGGCGGGGATAATAAAGAAGCAGCCGCTGTAATAAAGAATCAAGTTTTTATTTTTTGTTGTCGAATTATAAAATTATATGTATACTTGTGGCAATATATTATTAGTTGGAGCGATAAGCACATGGGAGAGTTCGAGCAAGCGGTTGCCACTGGTCTTGCCAAGAGTGCAGAGCATGTAGCGGATGCAACGCTAATGCCAGCGGCGAAAGAAAGCGGAGCGGTTTTATCGCTAATTCCTAGAACCATCCGTGCGGCAATGCTTCCACTTGAAAAGTGGGTTGTCAACAGGGAAGTTCAGCTAAAGAAGCTATATGAGGCGATGGACGAAAAGGCAAAAGCCATCCCGCCAGAAAAGCTCGTTTCGCCAGAACCTTATGTTGCCGTGCCCGCTTTACAGGCAGCGTCTTATTGCATGGATAGCGAGGATTTACGCGACATTTTCGCTCAGCTGCTTGTAACTGCAATGAATGAGGATACGAAGGATACGGCTCATCCGAGCTTTGTGGAAATTATAAAGCAGATGTCTCCGTTAGAAGCAAAGCTGATTAAAGATTATGGTATATGCCATAGGCAGAATGCTGTCTGCCAGCTTGTCGAACAGGAGATCAGCCTTGTACCGCGAGAATATCGCAGCCTGAGTTATGGGAAGAAGCGAATGGAAGAAGCCAGAATAATTCGTAATCATGTTTATTTACCGCAGTTTTCTGAGTTCGATTTTAGTATCTTTGATATAAATGTGTCTTTAGCCATTGATAATTTGATCCGTTTAGGTTTGATGAATTGCGAGTATGATAAGATATCACGCTACGATCTATATGAACTAATGGATTCCTATTCTTTATATGATAGTATGTTTGAACAAATTGGACAAAGAATTTCAGGATTTTATTATGGCAATTGGGAGCATGCGCTAATTCTGGGAAAAACTACACAAACTGAATTAGGAATGGCATTTTACAGAGCATGCATAGCATCGAATGAGCCATGAGGCACTTATCCTGTGCAAGTGACTTTCGATGTGTAAATCGCTACGCTTGATAAATAATCCGCAGGAAGTCAATTTGGATTGCTGAAGACAGTATTTGCGAGTCGATTTCTTGACGTGCCGCGCGGCATAGCGGTACAATATTATCAATGATTGCTTTTGATGACAAATACGAGGCCATAGTCGCCGGGCTCGGCCACGCCGGATGCGAGGCGGCGCTTGCGCTCGCGCGGATGGGGCTGAAGACGCTCGCGCTAACGCTCAACCTCGAAGCCGTCGCGTTTATGGCGTGCAATCCCGCCATCGGCGGCACGTCGAAGGGGCATATCGTGCGCGAGATCGACGCGCTCGGCGGCGAGATGGGCCTCGCGGCGGACGCGGCGCTCATACAAAAGCGTATGCTCAACGCATCCAAAGGCCCCGCCGTGCAGTCGCTTAGGGCGCAGGCGGACAAGCGCCTGTATCACGAGTACATGAAGCGCGCTGTGGAAAACCAGGAGAACCTGAGCGTACGGCAGGGCGAGGTCGTGCGCATAAATATGCGGGATGGGCGCGTATGCGGCGTCGTTACGTCCACGGGGCGCGAGTATACGGCCCGCGCCGTCGTGCTCGCGGCGGGCGTATACCTCGATTCGCGCGTAATTATAGGCTCTTGGAGCCAGAAGAGCGGGCCGAGCGGCTTCTATCCGGCAAACGGCCTTTCGGACGCGCTTCGCGAGCTGGGCTTTGAGCTGCGCCGCTTCAAGACGGGGACGCCGCCGCGCGTGAACGCGAAGTCCGTGGATTTTGCTAAGATGGAGCTTCAGCCCGGCGAGGCCGCGCACCCGTTTTCCTTCATGACGGACGGCAATCAACGCCCAAGCGTACCGTGCTATTTGACGTGGACGAACGAGCAGACGCACGAGATCATCCGCGCGAATATCCACCGCTCGCCGCTCTTTGGCGGGCTGATCAAGGGCACGGGCGCGCGCTACTGCCCCTCGATCGAGGATAAGGTCATGCGCTTCGCCGATAAGCCGCGCCACGGCATCTTTTTGGAGCCGGAGGGCCTATCCACGGGCGAGATGTACGTGCAGGGCTTTTCGTCGAGCCTGCCGGAGGACGTGCAGGAGGCGGCTCTAAAGACGCTGCCGGGGCTTACTAACGCCGAGATTACGCGCAGCGCGTACGCCATAGAGTACGACTGCATCGATTCGCGGGAGCTGACCGCCGCTTTGGAGCACAAGCGCTATGAGGGCCTCTACTTTGCGGGGCAGCTTAACGGCACGTCGGGCTATGAGGAGGCCGCCGCGCAGGGGCTGATTGCGGGGATAAACGCCGCGCTGAAGCTGAAGGGCGAAGCGCCGCTCGTTTTAGCGCGCTCGGACGGCTATATCGGCGTACTGATAGACGACCTCGTTACGAAGGGGACGGACGAGCCGTACCGCATGATGACCTCCCGCGCGGAATATCGCCTGATGCTCCGGCAGGACAACGCCGACCTGCGCCTTACGCCGCTGGCGGCGCGCACGGGCCTGGTGTCGAATGAGCGGCTGGCGCGGTACGAGGCGCGCAAGGCCGCGCTTGAACGTACGCTGGCGCGGCTGAACAAAAGCATCGCGCCGCCGAGCGCCGCGCTGGACGAATTGCTGGAGAAGCACGGCGAGCCGAAGGCGGTTACGGGCGTTTCGTTCGCCGCGCTTATCAAGCGGGGCATTCCGTATGATGAAATATATGGGGTTTATGGGCCGTCCGGCGGGTATGGGTCGCGGGCGGGTTTGGAACCCGCCCCTACAGAGGTCTGCGGGCTTGAGGATTTGCCGGAGGATATTCGCGCGCTCGTGGAGACGGAATTGCGCTACGAGGGATATATTGCCCGCAATCAGCGCGAAATCGCCCGCCGCGCGAAGACGGAGCATACGCCCATACCGCCTGATTTCGACTTCGAAGCCGTGACGGGCCTGCGCATAGAGGCGCGCATGAAGCTGAGCAAGCAGCGCCCCGAAACCGTCGGCCAGGCGCAGCGGATTCCCGGCGTTTCGCCCGCGGACATCGCGGTTTTGCTGGTCGCGCTGCATAGGGCGGACAGCGATCCCAAATCGTAGGGTGCGACGCCCCGGCGCGCCGCGACCTAAAATCCTGCCCCATATTGTAGGGGCGATTCATGAATCGCCCGCGCCCCCCAAACGCATGTTGTTGATTGTCACGGCGATTACAATGCATGTAAGGTTTTCGGGTCGCGGGCGAACACAGTTCGCCCCTACAATTGCGTATCGGGATAAATAAGACTTGGAGGATGAAATGAAGAAGCCTCTTTGCGCGATGATGATTGCGCTGCTGGCGCTGACGCCCGCCGCGCTGGCGGCGAGCGATGCCGCCCCAGCTACGCCCGCCGAAGAGCATCCGGCGTATTCCAGCATTTCGCTCCAGGATCGATCCGTAACGCTGACCGTGCGGCAGGCGCACCAATTCTTCATCAAAAGCTCCAAGCCGGAGGGCGCGGCGCTATACCAGACGACCGTGACGAGCTCGAAGCCTGCAATTGCCGCCGTCGAGGAGGGCAATATAATCCGCGCCGCCGCGCCAGGCAACGCGACGATCACGGTCAGAGCGAAGAACGGCAAGGCGAAGGCGACGCTGCGCGTTAAGGTCGTGGATTTCAACGAAAAGCTGCGCTTCTATGACGCGGAGCAGGACGCCGCCGTGACGGAGCGGAAAGCGCCAATTATAGAGGACGGCAGGGAAGACCTCATGCTTCAGGGCGAGCGGACGGGGCAGGAGGATATCGCGCTGCAAAAATACGGCGAATACGCGCAGGAACAGGGCGCGCCCGGCGCAGCGGTGCAAAGCGCGGGCGGGGAGCTGTACTACGCGGCGCTATATACGATGCTAAAGGACAAACCGGCCCGCGGCGGCTACGTCGTCCTGCCGGCGAGCTTTCCGGGCTGCTCTGAGACGGCGATGGCGGAAATCCGTACGTGGCTGCGCGAAAGCTTCGATGGGATTGTCATAGGCATGTTGGAGGATTACGACTATAAGTGGGACGATACGGCTGAGTTCTCAACGCTGGATCTATACGAATGGGGCGGAACGTGGCTATCCATCGGCGACGTCATAAAGGTGAGCGATACGCTGTTTCTCGTGGACGTCTCGCGCTCCTACGCCGACCAGGGACACGACGGCTACCGCGCGATGCTCGAACGCACGGACAGCGGCTGGCGCTTCGACGGGTCGGGGTTGGTTTGGATGGTATGAGATAGGTTTTGAGCCGCGTGGCTGGCGCTGTTCCTGATTCCGCCCGTTATCGCGGATGGGTTTTGGGGGCTGCCGCCGTTTATCTATGTGCGGTGAAAAGAGCTATTGTAATTTTTGCTGGAATCGCATATAATAAAATACAAGGGGGATTGCCGTTAAGCATGGTCGCCCCTAATCGCTAAATGATACTAAGAAACAACCGACGATTAGTGGCGGCGGTTGTTTCGCGTTATTCGAAATATTTGTTTAAATTGATATGTTTAAAGAAAATTTTTAAAAGCTTCAATCCAAAATATAAATAGTAACGTCCTTGCGCCCCCAATCGATGCACTCCTTGACCGTATCCATAAACAGGTCGATCTGGGGCTTGGATCGGTGCCGGAACGCGCCCGTATCCTCGGCGACGCCCCAGCCGTAGCCCTCGATATAGAGCTGCGTGCCATAGGGGATCAGCTCCGGGTTGACGGCGATCGTGCCGACCTTGGGATCGGTGCCCGTGGCGGTCGTCTTGCCGGTATGGGTATAGGCCGTGGCCTCGATCGTCATCTTCTTCATTACGCGGCTCGCCCTCGGCGGCGAACGGCGCGAGCGGTTGTCGTTGCGAAGCGTGATAAGCTCCTTCGCCGGAACCCTGTCGGGCGCGGTGCCTTCGAGCATGACCTGATTGACCGGCTCCTTCGTAACCGTTTCGCTTATAATCTCGCGCCCGACCTCTATACCGTCGTACAGCGTTACGCGCGATAAAATCTCCTTTTCGCCCGATTTGCCCTCGGTTTTCAGCTTGGTCACGCCCTGTACGAGGGAGGAATCCTCGCGCACCTCCTTGCGGAACGGGAGCTTTACCGTTTCGGTCTCCGTGACCTCCTTGACCGCGATGTGTGAAATCCTCATGCCGGGCGAAACAGCCGTGCTGAGCGGGGGGGTGACGATATCGCCGTCCAGGACTGCTATCGACAGCTCGCTCAGCGCGTCGGCAACAGTACCGCCCACGACCTCCAGTACGCCGGTCTCCTGCCGCGACGTGACGATGATGGGGAACGCGCGGCGAATCTCGATGAGCATACCCGGCTCGATCTGCTCCGTGCGCCGGTTTACTAAGATATCTTCAGGCGAGAGGGTCGTCATGGAGTCCAGGAACTCGCCCACCGTCTCCGAATCCGTGCGGAACGCGGTTATATCGCCGTTATCGTGGATGAAGATTTCGCTCGGCTCCTTTTCGCGCGGCATAAACGCGAACGCGGCTAGAAACGCCGTGACAGGCACGAGCGCGCACGCCAGCAGCGCCAAACGCGCGGAGAGTTTGTGCCGCTCGATCTTTTGCGACAGCAGTTCGATATCGTCGGACTTGGAGGCGGGCAGATATAGCGGCGAGACGGTGACGCGGGGCTCGGCGCCGGACTTGCCGAGGCGCAGGAACAGCGCGGCCGCCTTTTGCGCCGCCAGCCCCAAAAAGCCCGCAAGAAAAATGAACGGCTTGGCGAGCGAAGCGAAAAAGGTTTTCGCGGCCTTCAGGCTCCTGCGCCAGGCATAATGCGAAAACGATTCCCTCTGGTGTGGGTATTTCCCCCTAAGCACGCCGCCGACATAGGCTTTGGAATGGATTGTGATATCTCCGTAGCGCTGTCGTCGTTTCATATCTAACTCCAGTTACTATTCTATCATAAGCGGCGCGCTTGTCAAACCGCGCGGCCTTGAACGCCATTAATTGCGCACGCGCAGCGAGGCGTGTATAATGATGAAAGGCGGTGAAGCGCGGCGCATGTGACCGATTTCTGCCGCCCGGACCGTTGGGAGCGGATAATGAGAAAACGAATTGTTGCTTGTTTTATAATATGTCTTCTGATTTTGGCTCTTTTTGGCTGTACGAAGCATGAAGCGCCCTTTGCGCCTTCGCTTTTTTTGGGCGCGCTTAGGGAAAACGACTTTGCGGCGGCCTACGAGTATATCTCGCCGGAGGCGAAGGGAAAGATCGACAAGGACGCGTTTATCCGGCGCTATGAGCTGATGGTAAGCGAGCTGGGCGTTACGGGCATCTTCGTCGATTCGCTCATCATCGACTTCGACGAGAGGATCGCGCAATACAACGTACACTACGCGCTCGCGGACGGCGAGCTTTCCTATACCTACAGGATGCCGTTTTTGGGCGAGGAGGGGAACTGGCTCGTGGACTGGTCCCCGGCGCTCGTCACGCCGGATATGGACTGGGGAGACGAGCTGCGCGTCGTGCGCATAGCCGCAAAGCGCGGCGAAATCTTCTCGGGCGACGACGTCTTGGCCCAGAACGTCGCGGCGGCCACGGTCTTCGCAAACAAGGCGAAGATCGAATCCGTCGATGAGTTTTGCGCCCGGCTCGCGCCGCTCATCGGCGAGGACGAGGAATTTATCCGCAAGAGGCTCGGCAGGGGCGGCGACGTCGTCATCCTCAAATCCATGCTGCCCGCGGAGCTGACGGCGGAGGACGCGGAGGCGCTGCTCGCCGTCGCGGGCGTCGGCATAGACCGCAGGGCCTTCGGGACTATACGCGTATACCCATACGGCCAGCTAATGGGGCATACGCTCGGCTACGTCGGCACGATTACCGAGGAGGAGCTGGCGCGCTTCGAGCAGAGCGCGCCGGGGCTATATACCGGCGATTCCGTCGTCGGCAAATCCGGCCTGGAGCTCGCCTACGAGAGCGAGCTGCGCGGCAGGGACGGCCGCGAATACTATATCGCCGGCGCGGACGGCAACAAGAAGGCCACGCTGCTCACCATCCCGGCGCAGGACGGCCTGGACTTGCATCTGAATGTGGACGTGGGTATGCAGCAGCGCCTGGAAGAGGTGATGGCGCTCTCGCTCGCGAGCCACCAGACGGGCGCGGTTATCGCGCTGAACCCGCGTACGGGGGCGATCAAGGCGCTGTGCTCATATCCGGGCTTCGATCCGAATCTATTTGTACAGGGTATGCCGCAGGACGTTTGGGAGGAGCTGAGCGACGAGGACGGCACGCTGCCGCTGCTCAACCGGCTTACGCGGGGCATGTACCCGCCCGGCTCCATTATCAAGCCGTTTACGGCGGCCGCCTTTCTGGAAAACGGCGCGATTACGCAGCACACGACCTTCGAGGGCGAGATCGAGGACGATTACTGGATGCCCCAGCGCGACGGCTGGTACTATCCGCCGATCAAGCGCGTCGCCATGCGCGCCCGCCCGACGCCGCTGAACCTCGAAAACGCGCTGATCACGTCGGACAACATCTTCTTCGCGTACGGCGCGATGGAGACGGGTACGGAGAACTTTTTAGCGTATTTGGACGCGCTGGGCATGAACGAGGCGCTGCCGTTTGAGCTGCCGCTGGGGACGCCGCACGTAAAGCACGAGAATACGGATTTCCACATGCGCTTCCTCGCGGAATCCGGCTACGGCCAGGGCGAGATACTCATTACGCCCGTGCAGATGGCCGCGATGTATACGGCGCTGGACAGCGGGGATATCATGATCCCGCGCCTCGTGAATAAGCTCTACCGCACCGAGGGCAATACGTATACGCTCGAAAGGGAGCTGCTGCCGGAGGCGTGGAAAAAGGGCGCGATACAGCAGGCCACGCTGGATATCATAAAGCCCTCGCTCAAAAAGGTCATCACTGACGGCACGGGCTACACGCTGCGCCTGCGCCACCGCGAAATCGCCGGCAAGACGGGCACCGCGCAGGTCGGCGGCCGCGAGGTGTCTTGGTTTGCCGCCTATACGCTCGACCGCGAAGAGCCGCTCCTGTGCGTCGTCGTCATAGACACGGAGGGCGGCGTCGTGAAGTTCGATATTGTTCGGGAGTTGCTGGAGTATGAGGGGTAAGGGGCGTTATAGATTCAGCTTATTCTTCTTCTGCATTTCGGCTGTACTCGAATACGTTGATCATTGGTAATGTGATAGTTCCATGAGACAGCGTTTGTGCAGATATACTGATAAGCGTTGAGCGCACAACCGAATACAGTGCTGCAATGCCGTTGACATTCAGCATATCTTTAAACGCCTCCTCATCCATCGCGTCCTTTTGCCCCATGAACATTCCTTCGAGTATTATTTTTGCTTTATATTTTTCTTTGGCTTTTGACACGGTTGCTATGGTAGTCAATTCAAGCAAACCCAAATAGTAGCCTTTGCCAGAGTCTGATATACTCATGATCCTATGCGACAAATCAAACACTTTTTTATATTCGCTATTTTGATCTATTTGGACAAAATCATTCTTAATATTTATAGTGCTAACTGTATGCCCAATTAGTTGGAAAGCCGAGTGTATGGTATTAGTTTTCATCGTAACACCTCATGCTACCAGATTGACTTCCTTTTCACAACGAATTTGAAAGCTCGGAACATCCCACGAATTTGGAACAATATCTTGCGGAACATCTGCCTGCAAAAAAAACCTTATCGCCGCTTCTATCATGCTGTTTACCGATTCGTCCTCAAGCATGGCCTTCTCCGCGATTTCCCGATGAAGCCCGGAAGGAATTCTGACGTTGAAATTCCCAGAGTAGGTTTTTTGGGGCGATTTCCCAAATTCTTCGCAGGACTCCAAATAAGCATCGACCGAGCCTTCGAAAGCCTCTTTGAATTCCGAAATGCTCTGCGCGTCGAATAAAACGATATCCTCTATTCCTTCAAGCCGGCCAAATAAGCAATTGTCGACACTGCTATAATTGACTTTTGTATAGTACCCTTTGTACTTCATAATATTATCCATTGGCGTTCCCCTACTTCGTTATTCGTTCATAAAAGACGATCAAGTCCGCTAATATATAGGATTTTAGCGTGTTGCCCGGATGAGGTCTGTGCATCTGAAACCACTTGCCGCTCGCCTCGTGATAGAAAGACACATCGGATCCTCCCGATCGCTTCTTGTTTTGCACGCAGCCCAACTTCAACAATAAAGAAACCGCTTCATCATAGGTGAAGTTGCCGGATTTCCGATATAGCTTTTCAATCAGTTTATCCGTAACGCTCATATAGTATTCCTAAAACAAGAATTATGATACTATGATGTAGTTGCATTTTAGCTTAAATGCTGATGATATGTCAAGCCTAATTCTCCTCCACAAACACCCGAAGCGCGCCCGGCAGAATCCGAAGCTCCGCAGGCACCTCGCCGCCGATCTCGCCGTCGAGGTTCCAGACGGTATCCGGGTCGGATTCGAGCTTGATCCACGGGGTTTTGAAGTATTCGGTGAATGGAAAGATGAGATGCCGCCCCTTTACGAAGCGCGAAAGCAGTACGGGTATCTTCCAGCGGGGTACGAAATTGACGACGCAGACGTCGAGCAGGCCGTCGTACGGGTTCGCCAGCGGCGCGACCTGCATCCCGCCGCCGAAATAACGGCCGTTCGCGACGGCGATGAGCAGCACGTCGCGCTCGAAGACGCCCTCCTCCGTTTCGTATTTTATATGCTTGGGCTTGGTTTTCAGGATCGAGAGTATGACTGCCGCGCCGTAGCCCGCCAGCCCCGTCAAAACACGCTTGAACTTCGCGACGTTTTTCGCGACGAGCACATCGAAGCCCGTTCCCGCGATATTCACAAAAAAACTGCCGTTTATGCTGCCCGCGTCCATCTCGCGGGAGAAGCCCTTTAGGATGATGTAGAGGGCCGCTTCCGCCTCGCGCGGGATGCCCAGCGTTACGGCCAGGTCGTTCCCCGTGCCGCCGGGGATGATGCCGAGCGGGACGCCCGTACCCGCAAGCACGCGGGCCGCCTCCGTAACCGTACCGTCCCCGCCGACGACGACTACGCCCGACGCGCCCGCGTCCACGGCGGCCTTAGCCAGCGGAGCGACGCCCCCGGCATGATCGGAGACGGCCACTTCGTATGGCGTGCGGCAGGCGGCAAGGATCGGCTTCAGGCGCGCGAACAGCTTTTCGCAGCCGACGCGCCCCGCGACGGGGTTGACGATGAAACGCAGCAAGAATACAACCTCTTTCACGAGAGATGGAATGACTTCGTACATCATACGACAAGACGCGAGGGTTGTAAATATGGAATTGCCGCTAAAACGCCCGGGCCGGCGGCGCGAATATAAATTTACGATTATTTAACACTATTTACCGCCGTAAATATTGCAAAAACGCCGTCGGGTGAGTACAATGTAGCTGTAGACCTATGGGAACATTTGAGTGATATGGATTGTTTCGGCAAAGGGCTTATGTTACCGTGGAAATATGACGATATACGTATATAGCCCAAAGTTTTTTGGCGAATATCAGCAGGGCGCTATTTGATCCGGCAGCGCGATAAGGGGGAGCTTCCATGAGCTTAGCTTTTGTAAATAGATTTATGTTGAAAAAGGTGGGACTGGCGCTCCTGCTGCTTTTGGCGGGAGTGGGGCTGGTTTTCGCTTTTTCGGGAGCGGCGGGGGCGGAAGTCTACTTCAATAATGAAGAAGGCGTGTACGTCGCCGGGAAGACCTATCTTCAATACGACAGCGATACTCAGACGCTTACGGTCAGCAACTGGCTTACGGGGATGCTCGAAGTGGATGTCGGCGCGGAGCAAATGGTATTTTATCGAAGAAACGAAAATCCGGCGCCCTCTCCTGCGGTCTTTGAGCTGGTCGTGGACGCGAACGCGGGTTCAACGGCAAACACCAATGATCGGTCGATTGATTACCTTGTAAACGTCGCCGAAGGCGCGGTTATTCAGCTGGCCAAAGCGCCGGCGGATCACCTTCGGTCTTTTACCACGTCCCGGAATTGCGTGATTTACCCGTCTCCGTCAGTGGAACATGTAATCACTTCGATAATTACAAGCGGCGGCGCTAATCTGGAAATCGGCGCCAGAGGCGGCGGAAGCGTCCATGTGACGGGCAATGTTAACAATACAAGCACCAACGCCATTCATGTCACAGGCGATCTCATCGTAAACGCTCCGCTTATCGCCGGAACGAACAACACTACCTATCAATACGGCAACGCCATATACGTGGGCGACCAGCTTACTATTAACGCCCAAGTGACGGCGTACGGCTGTTCCAACGCGTCGTCCGCCGGCAACGGCATCGTAGTCGGAGGCAGCAGCGGCGCAATGACCGACAGCATTTTTGCGCTGACGATTGCCACGAATTCGGTTGAAGCCTATGGCGGCACGAACAGCTTGCAGGGGAACGGCATTTATGTAACTACCGGCGACATGACCGTCAACGGCAGAACGCTCGGCAAAAACGACGAAAACGATCCGACGGTCAAAGGCGGCAACAACAGCGGCCAGGGCAACGGCGTTTACGTGCAAGGTATGCTTAACGTTACGAACGCGTCCGTATTCGCAAAGGGCGGCGATGGCACCACGGGAACGCCGGCCGGGAACGGCATATACATGGGGGCGTCGGACGTATTCGGCACCATGAGGGGCTGGGCAGGCTCCGGCGGGGAGCTGTCCACCGGCGCGTACTCGCAGAACGGCGTCTATTGCAGCGGACTGCTCAACATCGGCGATTTGGGAAACGGCGTCGTTTACGGCAAGGGCGGCGATAACAGCGGCGGTACCGAGAGCGGCAACGGCATATTTGCGGACGGAACCGTCAGAATTTTGCAGCGCGGCACCTTGACGGGCGATGGCGGCAACAGCTCAAGGGGCACCTTCAGCGGCAACGGCGTATATACAGCCGTCATAGGCTTCAGCGGGGTCAACGGAACGATAACGGGCAACGGCGGCAAGGCCACCCAGAACGACACGAACGGCAACGGCGTCATTGTCGGCGGCATGAGTACGGGCAATGAAGCCCCTATAAGCCTGGATATTATAGGCAACGGCGGCGTTAACAGCACAAGCGGCACGGCTCAGTGGCACGAGGGCCCAAGAAGCGGCAACGGCATCTATTTTTCGTACTCGGGCCGCTTTCCTATCGGCAACAACATGGCGTTTACCGGCACCGGCTCTCCAAACTGCCATAACGCGTACAGCGGCAACGGCATCTATTTCGCGGGAGGCGCGGAGATGACCCTGAGCTCCGGCAGCGGCTCCCCGAAGTTAATCGGCACCGCGAAGGAGAACAGCGCGGAATCGTCCAATCCGGGCGGCTACGACGGATGCAGCGGCAACGGCGTATATGTCGGGGGCGTGCTCAGCGCTACGGGTTCGAGCAGCACCGCTTCCAGCATTACGGGCAACGGCGCTTCCGGAATAATCAATGACGACAACAGCGGCAACGGCGTATTCGTCGTAACCGGGGTAGACCTGGCCGGAGCGGCCAAAATCGAAGCGTACGCCTCGGCGGATTCGCTCGCTACGGTAAACACGACCGGCAACAACTCCGGGCGCTCCGCCAACGGACTGGCAAGCGCGGGCTATATCAGAATGGGCGAGGGCTCCGTCGTCGAGGCTACCGGCAGAGGCGGCAAGCGGGCGAACCCCGGCGAGACGGCGACGAGCGCTTCGCGCTGGTGCGGCAACGGCGTTTTCGCGTGGGGCAATATTGAGCTCGCGGCGAGCAGCGAAATGGATCAAACGATCATCGCTACCGGCGGCGATTACCACGGCGGCGAAAACAGCGGCAACGGCGTCTACGCGGGTACGTTTGTCTGCAAAGATACCTGGGCATATCAGAACGCGATTACGGCTAAGGGCGGCAACAACTGGTCCAACGAAACCGGCAAAACCGGCTGCGGCATCGTCACCGCCGTGACAGGCTCGGTGGACATCTTTATAGGCGGGGATTCGGTTTTAGTTGGCGGTACAAAAGAAGGCTCGACGGACAAGGCGGACGCTATAGTAACGGGCTCCAGGGCGCGGCTCTCAAATTCCGAATGGACAAATTGGAACGCGGCCAACTTTACCGCCGAATCCACGCGTACGGGGCCGGCCCTTATCGATCTGAAAATAACCTTCACGGACGTCGGCACCGAAGACCAAAGGCTCCTTACGGGAGAGAACTACAGGGTTTACGCCCTGCTGCACGATAGGGGCTGGGGCGCGGACGGCAAGGAATGGAGCAAGGAATTCGGCATTCTGGAGGCTGTACCGGCTTCTACCGAACAATCTGCCGCGACGATTCAAAAGCGAAACCCGGCCGATACGGGCGGCATCAACCTCACGAGCGACGACGCGTTTCTGCCATCGCCTATTATCGTGCTCGAAGCGCTGACGATGCGCACTAAAGGCACGGATACGATAAAATCGCGGCCGCAGAATTACTTCTTCGAGTTTATCAACCTGTACTATGGCACGGATCCTCTTGCGACGCCTTCCGCGAGCCTGTCGGAATCCTTTGGCAAGTTCGTCCCTGAAAACTACGGCATAGACCTGGTGCCGCCCAACGGCTCGCTGGGCAATTACGAGATAACGATTCAGGACGTCACGGTGCTCTACTTCGACCCGATACAGTATTGGTGCAACGGGGACTCGTCGGGCAGGACGCACGCGCGTTCATACTCCATTGAGCATCGCAATTCCAGCCGTACGTACACGTACAACGACGGCCTTGAGAGCGGCGTGAAGCTATTCACGATTGCCGACAGCGTCGAGTATTTTGACATCGTCGCGACCAATGAGGCCGGCACTCCTTCGGACTCGCAAACGGCGACGTACAGGCTGAAAATCAATACGGGAAAGGGTACGTTCAAGCCCATCGGCTTAGACCTGACCTGGGAGCTGCTCCCCTCCAACGATAAGGCGATGCTGACGGCCGTTACCAACTATACGGGAAACGGCGCGGAGAACCTTTATTACACGTGGTACGAGGTGGATATAAACGGCAAGCAGGGCGACGCCCCGATAGACAGCGGAAAGGGCCTGTATAATCTCGAGGTCGATCTTGCGCCGGGCATGTCGTATAATTTCAGGGTGGTAATAAGCGAAACGGACGGCGGCCAGCCCATTACCGACGGCACGCAGAACGTTTCCAACGTCAGAGCCGGCGGCAGCGCCGATACGCTCTCGGCCAGGATTATCAGCTCCAGCAGAACCTCGACCACGACCGGGCAGCTCTTCGCGGCGGCGGATGGCCCGACCGGGTATACGCTGCAATGGCACAGAAGCGAGACGAGCAACTTTACCCCATCCGAAGAGACGGAAATATGGGGCGCGAACGCGGTGCTGCTGAACGATTCGGGATTGACGGCGGGGAAAGGCTACTACTATAAATTGGTCGCCACGGCCGGCGATCAGACGGTGACCTCCTCGCAGGCCATGCTTTCCGCAAACCCGCCTCCCGGGGGAGGCAACGGCGACACCGGCACCGGCGACCTCCGCATATCGAGCAATCCCGGCCTGCCTACCTCGCTGAGCAAGACGAGCGGCGCGCAGACGTATTTATTGTCCGCAACCGGCGGCACGGGCACAATTACCTACACGATCGACCCCAGCAACACCGCCGGCGTAACGCTCAGCGGCAGAGCGCTGACCATAGACCCGTCGAAAGCGACGGGTAACAACCTGGTATTTGAAATCGGGGCGAGCGATTCGACCCCGATTGCGGAGGAAGGACCCTTGACCGGCGCTTTACCGGTCGTTGTTACGCTGACGTCCGGCAACGGCAACGGCAATGGCGGCGGCTCCGGCTCATTGTCCATCAGCACCAGCAGCAGCCTGAGCAACCTGCCGACCAACGCGGCTTCGACGCTCACCTTTACGGCGAGCGGCGGCACGTCGCCGTATAAAAACTGGGCGGTGACGAACGCTACGGGCGCGCTTAACGGCAAAATAAGCATGAACGCGACTACCGGCGTCGCGACGATCGCGAGCGGCGTGGCCGCGGGCCAGTATAGCTTTTCCGTTTCAGTAGCGGATTCGACTACGCCCACCGCCGTTACCGCGACGCAAACCTTTAACGTGGGCATTGGCACCGCGGCGGCGGATCCCTCGCCGTCGAGCTCGCTCTCTCCCTCCCCCTCGCCGTCGAGCTCTTCGAAGCTTACCGCCGACTCCATCACGATTACAGGCACGCCCGCCAACAACCAGATGTACGTCGGCGACAAGATCACGCTGGTACCGACGCTGGCCTCGGGGCTGACGCGCTCCACGAGCAAGTGGGAGTACGACACGACGTACTTTACGCTATCGGCCTCGGGCGAGACGGCGACGTTCACCGCCAAGAAGGCGGGTACGACGCAGATACTCTACAGCGTTACCGATACGTCGGGCGCGACGGCGACGAAGACGATCAACGTGACGATTTTGCCGAGGGTGGGCCTGCCGCAGACCGGCCAGGACGACCGCTGGCCCACGGCGATGCTCTGGGCGGGCGCGATGCTCCTGCTGCTCGCGCCGTTCGCGGAGAGGATTAAGAAGAAGCTGCTGCCTCTGATAAGGAGGAAATAGCGATATGGCTAACGATAATCAACGCCCCGTAAATAATCAAACGCCGAACCCGAACGCGCCGAGGGCGGCGCAGCCCAGAAGCGCCCAAAGCGGCGCGGCGGGCGGCAGAGCGGCGCAGGCGGCAGCCAGCGCGGGCAAGACCGCGAAGAAGGGGCTTTCGACGGCGCAGGTTTTCCTGATCGCGCTCGCGGGGACGCTCCTCGCGGTCGGCGGGATCTGGATGCTCGTGCTGGCGCGCGAGGGCGATTTGGCGGCGGCGCGCGCCGACGCGATGCTGCGCTCGTTTGAGCCGTCGAGCTTGGCGCCGCTTTCGGAAGCGAACCATAAGATGGCGGCGTTCCTGGATGAGCTGCCCAGCGCGCTGGCGCCGTACGTCGCGCCCGAGCAGCCGCAATACGAGACGGAGGATGAGATTGAGCGCGCGATGCGAACGCTCGGCGACTATAAGGCGATAGCCAAGCTTTCGATACCCAAGCTGGAGCTGACGCTGCCGATACTCTCGGAATGCACCACGCAGTCGCTCAAAATCTCCGTATGCAAATTTCAGGGCCCAGAGCCGCTGCAGGAGGGCAACCTCGTAGTGACAGGGCATGACTATAAGAACGGCGCGCATTTCGGCCGGCTGGATGAGCTTTCGATAGACGATGAGATCATCGTTTCGGACGCGAACGGCGATTTCCGCCGCTATTTCGCGTATGAGATACTCGTCGTCGCCCCGGACGACCTCGCCGCGCTCGATACGGGCAACAACCTAAACGCCGTGACGCTCGTAACCTGCGCCGAGGACGGCACCATGCGCCTGCTCGTAAAATGCCGCGCAATTTGAAGCGTTTTTTGCGCAACGGAAGGATTTACTTTTAGTCATACCGAATATTGCCAAACGATAAAAAGCGATTGACAGGAGACCGGTATGAAGCTGTGTTTTTCGACGCTGGCGTGCCCGGACTGGACGTGGGAGGAGATACTGGCCTCCGCGAAGGAGCTCGGCTTTTCGGGGATTGAGATGCGCGGCGTGCGCTCCGAGCTTCATGCCAACAATATGCCGCAATTTCAGCCTGACGCTATTGAAGCCGCCAAAGCGCGCCTGCGCGATATGGGGCTTCAAATTTCATGCCTGTCGAGCGCGTGCGAGATACAGCGCTCCGCCGTTTGGCCCGCGACGCGCGACATGGCGCTTAAGTACATCGATATCGCTAAGGCGCTCAGGGTTCCGTACGTAAGGGTTTTGGCGGACGTCGCGCCGAGCCCGATGGGCAAGATAGACGAGCTGACGGTGCGCTTCGCGGCAAAGGAGCTGGGCGAATATGCAGGCGAGCGCGGCGTTACGATATTGATCGAGAATAACGGCATATTTGCCGATTCGCAGCGCCTGCGCAACCTGCTCGACGGGATCGGCTTAGCCTCCGTAGCCGCGCTTTGGGATATCAACCATTCGTTCCGCTTTTTCGGCGAAGCGCCCGAAATAACATACGGCAACCTCGCGCCCTATATACGGCACGTACACGTCAAGGATTCGTATATGCTCGGCAATAGGGTGCAGTATTGCGCGCTCGGAGACGGCGACCTGCCGATTCACGCCGCTATGCGCACGCTGCGCTTCGGCGGCTATGACGGCTATTATTCGTTCGAATGGCTCAAGCGCTGGGAGCGATATCTGGAGGAGCCGGAAATCGCGCTCTCGGCGTATACGCGGTTCATGGAATTCATGTGATATAGAAAATAGTAAGGCATATGTTGGCGTAAGCCGGCATATGCCTTGTCCAATATGTTTACGCGGCGCGGCTAATAAAAAAAGCCGCGGGCTCGCGGCTTTTAACCCTTTACAAGAAAGTCCAGCAGGAGAGCGATGTCGTCGGGCTCGGAGAGCACCAGCTCCACATCGTCGATGCGCGCTTCCTTGAACATCTGGGTCAGGGCGATGTACTGGCAGAGCGTTGATTTAAGGTTCAGCCTGTCGCCTTCGCTCGTGCACAGCTCCACACGGCCCTTGCACTGGTTCAGCACCTCGAAAAAGCGCTGCGGGTTCGTGATGTTCTTGATCTTCATATTTACACCTCCTTTCAATTTTTGGTAAAATCTCTTTTACCTCCCGAAGCATAGCATACGGGACGTGGTATTGTCAAGCGAGTTCCCAGAATGTTCATAATGGTTCACAATGTTGTTGCAAGTTGAAAGATGAAAGTTGGACGCCTGCGGACGTAGGAGCCGCCAATTGCGCCGGTTATATTTGTAATATCCAGACAGTATATAGTATAATAGACAAAATATTAATAATTCAGGAGGGCGGCAATCATGTTGACGCGCGCACAGATAAAGGAGAACGCGAAGGCGGGGTTCAGAGCGGCGTATTGGCCGAGCGTGGGGGCGCTCGTACTTGTCTTTTTGATCTTTTACGCCCCGGTGCTTATCGGATTTATCCCGTTTCTGGGGCCGCTGCTCGTCTTTGCGGCGACGATCATACTTGTGCCGCTTAGCGTCGGGATGTTTGGCTATTATCTGGGCGTCTATCGGCGCGACGGCGATACGCGCGTCGGCAGGGTGTTCAACATCGCGTTTTCGCAGAATTTCGGGCGCAAGCTCGGCGGCATGATGTGGATGGCGCTGTGGAGCTTTCTGTGGATGTTGATCGCGTATGTGCCGGTAATTGTAGGCACTTTAGCCGCGGGCGCGGCGGCATATACGCAGGCTTTGCCGTACGCGGCGGGGTCTTCCGCCGCATTTGGCGCCGCGAGCGGCATTATTATCGTGACGATCGTGGGGACGATAGGCTGCATGGTTCCCGCGATTATCAAGACGCTGTCCTATTCCATGACGCCGTTCATACTCGCGGACTGCCCGGACGTCTTGGCGACGAACGCGCTGACGCTCTCGAAGCGCATGACGAAGGGCTATAAGGGCGAGATATTCGTGATGGGCCTGAGCTTCATCGGCTGGGCGCTGCTGACGGCGATGACGTTTGGCATCCTGGGCATCTTTTGGACGGGGCCGTATTATGAGACGTCGCTCGCGGGGCTTTATGACGAGCTGAAGCGCAACGCCGTTGAAAAGGGCCTTGTTTCGGCCGGGGAATATGCGGGCGAGTTGAGAGCTGAGGGTTGACGCCTGCGGGCGGCTTTGGGTCTTCCTATGGGGTCAACCACCCCGGCCTCTTCGAGGCCACCCCTCCACGGGAGGGGAATTTACCGCCTGCGGGCGGGGAAAACACCCGCCGCCTGCGGGCGGCACCCTCTTTAGAAAAGAGGGTAAAGGAACGCTTATGCGCAGCTGATATCGAATAATCGACCAGCAAGCGGGGCGCAGACCCAGTATAGGAATTAGTATTCGCCCACAGGCGGGCAAGGGGCGTGGGGGGCGCAGCCCCCCACAATAGAAAAAACATACCCCCCTCTGGCGGCGAAGCCGCCAGAGGGGGGGTATTCGCGGGCGATTAAGAATCTGATGCGGTGTCGGCCAACCGGACACGCTAAACGGCTAGTTTTCTCACTCTATCGAAGAATTCCGGCGTTTTATAGCCTAATGCTTGGTGCGGCCT
>QMCE01000543.1_pt1 | contig 20190 bp, 15 predicted proteins | sample 1821851 | NCBI WGS metagenome assembly QMCE01 (sample SAMN09453174, study PRJNA476694) | Termite gut metagenome, whole genome shotgun sequencing project. | isolation source: worker | host: Odontotermes sp. | place: South Africa:Pretoria | collected 2016-01-28
TTCAGCCCGCCGTCCGCGACGATGATTACCCGGCCAAACTCCATCTTGTCGATTGTTTTTCGCATGGCGGGACGTAGGGTTGTCGCGTCGATATGGTTTCCGGGGAACAGCTTATAGGCAATTGGAATCCCGTTATCGTCGATAAACAGGCCCATTTGCACGATGGGTTCGCCTCGTTTTTCTTTCGATACGCCCTTCTTACGCAAGCCGCCGTCCGGGTCGTTTTCGCCAATCTCGAAATAATAGTTCGTGACGTCGTAGAAACAGACTTCGGTATTGCGTCCAATGCTATTTTCGATTTTCAGGTTCATGCGCTTTTGTATAGTTTCCGCTTTTTCGTTGAGCGCGTCAAGCGCGTAATATACGTCGTTTACCGATTCGCTCTTGGTTACAGGAAACATGAAACTATCCCTGTCTTCAAATGTTGCATACTTTGATGCGGGAAATAAGGCCCGTCCGAATATCAGCAGCTTCGCCATACCGTTCAGATCGAAATTTAACCCCTGCCTCGATTTGTAGGAGTTACAAACATCGTAAATACCCAGTGCGTCGTAAAGCGCGTCCAAGAGCATGTACCCTAAGTTCTTTGGAGCAAAGAAACAGTCTGCCGCGATATCAGGGTTGAAGGTAATGCTGATGCGCTTGTTTGGTGTTATGCCCTGCACTAAATCCGAAAGGGAGGGAATGATAGGTGCTCCATTTTTGAAGGACTGGCGCAGCCGCGCCAGATATTCAGGTTGTCCGTCGTCAAAGCGCGAGAGCGGGCCTATATTGCGCACGACCCGCCGCCGAAATTTCTTTTGTCCGTTTTCCGAATATGAGTGACCTTCAACGAGCCGGAGATAATCAGTACCGTTATTTTTCACGCATTCGATAAACATAGAATCACCCGCAATACGTAGTATGTGTTTCTGTAACTATACCACACTTCCGGCGATTTGTCTACTAAAAAACCGCGATTTCTCGCGGTTTTTTAACTCCTTTTGCTTTTTCTGCTCAACGGAAATCGTATCAGCCAGTCGGCAAGCTTCGCATAAGCGCAAAGAATTGCTCAGGCTTGCCTGTCCTAAAGTATTCGAACCAGAATTCCAGCGTATCCTCTTGAAAAACGCCCAAATGCCCGATAATCTGCTTCGCCCATAACAATGCCCCTGTGCAGCTGGCGGTAATGAGATTACTATCTGCGACGGACGGCTCGTCTACATAAAAACGCTGCCCCTTATAGCCCGGACAGACCATTTCAAGAAATCCCGTCCCGTTGCTGGTATGCGGGCGCTCATCCAACAGCCCCGCGCCCGCCAGCGCGGTTGTAGCCCCGCAGATCGCGCATACAGTCGCGCCCGCCGAAAGCAATTCGCCCGCTTTCTCGATTATAGCGCCGTGCCTGGGCTCGCTCCACGTATCCGCGCCCGGCAGCAGCAGTACGCCGCTTTCGTTCACAGCGATATCTTCTATTACGCAATCGGGCGTTATCGTCATGCCGCCCATCGTCTTGATCGGAGCTTTGGAACCGCTAACCGTTCTGAGCGATACGCGCGGCGCGCCCTTCTTGAAGAACCTGCCGGAATTCAGCTCCGCCGTGACATAGCCCAACTCCCAGTCGGCCAGAGTATCCAGCACGTAGACATAGACTGTGTTCATAAATAAATCCCCCATCACTTAGTTTAGCTATTCATTAGCTTAGCAAGCGGAACACGACAACGGTATGTCTTGTTTATTCGTATCTCGATAAAATATTTTCGGCGGCGGCCTTCAAGTCCTCCGCGATAAACTCCGGCTCCAATACCTTCACCTTGCCGCCAAAGCCGAGCAGCCAGCCGAGAATATAGTCGCGCTTCGCAAACCCGATTTCAAAGCGCAGGCCCTCTTCCGTCTCCTCGTAACAATCCAGCCCGTAGGTATCGATGAGCCGATGCTTTTCCGACGGCTCGAACAGCGCGACCAGCTTGTTCTCCTTATCCGCTTCAAGCCACGCCTTGAAATCGCGCTTTTCCTGCGGAATCTCGCGCGGCGCGAACGCTTCACCCGACAAGCGCAGATTCCACAGGCGCTGAAGCTTGAACAGCCGGAAATCCGACCGCTCCGGGCAAAACCCGAAGACGTACCACGCCGTCCATTGAAAGATGACGAAATACGGCTCTATGCGTCGATGAATCTCTCCCTTTTCGTAGAAATAGTCGAATTCTATGATTTCGCCGCAAAGCGCAGCGCGTTTAATCAGCTCGATTTTTTCGGCAAGCTCTCCCCGGCTATGCGAGGCGAGATCGATAATAACGGGTTCGCGCAGCGAAACGACCGCGCCCGAATTGGCGTGGAGCTTATCCAGGACGCGCTCGATATTCGATTGCTCCATTGCGCTGCCGATTCCTTTCAGCGCCGCGATAACATCGGACAATTCGCCCGCCGTTAAGACGCTCTTGTCCAGCTTGAACCCTTCGGCGATCGAAATGCCGCCGCCGCTGCCCTGATAAGCGGTTACGGGGATTCCCGCCATGCACAGCGCGTCGATATCGCGCCCGATTGTCCGGCGGCTGACCTCGAACCTTTTCGCCAGCTCCGGCGCGGTTACGCGGTCCTTTTGAAGCAATATGGTAAGTATGCCGAGCAATCGGTCGAGCTTCATTTTTCATCACCCAATATCAGTATAGCGCATAAAACACGACGGCGGCGCGTCAGTAAATATATTTAACAATATGCTTGTTAAAACGCACGTTTTCGGGTAAACTAAAGTAACACTTTAGTTTTAACGGAAACGAGATGATCTCTTGTATATAAAGCGCCAACTGGAGGCGGCCGTCCTCCGCGCTAGCGAAACATTCCCCGTCGTCATGGTTACCGGCCCCCGGCAGGTCGGGAAGACGACAATGCTCGAAAAGCTGGCCGAGCCTAATCGGACGTATGTTTCGCTAGACTCGCCGATAAATAGGGATTTAGCCCGAAACGAGCCGGAGCTTTTCCTGCAGCGCTATCCGCCGCCGGTGCTCATCGACGAATTCCAATACGCCAATGAGCTGCTGCCATTTATAAAAATCCACGCGGATAAACACAGGGATAACGGAGCATTTTGGCTGACAGGCTCCCAGACGTTCCATATGATGAGCACCGTAAGCGAAAGCCTCGCCGGGCGCGTGGCAGTCATACCCATGCAAGGCTTATCCGGTAGCGAGATAGCGGGGCTGCCCGGAGCGGCGTTCACGGGTGATCCGGCCGATTGGATAGAGCGGTTAAAGTCATATCCGCCTATGAGCCTATCGGCGGTATACGAGCGCATTTTTAAAGGCTCCATGCCGCGCGTCCACGCCGATAACGCCGATCTCGGGCTGTTCTACAGCTCGTATGTTGATACCTACTTGCAGCGCGATATACGCGATCTCACGCAGGTGGCGGATGAATCGGCGTTTCTGCGCTTCATGACGGCCTGCGCCGCCAGAACCGCGCAGCAGGTTACATACGCCGAGCTCGCGCGCGACGCGGGCGTCAGCGCTCCGACATCGAAGCAATGGCTGTCCCTGTTGGTTACGTCAGGAATAGTAGTCCTGTTGGAGCCGTATTTCAGCAACGCGCTCAAACGCATCGTCAAGTCGCCCAAGCTGTATTTTATGGATACGGGGCTTTGCGCTTATCTGACGCGCTGGGATTCCCCGCGAACGCTGGAGGCCTCCATGATGAGCGGCCCCATCTTCGAGACGTACGCCGTGGGCGAGATAATCAAGAGCTATTACAACGCGGGGAAGCGCCCGCCTGTCTTCTACTACCGGGATACCGACCGGCAGGAGATCGACCTCATTCTGGAGGCCAATAATATATTATATCCATTTGAGATAAAGAAATCGGCCGCCCCCGGCAAGGGCGCGCTCCGGCATTTTCATGTCTTGGCTAAAACGAAGAAAGCTATCGGCGCGGGAGGCGTCATCTGCATGACGGACAGCGTCTACCCCATAGACGGCAAGAATCACTGCATTCCTATCTGGTTGATTTGAGGCAAAAAAATAACACTTGACACCGCCGGGTTTCAGTTGTAACCTATTCGCATGGTTACAATCGTAACCTCGGAGGTGCAATTGATGAACGTCGAAACCCTATCCAAAATATCCGACGCGGAGCTGCGCGTGCTGCGCCTGCTTTGGCAGGAAAAGCGCCCGCTGTCGATGGCGGAAATGCGCGCCGCGCTGACGCCGCAAACCGGCTGGGACGGCTCCACCGTAAAGACCTTCGTGTACAGGCTCACGGAGAAGGGCGCGCTCTGCGCGGATAAGCGCTCCCCGGTGCTGTTCTCGCCGCTCGTCAGCGAGGACGAATACGGCCAATACGCGACGGGCGCGCTGATCGACAAGCTCTACGGCGGCAGCGCCAAGAATCTCATCGCGGCGCTGGTGAGCGCGCAGTCGCTGGACGACGCGGATATCGCCGAGCTTCGGGCGATGTTTAAGGTGGGTGAGTAGCATGTCGGACGCGGTGAAGTTGATCCTGTCATTGTCCGTATCGGGCGGCGCGCTGGCGCTGCTGCTGCTCGCTCTAAAACGGGCGTTTCGAAACAGATTGCCGAAGGCGTTTCAATACTACGTCTGGCTGGTCGTCCTGCTGCGGCTGGCGCTGCCCGTATCGTTCGGGTTCAGCGTAACGGATTCGCTCTTCCGCGCGATACCCGGCTTGTCCGGCGGCGCGAACGCAAGCGCGGCGTTGAAAACGCCTTATACCGAGACATACCGCCCAAATCCGCCAATATCAGTTCAGCCCGGCGAGGAGTTCAGCTTCAATGAAGCGACCCGGGCGCGGGAGTCCGCCTTTTCATCCCTGCAAGCAGTTGATTACCTGCTGCTGATCTGGATCGCGGGCGCGGCGATAGCGCTCTTAATCAAAATATCTGGCTACGCCCGCTTTGCCATGAAGCTGAAAAAAGCGCATCGAAGCGCGCGCCCCGGCGAGGAGCAACTGCTAAAGCGGCTCCATAGCGGCATCGCCATAAAGCGCAATCCGCTCGCGCGGACTCCCATGCTCATGGGCTTCATTCGCCCTGTCATCGTCCTGCCGGACAGGACGTATACGGACGAGGAGCTGCTATTCATCCTTGAGCACGAGCTGACGCACTACAGGCGGCTGGACATCCCGCTGAAGTGGCTGAGCTTGCTCATCATATGCGCGCATTGGTTCAATCCCCTCGCGTATTTCATCCAAAGGGAGATGGATAGGGCCTGCGAGCTGAGCTGCGACGAGGCCGTTATCAAGGCGCTGGACGCTAAGGGCAAGCAAGCCTACGGCGAAACGCTCATCAGCGCCGTCGCGCCGGAGCGGTTCATCGGCGCGCTCACGACTATGTGCCAAGACAAGGCAACGTTAAAAGAAAGGTTGGCAGCTATCATGGACTATAGACATAAATCCAAAGCGATAAAAGCGCTGTCCGCCGCGCTGCTCCTGCTCGTTGCAGCTGCCGCGGGCGTGCTGGGCGCGTGCGTGGCCCCGGAACCCGTGACGGAGGCTACGATCGAAAACAGTACCTCATTCAAAGTTACGGTTCAGCCGACGCCCAGAAGCGCAGTGCCCTTCACGGTTACGGTTCCGTCCGCGTCCGACAGCGACGCGCCCGCCAAGGCTACGGTTCAGCCGGCGCCCGAAAGCGTAGTGCCATATACGACGGAGGTAACGGTTACGGGTTCAAATACGCACGTAATTGACGAGAAGATCTATGTTACAAATGACTCAGGCTCAGACGACGTGCGCGCGCTGCAAACGCGCCTGAACGAGCTGGCGGCCTCGCACCCCTCGATACCGAAGGTCGAAGTAAACGGCGCGTACGACGAGGCCACAAAAGCCGCCGTCATCGAGGCCCAGCGCGAATTTGGCCTGGAGACGGACGGCTTGGTTGGCCCTGATACGTGGTTCGCGCTCGCGCCGTTTGACGGAGCGGCTGTGTTTGCCAAAAAGAGCGGAGAAATACTGGCTATTACGCACTCAAACCCCCGATTCGAAGGAAGCCAGGCCGAAGCTGCGGCCGAGCTTGAACGCGGCGCGTGGATCGTTGTCGCGCCTCAGGGCGGCAGCGCAGGCGAGGCGGAGGCGCGTTAAGTTTGAACGTTCACTTGAACGCGCAAGCCTCGATATGATCGTTCACCACGCCGGTCGCTTGAAGATGGCTGTAGATGATCGTGCTGCCGACGAACTTGAAGCCGAGGCGCTTCATGTCCTTGCTTATCCTGTCGGACAGCGGCGTGGACGCGGGCATCTCCTCCTGCCGGCGCCAGTGGTTTACAACAGGCTTGCCGCCGACGTAGTCCCAGATAAAATCGCTGAGCGAGCCGAGCTTTAAAACGGCCTGCGCGTTTACGACGGCGGCGTTGATCTTCAATCTATTGCGGACGATGCCGCTGTTTTGCAGCAGCTGAGCGATCTTCGCCTCATCGTAGGCCGCTATTTTGTGTATATCCCAATTGTCAAAAGCCGCGCGGTAGTTTTCGCGCTTATGGAGTATGGTGGACCACGAAAGGCCCGCCTGCGCCCCTTCCAGCACGAGCATCTCGAATTGCGACCGCTCGTCGTAGCAGGGCTTGCCCCAAAAGTTGTCGTGATATTCGCGCATCTGCGCGTCGGCGACGTCGCCCCACGGGCAGCGGATAATTTGGGTTGGCATATAGCGCTCCTCTGATTAATCATTAAATATTCAATAATACTTTGCAATCTCCCCCGCCGTTATCCGCGGATGCGCGTACCGCCCGCGGCTCTGCGTCTTATCCATATAGTTGATCGCCCGCTTGGGGCAGTGCTGCAAGCAGGCGACGCAGCGCTCGCATTTATCGCCGAATACGGGCTTGCCGTTCTCCATCGCGATATTTTTCACGGGGCAGAGCGACGCGCACAGCCCGCAGGACGTACAGTCGCCGCTTACCTCATAGCTCAGCGCGGTTTCGGGGATATCCTTCATATAGCCGAGATGCATTCGGTAGAGGAATTGGTTCACCGGCTTGAGCTTCGTTTCGCGCTTATTCACGACATCTCGGATCACGGGCGCGGCGCGCTTCGCGGATTTTACCGCTATTTCCTCCGCATTGTTGCTCATGCCGTAGTTGATGACGGAATTCTTGAACATCGTCACGCTCGCGCCGTAGCTGAGGCGTACGCCGCGCTCCGCGAGCAGCGCGTTCGCCTGTGGAATGGCGTTCAGCGCCAGCCCGCCGCAGGTGGTGACGGCGAAGTAATACGCTTCGCCCTCTTCCGGGAACCGCGCGTGGCGGAAGAAATCGGCGACGATGAGCGGCGACGCCCAGCCGTATGTCGGATACACGAACCCGACGCGCTCCAAGCCGCCGGGCACGGTCATATCCATTCCGGCTTTAATCGCCAGCAGCTCGCATTCGGGGAGCTGCGCGGCAAGCTCCTTTGCCAGCCATAAGCTGTTGCCCGTGCCGGTGAAGAAGTAGATTCTGTTCATCGCGGCGCTCCTTTGATAATTTATTGGCATTTTCACATAAATGTAGGGGCAAACCTTGTGTTTGCCCTGTTTTAGGGCAGAGACAAGCTCTGCCCCTACTTAATATACCACACATATCCATAAATACGAACCAAATAAATAATGATTATACGCGCGTATTGTGCGTTTTTATGCGCGGTGATATGATAAATAGGATTTTACGCGAAGGGGATAGCCATCATGCGTCCAAACGAAGCGCTGCGCGAGTATTTCGGCTACGACGAATTCCGCGAGGGCCAAGCCGAAATCATCGAAGCGCTGGCGGCGGGGCGGGACGCGTTCGGCGTAATGCCCACGGGCGCGGGCAAGTCGCTGTGCTATCAAATTCCGGCGTTGCTGCAAAGCGGCGTAACGCTCGTCGTAACGCCGCTCATCTCGCTCATGCGCGATCAGGTGCTCTCGCTGTGCGCGCACGGCATCCCGGCGGCCTTCATCAACAGCTCGCTGACAGAGGCGCAGCAGAGCAGGGCCGTCGCCAACGCGCGCGCTGGACGGTACAAGCTCATCTACATTGCCCCGGAGCGGCTGCTCTCCCCCGCCATGACGGAGCTCGCGCAAAGCCTCAGCATATCGCTTATAGCCGTGGACGAAGCGCATTGCATCTCGCAGTGGGGGCAGGACTTCCGCCCGAGCTATATGGATATCCCGGCATTCGTCGAAAGCTTGCCCGTCCGCCCCGTAATGGCGGCGTTTACGGCAACCGCCACGCCGCGCGTACGCGCGGATATCCTCGAAACGCTGGCGCTGAATCGCCCGCTCGTCAAGGTCACGGGCTTTGACCGCCCGAACCTGTATTTCGCGGTGCAAAGCCCAAAGGATAAATACGCGGCGCTCTTGCGCTGCCTAAAAGAGGGCGAAAGCGGCATCGTATACTGCTCGACGCGCAAGGAGGCGGAAAACGTCGCGGAGCGGCTGCAAAATGACGGGTATTCGGCGGCGCGGTATCACGCGGGGCTGCCGGACGCCGAGCGCAGCGCGGCGCAGGACGATTTTTTGTACGACCGCGTGAAGATAATCGCCGCAACGAACGCCTTTGGCATGGGTATCGATAAGTCGAACGTACGGTTTGTCGTGCATTACAACATGCCGCAGAACGTGGAGAGCTACTATCAGGAAGCGGGGCGCGCCGGGCGCGACGGCTTGCCCGCGGATTGCATCCTTTTCTACGCCCGGAAGGACATAAATACCGCGCTTTATCTGATAAATCAGAGCGACAACATGGACGAAATCGCCCGGAACAAGCAGCTTTTGAATCAAATGGAGCGGTATTGCGAGTCGGACGGCTGCCTTCGGCGCTATATGCTGAACTATTTTGGCGAAAATACCGAGGAAGACTGCGGCAACTGCGGGAATTGCACCGGCAAATTCGACGAAACGGACGTTACAATCGACGCAAAGAAGGTGCTTTCACACATCGCGAGGCTCAATAAGGCGGGAAAGCGCTTCATGTTTACGCATACGGCGGATATTTTGCTGGGCAAATCGGACGATTTTACGGATTTACCCACGTTTGGGATCATGAAAGGCGCAAAGCGGCCGTATATCCGCCGCCTGACGAGCAGGCTGACGGCGCTGGGCTATATAAATGACGACGGCTGCCTGAGCGTCACGGCGGAGGCGAACGAGGTGCTGTTTGGTGGCGCGTCAGTCGCGCTGCGCGGGCCGGTATCCCCCGCCGGGAGGCAAAATAGCACGGCCCCCGTATACGCGGTTTCGGACGGCCTTCTGGCTAAGCTGAAGGAGCTGAGAATGGAGATAGCGCGCGGGGAGCGCGTGCCCGCGTTCGTCGTGTTTTCCGACGCTACGCTCGTGGATATGTGCGCGAAGCTGCCCCGCTCTGAAGAGGAGATGCTGGCCGTAAGCGGCGTAGGGAAGGTGAAGCTCGAGCGCTACGGCGGGCGCTTTCTGGATCTGCTTATCGACGAACCCGCCCCTGCCGGTCCGATGAGCAAAGTCCCCGAATTGAGTGCTGAGCAGCTCCTCAGCATGGTGGAAACGGAGGACGCGCATATACAGATATCCCGCGTCGCGGACAACATAAACGCCGTGCTGCTGCGCCGCGGGAAGCCGAATATAAGCGGGATGAAGCTGAACAGCGCGCTTGTTGAAGCCGGATACCTCAAAACAGAAGACGGCGTTAAGCTGCCGACTGAGCGCGGGCGCGAGCTCGGCATCATAACGATCGAGCGGCATTCGTCGCGGGGGACTTATACGCAGTGCCTCTTCGGAGCCGAAGCGCAGCGGCTGTGCGCAGAGCTGGCGGCGCGTGAGATGGGGCTGTAGGCGCGGCTGACTTTGCGGCGCTTTTATGTTATGCTACAGTCAAGGAAACAGGCGAGGAAACAGGTGAGGAAGGAGGCGTTATCCGTGCGGGAAGCGTATGCCCCTGTATTTGAATTGACGCCGAAAATATTATCGCTTTCCACGATGATAGCGGAGCTTATCAGTTCTGTTGCCGTTACGGATAAGATGGAAACCAGCCCGCGATTGCGCCGCGAAAACCGCATCAAGACCATCCATTCCTCCTTGGCGATTGAGAACAACTCCCTGTCGCTTTCCGAGGTGACGGCGATCATCGACGGCAAGCGCGTCTTAGCGCCGCCGAACGAGATTGCCGAGGTCAAAAACGCTTATGACGCTTATAACCGGCTGCTCTCTTTCGATCCTTATTCGATCGCCGATATGCTCGAGGCACACCTGCTTTTAGCACACGATCTGGTTATAGGCGCGGGCGCTTTTCGCCACGGCAATGTCGGCGTCATGCGCGGAAGCCGGGTGATCCACGTCGCCCCGCCGCCCGCACGCGTGCCGGAGCTTATCCGCGATCTTTTGGAGTGGACGAAAAATGCCGATCTCCATCCTTTGATCAAAAGCTGTATTTTTCACTACGAGTTTGAGTTTATTCATCCTTTCGCGGATGGCAACGGGCGTATGGGCAGGATGTGGCAAACGCTCCTGCTCTATAATTGGCGCAGGATATTTGCCTGGCTACCGGTCGAAACGGTCATCAAGGAACGCCAGGAGCAGTATTATCAGGCGATTGGCAAGTCCACAAAGGAAAACAACTGCGCCTTCTTTATCGAGTTCTTATTGCAGGCACTATGCGACAGCCTTGTCGAGCTGGCTAACACATCAGGAGACGAGGCCGTCAGCCCGTCCGTCGCGCTGCTTCTCGACAAACTCGGCAGCGACGTGTTGTCCGCGAAGGAGCTGATGGCGCGGCTGGGGCTGAAAAGCATGGCGAATTTTCGGAAGGTTTACTTAATGCCGGCCCTGGCGCTGCATAAAATCGAAATGACCCTGCCGGATTCGCCATCAAGCCGGACGCAACGATATCGGAAAACCTAGATGTTTTCCGAATAATATACGATTTACAGTTACTATTATTTAGAAATACGACGAAAGCTTGGCGTCGGAGATGGCGTCCGTCAGCCGCGTCCGCTCGCGCTCTATCCCTTCGAACAGGAAGAACAGGCCGTAATCGTAGCGGAAGAGCGTCGTCTGCGGGCAATTTCCCTTGCGCACGAGCTTTGAGGGCAGGGCGAACCGCTCGTTTCCGAGCGAGAACTTGCACAGGAAGTAGGGCTCGAAGGGGGAATCCAGCTCTTTGTTGGATACGAGGCACAGCCCGCCCGAGCTTATATCGAAGGTCTCGCTCATAAACGCGGGGCTGAACTCAGCTTGGACAAAGCGCTTTTCGCCATATTCCGCTTTATTTAAGCCGAACAGCTGAACGGAGATCGTTATTTCGTCCCGGTAATCCGAGCGGCGGTCGGCCTCCTCCATGCCGCCCAGCTGTTCTATATGTATCAGGCGCGCGCTGCCCTCTACCAATATACTTTGAGCCCTTGCGTTGAACGTATAGGTGCTCGCCATGCGCGAGAACGTCACTTGCATCCTATCTCCAAAGCCTATATTGTGAAAGTCGTTGTACAGCGCTTCGCTCTTGGCATAAAAAGACGTTTCGGAGTGCAAATAGTAAAACGTGGCGTCATAGGTAACCGCGCCCTCTTCGAAAGCTCTGTTAAGCATAATTGACATAGGCGTTCCTTTTTCTACAAACGTCAAATGCATAGATCTTCAACTCCCGATGTCAAGCTAAGCGCTGTCCTTCCTTATTAAGTTATTATACTGAAACATCCTATAAATACAAGTGTTTTTTTATTATAAATAGCGGCTTTCACACCTGCGAATTCTTCTCATTCATGGCAACCGAATCATGATATTAATGCAAGAAAAAAGCCGTATAGGACCGAGTATGTTCATAGGCGCCGCTATATCCCAGGTTTCTTCCATTGAAAATATACTAGCCGCTGTGTTATACTTTTTCTCATTGTGTTCCAAAGGAGGATAGAATGCGGCTTTTTCAGGATAAACGCTTCTATTTGTCGCTCGCTGTACTGGCGCTGCCGATCGCCATGCAGGATCTCATTAAATTCGGCCTGAATATGCTCGACAATGTGATGGTCGGCTCGCTGTCCGAGGTGGAGATATCCGCCGTCAGCATGGCCAACCAGCCCTTCTTCATATTCGCGCTGCTGGTATTCGGCCTTACCAGCGGAGGCACCGTATTGGCCGCCCAGTATCACGGAAAGGGCGACATCGCGGCCGTGCGAAAGGTCGTAAACATCACCTTCGCGTATTCATTGGCGGCGTCGGCGCTCTTTACGGCCTTCACGCTCTTTTTCCCGGAATTCGCCATCAGCATCTTCACGCCCGATCCCGAGGTCATCCGCTCGGGCGCGGAATATCTGCGCATACTGGGTTACGCGTATCCCTTTTACGCCGCGACGACCGTATGCATCATGATGCTGCGCAGCGTGCAGATCACCCTGCCCACGCTGCTCATAAACATCTTCGCGTTCTTCGTCAACGTCTTCTTGAATTGGGTATTGATCTTCGGCAATCTGGGCGCGCCGGTTATGGGCGTGCGCGGCGCGGCGCTGGCCACGCTCATAGCGCGCGTCGCGGAGGCGCTTTTGTGCCTCGCCTACCTGCGCTTCGCGCGTACCCCGCTGAAGTTCCGCTTTTCCGGCCTGACGCGCCTCAGCCGCACGCTGCAGAGGGACTTCTTCCGCTACAGTATGCCCGTTACGGCCAACGAGTTCATTTGGGGGCTGGGCACGGCCTGCCTGTCCGTCGTGCTGGGGCGGCTGGGCACGGACGCTATGGCCGCCGCAAGCATCACCTCCTCCGTCTCGTCGCTGATGTCCGTCATGCTGTTCGGCACGAGCAGCGCTGCGGGCATCTTGATCGGGCGCGCTGTCGGCAGCGGAGACTTTGCCAAAGCCAGGAGCAACGCGAGCTCGTCGCTCTTCGTCAGCGTCGTCCTGGGTGTAGTCATCTGCGCGGCGGTGCTGCTGCTGCGGGATTTTATCATCGGCCTCTACAACATCACGCCGGATACCGCCGCCATCGTGCGCTCGTTCCTGACGCTTACCGCCTTTTTGCTGCTGTTCGAGTCCGTGGGGCTGAACGTCATAACAGGGGTGCTGCGCGGCGGCGGGGATACGAAATTCGCCATGTACGCGGACATACTGAGCCTTTGGGCGCTGGCGCTGCCGCTGGGCGCGCTGCTGGCGTTCGTATTTGAAGCCCCGCTGTTCATCATCTACCTCGCGCTGCGCAGCGACGTGTTCGTGCGCTGCGCCGTGTGCCTGTACAGAATTCGCGGCACGAAGTGGATACGGAATGTGACGCGGGAGGCGGCGTAATTCCCCTCCCGTGGTGGGGTGACGCCCCCGCCGGGGGCGTCGGGGTGGTTAGACCCCAAAGAGCGACCTAAAATCGACGTTAGTTATTGTCGCAGGCGTTCGGGGTCAGGGCAGACACAAGGTCTGCCCCTACAATTTGGGGTCGGGATTTTTGGGGTCGCGGGCGATTCATGAATCGCCCCTACAATTCGGGGGCGGGATTTTAACCCGCCAAGCTTTCGCTGAGCTTTTGCCGGATCGCGGCGATGAAATCCTTTGAGGAGACGCTCTTCGCGCTTACGCCATCGTCCACCAGGCCTATGAGGTCCTTCGTCATGACGCCGCTTTCCAGCACGTCCAGCGAGGCCTTTTCCAGCGCCTGCCCGAATTTGACCAGCGCGTCGTTGCCGTCCTTTTCGCCGCGCTTGCTGAGCGCGCCGGACCACGCGAATATCGTCGCGATGGGGTTCGTGGAGGTCTCCTTGCCTTCGAGGTACTGGTAGTAGTGGCGCGTCACCGTGCCGTGCGCGGCCTCGTACTCGAAGCAGCCGTCCGGCGAAACGAGCACGGAGGTCATCATCGCGAGGGATCCGAACGCGGTCGAGACCATATCGCTCATGACGTCTCCGTCGTAGTTCTTGCAGGCCCAGATATACCCGCCCTCGGAGCGGATGACGCGCGCCACGGCGTCGTCGATCAGCGTATAGAAGTATTCGATGCCCAGCTCATCGAACTTCGCCTTGTACTCTTCGAATACCTCTTCGAATATCTGCTTGAAGTAGCCGTCGTATATCTTCGCTATCGTGTCCTTCGTGGAGAACCACAGGCTCTGTTTTGTGGATATCGCGTACTGGAAGCACGCGTGCGCGAAGGAGCGGATCGAGCTCTCTTTATTGTGCGCGCCCTGCCAGATGGCCGCGCCGTCCACCTTCTGCACGCTCACGGCCGTCTCCTTGCCGCTTTCGCCCTTGAACGTCATGACGCATTCGCCCGGCTCGTCCGTCTGAAAGTCCACGCTCTTGTATACGTCGCCGTAGGCGTGACGGGCGATGGTGATGGGCTTATTCCAATTCTTCACGACCGGCTTGATCGTGCTGACGAGGATGGGCGCGCGGAAGACGGTACCGTCCAGTATGGAGCGGATCGTGCCGTTCGGGCTTTTCCACATCTGAGTAAGCTGCGGATATTCCTCCATGCGCTGCCTGTTGGGCGTAATCGTCGCGCATTTTACGGCGACGCCGTATTTCTTCGTCGCGTTCGCGGCGTCCACGGTCACCTGATCCTGCGTCTCGTTGCGGTACAGGAGGCCGAGGTCGTAATATTCCGTTTTAAGATCGACAAACGGCAGGATCAGCTCGTCCTTGATCATCTGCCAGAGGATGCGCGTCATTTCGTCGCCGTCCATCTCGACCAGGGGGGTAGTCATTGGGATTTTGGTCATTATAATATCTCCTTCTTATTCGTGTTTCGCGGCGTAGTAGTTCATCAGGCAGCCGTCCTGTAATATCAGTTTTTCCTTATCCGTCAGCCCCGCCAGGTTAAGCGTGATTTCCTCAACGCCGCCGTTCGCGCGCAGCGCCCTTGCGGGGATTGACTCCTTGCCCGCGCCGATCGCCTCGCGGATGTTCGGCACGAAGATATAGTCGCCGTCGGCGTAGTCGAACGGCACGCCCTTGTCGATCGTAAACGGAACGATGCCCCAGTTTATGCAGTTGGAGCGGTAGCGCTTCGTCGCGTATTCGTAACAGATATTCGCGAAGCCGCCCAGCACCTTCTGGCAGGACGCGGCCTGCTCGCGGGCGGAGCCGTCGCCGGGTTTTTTCGCGAACACGCACGAGCCTATCGTGACGCGCTTTATGTCGCCGCCCAGCTTTTCGAGCGCTTTTACCGCCTCTTCCGGCGCTTCGCCCGCCGCGCGCGCGTTTTCCATCGCCAAAACCCGCTTGGAGCTCTCCACATACTGCGGATAGCGGCGCGAGAGCGCGAACTCCGAGAGCTTTATCGGATTCGAGCGGTAGGAGGACGTTTCGCCGGAGGGAATCAGCTCATCCGTCGTCGTCACGTCGTCCTGGATAACGGCGCACAGCTTCAATAGCAGATCGTCCCCGAGCGCGGGCATACGCGGCCAGTCCTTGATATTCGGGCCGAAGCGCAGCTCCTCCGAGGGCTTGGGATTACCCAGGCCGTTGTACACGCGCTTTGCGTAGACGCCGCCGTCATAAACATAGGGGATTTCCGGCGTAGTGTACTCGATATCCGTCGCGGCGGTCAATACGCCGCCGTTCGCGGCGGTCGCGGCGATGGAGCGCGCGTCCATGAGCGCCACGGCGGAGATCTGGCCGTCCGAGGGCTTACTGCCCTCGCGGTTCGCGAAGTTGCGCGTCGCGTGGCGGATGGAGAGCGTGTTGTTCGCGGGGGTATCGCCCGCGCCGAAGCAGGGGCCGCAGAAGGCGGGCTTCATGACCGCGCCCGCTTCCATGAGCTTCGCCGCCGCGCCGTTCTTGGTAATCGCCAGCGAGATCGGCGTGGAGGACGGGTAGACGGAAAGGTCGAAGTAGCCGCTGCCGATGGACTGCCCCTCCAGTATCGCGGCGGCTTCCATGATATTCTCGTACATGCCGCCCGAGCAGCCAACGATAACGCCCTGGTCACAGGTTACCTTGCCATCGGCGACGCAGCGCGCCAAGTCGAGCTTTACGCGCCCGCCGAGCTGCTCGTTGCAGCTCTCCTCGGCTTTTTTCAGCAGCTCCACGGGGTTCCTTTGCAGCTCGTGGATCGTTACGGCCTTACTGGGATGGAAGGGTAGCGCGATCATGCACTCCACGGCGCTCAGGTCTATCTCCACGACGCTGTCGTAATACGCGCCGTCCTTCGGCGCGAGCTTGCGGTAGGCTTCCGGCCGGCCTACGTTATTGTAGTATTTCTCGATCTCTTCGTCCGTCTCCCATATCGAGGAGAGGCAGGAGGTCTCCGTCGTCATGACGTCCACGCCGATGCGGAAATCCGCCGATAGGCTCGAAAGCCCCGGGCCGGTGAACTCCAGCACCTTGTTCTTCACGTCGCCGTTCGGGAACGTGGCCGCGACGAGCGCGAGCGCCACGTCCTGCGGGCCGACGCCGTGCCTGGGCGCGCCCGTCAGGTATACGAGCACGACCTCCGGCGCGGGGACGTCGTATGTATTCTTCAGCAGCTGCTTGACGAGCTCGCCGCCGCCCTCGCCCACGCCCATACAGCCGTAGGAGCCGTAGCGCGTGTGGCTGTCGGAGCCGAGCACCATGCCGCCGCAGGACGCGAGGCATTCGCGGGCGTACTGGTGGATAACCGCCTGGTTCGGCGGAACGTATACGCCGCCGTACTTTATCGCGGCGGACAGCCCGAACGCGTGGTCGTCCTCGTTGATCGTGCCGCCGACGGCGCACAGGGAGTTGTGGCAGTTCGTCATGGCGTAGGGGAGCGGGAATTCCGTCAGGCCGGACGCCCTCGCCGTCTGGATGATGCCCACGAACGTGATGTCGTGCGAGATCAGCGCGTCGAACGTGATGCGCATGGCCTTCTTGTCCGCGCTCTTATCGTGCGCGCGCAGAATCTCGTAGGCCATCGTCTTTTCCCGGGCGTCAAAAGGCGCTTGTACGCCCTTCGCCTGCTCCGCGGGTACGATCCGCCCGTTTTGCAGGTAGCAGCCCGACTTGGTGAGTTTAACCATGAATGATTACCCCTTTCGGATGATTCAAAATATTTTTGCTGTAGGGGCGGGTTCAAAACCCGCCCGCAACCTGGAAAAATGCGTTTATGATTTACCGCGGAACGGTTTAGAACCGTTCCCTACGGTATTCTGCGGGCGGATTGCCATCCGCCCCTACGTGCGCAAATACGCATACGTCGCGTCCGGCACGAGCGTTTTCACCTGTTCCCATTCGCCCGTTTGCGCCAAAGCCCGCACGCGCGACGCGCTGACGGGTTCGCCGTTTTGCGTAAGCCGCGGAATTAGTGTAACCTCTATATCCTTTTTGGGCAATACCTTCACGAGCGCCTGGTTATATCTGGCCGTCATCGGGTCGAGCGGCTCCTCGCCTACGAACCGGCGGGATATGTTCAGCGCGGGCGCGATGTGCGCGGCAAACACCTCCGCGTCCAGCTCCGCCTGCGCCGCCGCCTCGTCCGTGCTCTCCTTCAGGAAATACGTCGGGAACGTGGCGGGCAATATGATATACGGCCCCCCACCGTGCACGATTACGCCTTCCAGCGCGCATGTCCCCCTTTCCACCAGCGCTTTGCGCGCTTCGTAGGGAAACGCGGAGCGTTCGGCCTGTAGAACGAAGACATGCAGACGATCGCAGGCCTTCTTCGCCTCGCGGACGAGGTGCAGATGGCCGTTCGTGAACGGGTTCGCGTTCATCACCACGCAGCCGGCGTTTTGATCTCCGTCGCTGCGGAAACGTTCGAGCGAGCGCGTATAGTCCGCCATGCCGTTCGGATCGCTTTCCAGCAGGGCGACCTCGCCCGTTTGGCCCACGGCGTGAAAGCCGAGGCTCCCGAAGAGCGGCGCGTTGCAGGGACGGGTGAAGACAAAGACATTGCGCTCGCCGAGCCTGCGCAGGCGCGTGTACAGGTGCGATACTATTCGGTTCATCAGGCCCATATCGCGATACGCTTCCTTTACGGCGACTCCCTTTATCAGCGGGCCGAAGCTGCCGCCGCCGCAGAGCGTCTCTTCGCCGGAGCACAGCGCCGCGTAGTAGTCGAACTGCTCGGCGCGCAGCCCCTGGCTGTCGAGAAAATCCGCTATGGCCTTTTTGCCGCTCTTCGTGCCGGGCATCAGCTCTACGAGCCGTATATCGGTCATGGCTCCTCCTGTGCAAGCATCGCGTCGATACACCCTTCCAGCTCCTCGGGCGTATGGCGCTGTTGCCGCCTGCATACGAGCGTTTCGCCGCCGCAGACCATGCAGCGGCGCGGCTCATAGCCCAGCTCCGTGCGGCTGATCGGAGCGTCGCCGTGTACGTCGATGTCGAAGAGCCTGCCCAAGGGATGCGCTTCTTCTATGGCGCACGCCGCTGCTTTGACGGCCTTCGCGTCATCATTTACGATATAATACGCCTCGCCGCCCGTCGCTAGCTCCCGCAGCTCTTCGTATATAATACGCCCCGCGAACGCGCTCCGCAAAGCATCGGTTCCCGCCCTGTGTATCAGCCGCGCCTTCGGCGAATCCTTTTCCGGCCCCGGCCAGTTTACCGTAAGCGAAACGACCGCGCCCTCGCCTCGCCGGGCGAGTTCGAGGATGCGCGCGGCGCGGGCTTCTTTGCTTTTTAACAACGCTTCCAGCATCTGTTCACACTCGATTCTCGGTTCGTAATTTTGTAGGGGCGGCCTGTGGCCGTCCGCAGAACAACCCGAATCGCTGCACTAATCACGGACGGCCACAGGCCGCCCCTACGGTTTGGTGTCACACAGCGGGTTCGCGGGCGATTCATGAATCGCCCCTACAATTTGGGGTCGTATCGTTTGGGTCACGGCGCGCCGAGGGCGTCGCGCCCTACGGGGTGGATCATATTTTCGGGTCGCGGGGCGCCGGGACGCCGCGCCCTACAATCAACCCTTAATTTCCCGAATAACGTCCAGCAGCGAGCCGTCGCGGTACGTGACGAGGCCGACGATTTTATCGCCGAAGGGCAGCGGCTCGGGCTTGCCGACGACGCGCTCCGCCTTCTCCTTCAGCTCCTCGATCGTGCTGATCTCTATGCCCACGCGCCTGAGGCGCTTGGCGACCTCCGGCCTGATGGGGTTGACCGCGACGCCCTGGTCGCTGACGAACACGTCCACGCTGTCGCCGGGCGTGGTCAGCGTATTGACCCTTTCCACCACCGTCGGTATGCGCCCGCGCACGAGCGGCCCGACTAATATGGAGATCGCCGCGCCCGCCGCCGTGTCCTGATGGCCGCCTATCGCGCCGCGGATCACGCCGTCCGAGCCGGTGAGCACGTTTACGTTGAAATCCGTATCGATCTCCAGCGCCGAGAGCACCACGATATCCAGCTCGTTTATCGCCGAGCCCTCGTTATAGGGGTTCGCGTAATAGTTCGCGTCGATCTGCTGGTGGAAGCGGTTGTTCTTCAGGGAATCCACCGCCGTGAGGTCGAAGCTCTGCACGTCCAGCAGGCGCTTGATCAGGCCCTCCTCGTGCAGCCCGACGATCTGCCCCGTTATGCCGCCCAGCGCGAAGGAAGCCTTCAGACCGCGCCGGACCATCTCGTCGCGTATGAAGCGGGTGACGGCCAGCGAAGCGCCGCCCGTGCCCGTTTGGAACGAGAAGCCGTCCTCGAAATAGCCGGAGTGGATGACCACCTGCGCCGCCTTCTGCGCGATGAGCAGATCGCGCGGGTTGGAGGTCTGCCGCGTGGCGTCGGACATGATCTTCTCCGGGTCGCCTATGGAATCGACGACGACGATATAATCCACCTGGAACTGCGAGAGGCCGAAGGGCGCGTTCGGGTAGGGCACGACGTGGTCCGTCAGCACGATTACCGTGTCCGCGTACTGCGCGTCCACCCGCGCGTAGCCCAGCGAGCCGCAGGCGGACTTGCCCGTCAGCTCGCGGCTGTAGCCGTTGGCGTTGCCGTAGGGGTCGCAGGAGGGCGCGCCCAGAAAGGCCACGTCGATATGCAGGCTGCCCTCGTCGATGGCCGCCGCCCTACCGCCGTGGGAGCGGAACACGACGGGATCGTCGATCAGCCCGTGGGATACGGCCTCCGCCAGCTTACCGCGAAGGCCGCTGGTTTCAATATGCGATACGACGCCGTTTTGGATATGCCCGATCATCGGCGCGTGTACGCCGCTGAGGCTGCTCGCCGCTACGCGCAGGTCGCGGAAGCCCATGCGCGCGAGCGTATCCAGCACGATATTCACGACGCAGTCGCCGTTTCTGAAGTGATGGTGGAAGGAGATGGTCATGCCGTTCTTCAGCCCGCTCAGCTCCACCGCGCGCTCCAGCGAGGGCACGATCTTCGAGCGCATCTCCTGGCGCTCCTTCAGATGCCT
>QMCE01000491.1_pt1 | contig 20180 bp, 18 predicted proteins | sample 1821851 | NCBI WGS metagenome assembly QMCE01 (sample SAMN09453174, study PRJNA476694) | Termite gut metagenome, whole genome shotgun sequencing project. | isolation source: worker | host: Odontotermes sp. | place: South Africa:Pretoria | collected 2016-01-28
GGCTTCGCAAAGTCCCCCTGGCAGGGGGATTTAGGGGGTAGGTTACAAGGAGCCGGCTTTTTCAAAGCCGGTAACGTGGGTTCGATGAGTTCAAATGAACCCAAAACATAGCTTAATATACTATAAATCACAACATTTGAATTCATCGAACTCACGTTAATGTACTATCCCCGCCTTCTCAATTTTCGGTCAGCGCAACATGTGCGCCTCAATCACGAAAAATTTGGACTTTGAAAAATAGTGTACTATATTTGTACAGAATACGTACATTTTGAATCGCGAAAGTTATGTTGATAGTTAGCACAGGCGAATTCCGGGGCAAACAGAAAAGCTATCTCGACAAGGTAGACAATGGCACGGAACTCATTATCCAAAGGAGCAAAAACCGCTCCTACAAGATCGTTCCCGTGGAGGAAGACGATACCCTTATGACTAAAGAGGAATTCTTCGCCAGGATAGACCGCGCACGCTCCGAGACAGGTGGGATTGTGATTACAAATCAAGAGGAGTTAGAGGCCTATCTCGATAGCTTATGAAATACAAAGTTATCATTCGTCCTTCCGCAGATGAGGATCTGAAAAGTCTCAAAAAAAGTGAACCGGTTCACTTCCGAAAGGTCGGACAATTTCTTAGCGAATTAGAAGACCACCCCAAAACTGGTACCGGACACCCCAAGCCGTTGGGCGGCGACCGTGTCGGTCAATGGTCTCGACGTATAAGCGACAAACATCGGCTCATCTACGAGATTATGGATGAGATTGTTGTGGTCTTGGTTCTCTCCGCTTACGGCCATTACGACGACAAATAATAAATCCGGGGTTCTCGACAAGGGCCCCGGATTTTGTAATCGCAGAATGGCAACCTATTCCCCGTACTCGTAAGAGACGAAAGCGAAACGGCGCGAGTCGGGAGCCCACGAGTTGACGTTGATGGTGCCCTGACCACCGAAGAGTTTCACCACGGTGCGGGGTTCGCCCCACTGGCCGCACGAACAATCCTCTCCGCACTCGCACCCTTCTCCGCAGTCGCCGCACTCTTCAAGCGACATCACCCGCAGTTCGACATTCTTGCCCGCCGGATGGTCGCCCGGAGCGACGTCACCCTTGGCGTATGCTATGAAAGCTACGCGCGAACCGTCGGGTGATGGGTGCGGAAACCACGAGTTGCGCGTCTCGTCGCTTGTAATTTGTGTCTGCTCAGAGCCGTCGGCTCTCATCCGCCACACCTGCATCAGGCCCGAGCGGGTCGAGTTGAACCATATATGACGTCCGTCGAACGAATATTCGGGCCCGTCGTCGAGCCCTTCGGCGTCGGTGAGGCGAACTTCCGGCGTGGAACCGTCGGCCGCGATCACCCACACGTCATAATTACCGCCGCGCTCGGCACAATAGGCGAGGGTAGAGCCGTCGGGCGACCAGCCGTGCAGATAGCTCGGGCCCGAGGGGGTGACCAGGCGCGGCGTGCCTCCTTCGAGCGGAAGAACGTATATCTTCGAGACCCAGCGGTCGCCATCCCGGGCGCTCGAACTGATGGCAAGCCCGGTGCCGTCGACCGACAACACATGGTCGTTGTTGCATCGTTCGATCCCGCCGGTGGGAATTTGTACGTCGTCTGCCGGATCGGCAATGTCGACGCGGAATATCTTGCCTTCGGAGTTGTAAACGAGGGCCTTCCCGTCCATCGTCCAGTTGGGCGCCTCGATCAGATAGGGATACTCCTTGAACAAGGTGCGCGTGCCGGTCTCGACGTCGTAGATTTCGAGGCGCGAGGTGATGGCGCGATCGGTCGGATGCTGTCCGAATGCCGCGGCCGAGTAGACGAGAACTGTCATAAGCAATAACGAGTTTTTCATAATATATCAGAATTAATTGTGATTTCACTTCTCCGCATTCCGACCGGCGCGAAGTTCCCTGTAAAATCGCCGTCGGCGTTCCGACTCATGATCCGGTTATGTTTTTAATCAGGTTGAGAGTGTTCAGAGCTTCGAGTGGGGTGAGGTTGTCTATGTCGATGGCGCGGATACGGTCGCGGATCTGCGCCAGAACGGGGTCGTCGAGTTGGAATATCGAGAGTTGGATGCCCGCCGAACCGTCGTCCGCCCCCTTCTTTTGGGGCTTGGCGGGCGAGGGAGCATTCCCGGCGTTCGCTCCCGAGTAACTTTCGAGGATACGGTCGGCACGTTCCACCACGCTGCGGGGCATTCCCGCGATCCGTGCGACGTGGATACCGAACGAACGCCCGGTGCTCCCTTCGGCCAAACGCCTGAGGAATATCACCGTTTTTTCGACCTCCCTCACCGTGACGTGATAGTTTCGCACCCTCGGATAGCTGTCGGCCATCTCGGCAAGTTCGTGATAGTGGGTCGCGAAAAGTGTCTTCGCGCGCGCCGTGGGATGGTCGTGCAGATACTCCACCATCGCCCATGCTATGGCTATGCCGTCGTAAGTGCTCGTGCCGCGGCCGATCTCGTCCAAAAGCACGAGCGAACGGTTGGAGATGTTGTTGAGGATACTCGCGCTCTCCGACATTTCGACCATGAAGGTCGATTCGCCCCGGGAGATGTTGTCCGACGCCCCAACGCGCGTGAAAATCCGATCGACGATGCCGATGCGCGCGCTCGACGCCGGAACGAACGACCCTATCTGCGCCATCAGCACGATGAGCGCGGTCTGCCGCAGCAGCGCGCTCTTACCCGACATGTTGGGCCCCGTTATCATCATTATCTGCTGCTCGCCCGGCGACAGGCGGATGTCGTTGGGGACATACTCCTCACCCACGGGTAGCAGGCGTTCGATCACGGGGTGGCGGCCGTCCTTTATGTCTATGTCGTAACTTTCGTCGAGCGTGGGGCGGATATAACGGTTCGCCGCGGCGATCCGGGCGAACGAAAGCAACACATCGAGGCGGGCCACGGCGGCTGCGTTACGCTGGAGCCCGGGGATTTTCAGGCCGAGCCACGCTATGAGTTCGGCGTATATTCGCGCCTCGATCTCCAACATTCGGCTTTCGGCGCCGAGAATCTTCTCCTCGTACTCTTTGAGTTCGGCTGTGATATAACGCTCGGCGCCCTTGAGGGTCTGCTTGCGCGTCCAGTCGGCGGGAACTTTGTCGCGATGGGTGTCGCGAACCTCGAAACCGTATCCGAAAACGTTGTTGTAGATTATCTTGAGCGACGATATTCCCGTGCGTTTTATCTCGCGCTCGGTCATTTCGGCCAACACCTCCTTACCGTGCGTCGCGATGCGGCGCAGATCGTCCAGTTCGAGGTCCACTCCGTCGGCTATGATGCCTCCCTTTTGTATCTGGTTGGTGGCGGGATCGGGATATATCTCCCGCGCGATGCGGTTGCGAACCTCCTCTGCGGGATCGAGCGCCCCAGCGATCGGCCCGAGGGCGGCGTTCCCGGAGGCGAGCTCTTTGGTCTGCGCGATGGCGGCGAGCGAATTCCCGAGGGCGACCACCTCGCGCGGAAGGATTCGCCCGTCGGCTATACGCGCCGCCATGCGCTCCAGATCGCCTATGTGGCCGATCGTTTCGGCGAGAGAGTCGGCGAGTTCGGCGTCTGTGAGAAGGGCTTCCACCACATCGAGGCGGCTGTCGAGCTCTTTTATATCTTTGATCGGCAGGGCTATCCAGTGTTTCAACAGACGTCCGCCCATAGGGGTGAGGGTACGGTCGAGAACTCCCGAAAGCGATCCTTCGCCGCGGGCTCCCGAGTTCGAGGCGAAAAGTTCGAGGTTACGTATGGAGAAGCGGTCGAGCCACACATATTTGTCCTCGTCGACCCTGCGGATGCCGCGAATGTGGCCCAGCGCCTTGTGTTCGGTGAATTCGAGATAGTAAAGTATCGCTCCCGCCGCGGCGATCCCCGCGTCGAGATGCTCTATGCCGAAGCCCTTGAGGTTCTGCACTCCAAGTTGGCGCGTCAGACGCTCGCGGGACGTTCCCGCGCCGAAAACCCACTCGTCGAGTTTATAGGTATAGTGGTCGCGGCCGAAAGCCTCCTCGAACCGCTGCCGTTCGGCACGCTGGTATACCACCTCTTTCGGCGCGAAATTGCCCATCAGTTTGTCGACATAGGTGTCGGTACCCTCGCCGAGGAAGAATTCGCCCGTCGAGATGTCGAGAAAGGCGACGCCGGTGTTCTTGCGCCCGAAGTACACCGCCGCAAGGAAGCTGTTCTCTTTGCTGGTCAGAATGTTGTCGCTCAGCGCTACGCCGGGTGTGACAAGCTCCACCACTCCGCGTTTGACAAGCCCCTTGGCGGTTTTCGGGTCTTCCAACTGTTCGCAGATGGCAACCCGCTCGCCCGCACGTACAAGTTTCGGCAGATATGTCTCTATGGCGTGATGGGGAAACCCGGCGAGTTCTACCGAGGCCGCCGCACCGTTGGCCCGCCGGGTTAGGGTGATACCCAGGATGCCCGCGGTCTTGACGGCGTCGCTGCCGAAAGTTTCGAAAAAATCGCCCATCCGGAAAAGCACTATCGCGTCGGGATGTTGCGCCTTGACGGCGTAATACTGCTTCATCAGGGGCGTCTCGGCGTATTTCTTTTCGGGCTTTTTATCTTTGGTCATAGACAGCAAAGATAACTAAAAAAGTTTTGTAGCTTTGTACGACTAACTAATTTTACCCGAATGAAAAGAGATGTTTTTTGTCTGTTCACCCTCCTGTTCCTGCTGTGCGGAGCGCACGTCGTCCCTGCGCAGAGCGATGGCGTGACGATCGGCGGCACGGTGTGGGCGACCCGGAATGTGGGCGCCAAAGGGAAATTCGTCAAACACCCCGAGGACGCGGGGAGATACTATACTTTCCAGGAGGCGCAAAGCGTCTGTCCCGCGGGATGGCGAACACCCACCGCCGTCGAGATCGAAAAACTCGTTGCCGCGGGCAGCGAATGGACAATCGAAGGGAAAACCCGGGGCCGCAGGTTCGGAAGCGCCGCGGAGTCGATATTCATTCCCGCCGCCGGAGCCCATTTCACATACGAAAAAGCGTCGACCGAGGTGGGCGCGAGGGGACATTACTGGTCGTCGAACGCCTACAGCGACGCTCTGGGTTACGACCTGCCCGAAGGCGCGATGGCCTACAACCTGCGCCTCGACGAGGGCAGCGCACAGGCCATCTACCACAACAACCGCGCCTTCGGCTACACGGTACGGTGTGTCAGGGCGGAATAGGGAAGTGGTACGCCGGTAGCAAATCCCTGCCTGCCGACAATTCGATAGAACAGGTCAGGTAAGAAGCCCCAGCCGCCGGGCGTAGTTTATGGCTTCGCGGGCGTTGCCGGAGTTGGTCTTTTCGAGGATGTTTTGCCGGTGGCGGTTCACGGTGTGGATGCTGATCGAGAGCCGCTCGGATATCTCCTTCGAGTACATTCCGCGGTCGATGCACTCCAATATCTCCACTTCCCGCTTCGTGAGGCTGTTTTCGGGACGGTCGAGGAGGTCGAAAGGAACTATCTCTCCCGTTCGGATATTCATCAGCGTAAACCGCAGGCCCTCATCGGGCGTCTGGTCGGGCGAGATGTCCAACGTGCCCAACTCTATGGGGTTGCCCTGCGCGCTGAAGTCGAGGATCTGAAGTTGGCACACGACCCTGATCCATTCGCCGTTCTTCCCGAGAAAGCGGAATTCGAAAATATACTTGTAATCTCTCCTCTCCTCCTTCGGCAGCGAGGTCACGTAGTGGAACAGGCGGGTGAGAGAGTCGTTGAAAACCGGAAGGTCGTCGGGGTGCACCCGGCTTTTAAGGAAATGGTCGTCGGCCGACCATCCCTGCTCGGGAACGTTATAGCCCAATATCTCCAGACTCGGCGACAGGAACGGATAGCCTCCTTCGCGCACGACCACGAATGTCGGACTGCTGGTCAGTCGCGAGAACATCTCGATCTGGGGGCGATGGATCCTCCACGCGGGATCGTTTTCTAAAAAATGGTTATTATTCACCATTGCGTCGGTCGGTTTATCGGCATAATTTTGCCGCGAATTTACAAGAAGCTGTCCAATTAACGTTTAATGAAGCCAAAAATTATGAATCGAACCAAATTTGTTTCCACACTTTTATTTGCAATTACGCTACTCGGCGCTACGGGAGCGGGCGCCCAGGACGGTCGCGAGTACCACTCGACCGTGCAGGTATCCTTCTTTCCGCCCCTGAGCACCAATGGCAGCCGCGCCGGACTCTACACCAACGACTTCTCATTCAACATACTTGCCGGAGTCTCTAAAAACGAGCGGGCTTTCGCTTTCGCGGGTTTGACCAACGTCATCCGCGGCAATGCCACGGGCTTTCAGTTCGCCGGTCTGGCCAACGTTACGGGAGGCGAGGGCCGCGCGTTCCAGTTCGCCGGTCTGACCAACATCGTTGGCGGCGACCACAAGGGTTTCCAGTTCTCAGGGATATTCAACACCGCGGCGAATACCGCAGGCGGTCAGTTCGGCGGCCTTGTCAACACGACGAAAGATATGGAAGGCTTCCAGTTCGCGGGCCTTGCCAATTTGGCGCGCGATGTTAAGGGCTTTCAGTTCGCGGGTCTTGCCAACATTTCGGGCGATGTGACAGGATTTCAGTCGGGGGGTCTGTTCAACGTGGCGGGGGATGTGACCGGATTCCAGTTCGGCGGCCTGTTCAACGTGGCGAAAAAGGTGCGCGGCGTACAGTTCGCCGGATTGTTCAACGTCGCCGAGGAGAGCGACTATCCCATAGGTATCGTCAATATCATCAAAGAGGGGGAGATGGGCGTTGCGATTGGCTACAACGAGATCGGCACCACCTCGCTAACTTTCCGTTCGGGCGGACGCGTGCTGTACGGGATCCTCGGGTTGGGCTACAACCATCGCGCGCCGAAGAAAGAGTCGGCAAGCATCATCGGCGGTTACGGTGCGCACATCGACATTCTGCCGTGGCTGAGGATCAACAACGAACTCACGATGGAGGACATCGGTATCTTTTCCGACGGGAACGACACCTTCAAGGCGGGATACGCCCTGTTGCCCGCATTCCGTCCGGTGCCCTGTATCGAGATATTCGGCGGCCCGAGCATCAATTTTATGCAAAGCGCCGAAGAGACGATGTTCGACCTTTTCCCCGACAACTACATAAAGAGAAGGACGATCACCAGGAGGAACGGCGGGAAGAAACTGCAACAGGCTTTCGTCGGCTGGCAGGCGGGCGTGCAATTCATCTTCTGATCCGGGATGGAAATAAAAAACAGGGCGCAGGTAAAAATCTGCGCCCTGTTTTTTATTCGTCGTAAACCATCTCGAACTCCCGCCTGTCGCCCAGATCGAAACGCAGATAGGTGATGGGTTTGCCCTCCTCCAGAAACCGCCTCTCATAAGCCGTCTTAATAGTCATGAGCTCCATGTCCGAGGGTTTTAACCCTCGGTGGGAAGAAAATTCCTCGGTATAATTGCCGTCTGCTTTAGCTGACGGATGCGCGAAGGCCCCATCGCCATAGATATCTGCGGAGGCAACCTCGCACGGAAGACCGTTGGCCTCTATCACCCTAAGGGTGTAGTCGTGAAGCTCACGCGAGTCGGTCTTCAGGTGGATCGTGGCGCCCGGCGCAAGGAACCGCGCGTAGTAGGCCAGGAACACGGGCGAGGTGAGGCGTTTTTTCTCGCGTCCCTTTTTGAGTTGCGGATCGGGAAAGGTGATCCACAGCTCCGAGACTTCGCCCGGCGCGAAGAACGAACCGATGAACTCGATGCGTGTGCGCAGAAAGCCCACGTTGCCGAGCCCCATTTCGGTCGCGGTCTTGGCTCCGCGCCACATTCGCGCACCCTTGATGTCGATGCCCAGAAAGTTACGGTCGGGATTCGCCGCCCCCAGTCCCACGGTGTATTCGCCCTTGCCGCAGCCGAGTTCGAGCGTCAGCGGACGGTCATTACCGAAAAAATCCTCTCTCCAGCGCCCCTTCAGAGGGTGGTCGCGGTGGAATATGTCGTCGAACTCCGGTTGTACCAGATTGTCGAACGTGAGGTTCTCGGCGAATTTGCGCAGTTTATCTTTTCCCACTTCTTATTTCTGAATTTTTAATTGAAGTCGATGCCGACGCTCCAAACTCCATATACCCTTTTCAACGGAGTGACGGTCAACAGGTAATCGCCCTCTTCCGAAAAACAAACCTCCAACGGGGTTGCCCGCGTCTCCATCAGTTCGTTTCCTCCGGCAACAGGCAATATCCTGACGGTCAGAGTGTCCCGTGTGACGTTTCTTGTGGGCGACGTGATCTCGACGACGAACCGTCCGCCGGTCTCCGCAAGCACGGAGGCGTGTAACAGGGCGAGACCCAACTCTTTTCGGGCCAGCGTGTCGGTGTTGGAATATCGCATCTCTACCGGCTCGCTCCAACCCTCGGGCGACACGTCGGCGGCGATGCTCTCCGTACCCGATATGCAGGCCGCCGGGGCCATGCACGAGGCCGCCAAAACCCACACGGCGATAGCTTTCCGTAACCGGCGTGCCTCCATCGCGTCTATTCGGTCTTAGGTTCGGTTTTGGGTTTGGGATGACGGTTGCCCCGACGGTGGTTGTTGCGGTTGTTCCCCTCGGCTTTTCCCGCGCCGCCCTGGGGTTGCCCCGCCGATTGCGTCCGGCGATCGTTGCCGCCCGGGCGGGCGCCGTTCTGAGCGCGGTTATTCTCGCGGTTTTCACCGCCGCGATCATTTCCCCGGTTTTCACCGCCGCGACCCTCCGCGTTATGCTTTTTGCCCCTGTTCTCGCCGCCCCGGTTTTTGTCGCGGGCCTCGCCGTGTCCTTCGCTACCACGGGCCTCGCCGCGATTTTCTCCGTTGTTATTGAGCCCTCCGCGACCCCGTCTGCGCTTTCCGCGTCCGCCGCCGTCGAAACGGGTGATGCTCTCTTCGCCCACCATATTGACGAACGCGGGCTCCTCTTCGGCGACCCGTATGGGCGCCATTCCTGCTATCGTGGCGGGTTTTTGTCCCCGGCGGTTCATCTCCACTATCTCGCGCACCTTGTCGGCGGAAAGCACTATGCTCCCGACGGTGGCGCCCTTGACGGTCGAAAAACTCATCTTGCCGCCCAGCACGTCGCTCGAAACGAGGTAATAATCGCCGTCGAGAGCCTGCAACGGGGCGTTCACGCGCGGCAGGGATTTGCGCGCGTCGATGTAGGCGTCGAGTTCGTAGGCGAGGCAGCACTTGAGCTTGCAACACTGACCGGCGAGTTTCTGGGGATTAAGCGATATGTCCTGCGTGCGCGCGGCCCCGGTGGTGACCGAGGTGAAGCTCGCGATCCACGAGGTGCAGCACAACTCCCTGCCGCACGAACCCAGACCCCCGATGCGCCCCGCCTCCTGACGCGCGCCTATCTGTTTCATCTCGACCTTGATGCCGAACTCGCTCGCGAAAACCTTGATAAGTTCGCGGAAGTCGACCCGTCCGTCGGCGATGTAGTAGAAGATCGCCTTTATGCGGTCGCCCTGATATTCGACGTCGCCGATCTTCATGTCGAGCTTCATCTCTTTGGCTATCTGGCGCGAACGGATCATAGTGGAGTGCTCGAGCGCTATCGCCTCCTGCCATTTCGCGATATCGTAGGGTTTCGCTTTCCGGTAGATGGAGCGGAATTCGCCGTTCTGGGGTGAAAATCCCGTGCGGCGCATCTGGCGCGCCACCATGTCGCCCGCGAGCGAAACTATGCCGATGTCGTGGCCGGGCGAGGCCTCCACCGCCACTATGTCGCCCCGGCGCAGAGGCAGGTTGTGGATGTTCTTGTAGTAACTGCGGCGGGTGTTTTTGAACCTCACCTCGAATATGTCGGTGGGAGCGACGTCGGGATAGGCCGCCAGCCAGTCTGTCTCGTGGAGCTTGAAGCATCCCTCGCACACGCACGCCCCGGTCTCGTTCTCACTCCCGGAACCGCAGAACATACAGCCGCGCCCCATGTCCAAGGTGCAGTTCCTGTTATTGTGATCGCAACTCATTTTCTGAAAAGAATTTCCACAAAGATAGTGCAAGGCGAGCGAAAAGCAAAACTTGTTTGAGCTTTTCCGAGCCGCCGCCCATCTAAAACGAGCATAGCGAAGTTAAAGATAGTGCAAGCCGAGAGGAATGCCAAATTTATTTGCGCTTGCCCTCGGCTTGCACTATCTTTGCGTTATCATGGGTTCGGCCGGAGATAAGATCAGGGAACTGTGGGCGCGGCAGGAGTTATCGCCCGCCGACCTCGATTACCCGGGGTGGGAGAGCCGTCGCGCCGATATCGTGCGAATGGCCGCCCTGAGCGGAAGCTCTGTTTTCACGGTCGATGTTCACAGGGGCGTTTACGACTACGCTTCGGAAGGATTCACCGACCTGTTCGGAGTCGATCCCGAACGATTGCGAAACATTTCGGAAGAGGGCGACCTGATCGCGGAGTTGATCCATCCCGACGACCGTGCCCGTCTGGCCGATCTTCAGATCCGCCACGCGAAGTTTATCTATTCGTTGCCCCCGGAGGAGCGCAACGAGTACCGCACTATCTATCAGGTGAGGATGCGCGGCGCGGGCGGTCGCTGGATCAACATAGTGAGCCGCCAACAGGTGATCGAGACCGACCGCCGGGGCAAGGCGTGGATCGTGATGGGGACGATGGAGCTCGCGCCCGACCAGACCCCGGCCGACCGCGTGAAGTGCTCGGTGCTGAACTTCCGGACGGGGCGTTTCTTCAATCCCTACGCCTCGTCGGCCGAGTGGACGCTGACCGACCGCGAGACGGAAGTGCTGTCGCTCATCGGCCGCGGCCTGCTGAGCAAGGAGATCGCAGATAAACTCGGCGTCAGCAAACACACCGTCGACAACCACCGCAAGAACATCCTCGCAAAACTGGAAGCCGACAACGCCATCGAAGCCATCAACACCGCCCGTGCGGCAGGGCTTATTTGGTAGCGCGGATTTTTATTCCACCGTAGTCTCTCCTTGTTATTCTCTTTTTTTACTATCTTGCGGATCAAATCGCCTATCCCATGAAGAAGTCATTATTATTAATCGCTTGTTTTGTACTGATCCTTCCGCGACTAAATGCGCAGCAACCCGATGATCCGCTGGTGCGCGAGATCGAGACCCACACCTCTCTTCCCGTGCGAATCTCTAACGGGCGTCAAATGATCCTTGAAGAGATTTTGGCGGGTAACGAACGAAAAGCAGCCGAGGTACGCGATTATTTGACATCTCAGGTGCAAGGTACGTCGTATGTTGCTTTCAGCGTAATAGAATACTTCTTATCGCTCTACTGGACACGCAATTACGGTGGTATCCTCGGAAACAGCGCGATGGTGGATTCGCTATTTTCCTCAACGTCGCGTGAGTCGTTGATTCCTCCCGCACGCGATGAACTTGCATTGAAACTGCCTCAAATGTCTACGGATTCGTTGCAAATGCTCGAAGAGCGGGTAGACGGAGCTATGCTCAATCTCGAAGAGCGCGATTATCTGAAAATAGTGCTTAAATGGCTCGTTGCCGGAGAATTCGATTTCGAGACCCTCCGCGAAATCTCGGTTGAGGCACGCGCCTATTTGACGGATTATCCTTCTACGCCGCATAGATCGTTTTTGAATAAGTTTGTGATCTATGATTTCGAGGCGAGTAAATGGGGTTATGGTTACGCATTTGGCATCGGCCCCGTATTTATAGGCGGCCCTGCCAAGAACTATTTCAATAGTCCGGTTTTCGGTGTGACATTTGTTTTCGATGCTCTTTATCGGAGACTGTACATGGGTGCCGGACTTTTATTAGGGTCATCGGGGCTCGATAGGGGTATTGCTTTCCGGGGCTATGACTTTACTTCCGAAGACCACATGAATCTGGTAGGCGTGGATTTGCGTCCGGGTTACAAAGTGCTGGATACACCGCGATTTGCATTGGTTCCTTATGGTGCGATAGGCGGTTCGGGCTTAATTATTAACAGGAAAGGGGACGATGATTACAGTAGGGAGAAAAGCAGTCTGACATACGGCGGAGGTATTTTCATGGATATAAAATTCCCGTTTCGTAAATCGCCCTTGTATAGACTTACAGGGCAGGCATTCTCCTATTCGAGCCTTCGATTGCGCTACCACCTCACCTCTGCGAACTATTCGATACCCGGAGCAGGCAACTCTCTGATACAATGGTTCACCGTCGAGTGGGGCGGACTCACTCGCTCTGTGCGTCGAGTGCAGCATTGACTTTGATATCTATCGCCACAACATAGCCACAAATAGCTATTTCCCGGCCGGGCATAATGGCGTAATTTTGCGCTCTTATGACGGAAGAAAAATATCTCGAACATGTTTTGGGCCGTCTCCGGGCGGCCATCGACGGCGCGGACTCCATCGTGAAGGAGCGCGCCCGGACCCTCGACGAGCAGAAACGCTACATGTGGGAGAACAAAGACCTCGATCCCCACGAGATTCGCTCGACCAGAGAGAATATTCTGAACATAAACGCGATAGGCGGAAGCGTTTTGGCCCGGAAACAGCGGCTCCAAAGGATGCTCGACACCCCCTATTTCGGCCGTATCGACTTCAGGGAGAACACGCCGGGCAGTAAAATCGCACCGATCTACATAGGCGTCCACACCTTCTACGATTTCGAAGAGCGCAGGGGCCTCGTATACGACTGGCGCGCACCCATATCGAGCATGTACTACGACTACGAGCTCGGCCCGGCGGCATACACCTCCCCGGCGGGAGAGGTCGAGGGCGAGATATCCCTGAAGCGGCAGTACCGGATTCGCGGCGGCCGGATGGAATACATGCTCGAAAGTTCGGTGACTGTCCACGACGACGTTTTGCAGCGCGAACTGAGCGCGAACGCCGACGACAAGATGCGGGGTATCGTGGCCACGATCCAGCGCGAACAGAACCGCATAATTCGCGACGCCGAGGCCCCGACGCTCATCATTCAGGGGGTCGCCGGGTCGGGCAAAACCTCCATCGCGCTCCATCGCGTCGCGTATCTTCTCTACACCTTCAAGGATACCCTCTCCTCGAAAGACATACTGATCGTCTCGCCCAACAAGGTTTTCGCCGACTACATCTCGAACGTGTTGCCTGAACTGGGCGAGGAGACGGTACCCGAAACGGGCATGGCGGAGTTGCTGTCGGGGGTGCTGGGCGGCAAGCAGAAATACCAGACGTTTTTCGAGCAGGTGGCCGAACTGTTGGAGAAACCCGCTCCGGGCCTCACCGACCGCATCGCCTACAAATCGACCCTCGAATTCGCCGCCTCGCTCGACCGCTTTATCCTGCATCTCGAGAACGACCGCTTCCGGCCCGGCGATGTGAAGATACGCCACATCACCGTTCCGGGCGAATACATCGACCGACAGTTCCGCCGGTTCCACCGCATGGCTGTCCGTGAGCGTTTCGAACCGATGGCCGATATGATAGCCGCCGAACTCGACATAAAATACGGCATCGCCGCGACCGCCGCCGAACGCAACTTTCTCAAAAGAGAGATGCGGGGCATGTTGGCGGGCGGGGCGAGCGACCTGGGGCTGTATCGCGAGTTCTTCGAGTGGCTCGGCAAGCCCGATATGTTCAAAATGCGGCGAGGCCACACCCTCGAATACTCCGATCTCGCGCCGCTCGCCTACCTGCGCATACTCCTCGACGGGGTGAGGCCGCGCACGGGCGTCCGGCATCTGCTCATCGACGAGATGCAGGACTACACTCCCATACAATACCGCGTGATCCAGCGGCTTTTCCCATGCCGCAAAACGCTCCTCGGCGACGCCTGGCAGTCGGTCGATCCCTACGGCTCCTCCACTGCCGGGACGATAGCGCAAACTTTCGCGGACGGCAAGGTGATGCGCCTGTGCAAAAGCTACCGCTCGACCTGCGAGATCACCGGCTTCGCACAACGGATCCGCCCGAACAGCGAGTTGGAACCGGTCGCGCGCCACGGTGAGAAGCCGCAGATAGTGAAATTCGCAACTCCGGAGGCAGAGATCGAGGGGATAGCCCGCCTCATTGCCGACTTCCGGCGGTCGGATCGCTCTTCACTCGGAATAATCTGCAAAACCGAAACCCGGGCCGCCGAACTTCACGCGAGGCTGAACGACCCCGACATCTTTTTGCTCACCAACCGCAGCAGCGCCTTTGCACGGGGCGTGGTCGTCACTTCGGCCCACATGGCCAAGGGCCTGGAGTTCGACGAGGTGATCGTCCCGCACGCCGACTCCAGGAATTACCGCTCCGAGATCGACCGCGGAATGCTCTACATCGCCGCCACCCGCGCAATGCACCGCCTGACGCTGACTTACACCGGTCGAAAAAGCGACCTGATCCGGTAAAGAGCGTCATTGCAAGCCTGGGTTGGAAATAAAAAATTTTCCATATCTTTGAGGCGAAATGAAAGCCCTGATAATACTCGCGCTGACGCTCGCGGCGTCGGCGGCTATACCTTGTTTCGGCCAAAGCGCCGTGCCTGTCGATCCCCGCGAACCGCTCGCCGCCCGGCACGAAGACGGTAGCCTGTACCGCAATCCCGTGGTGGGGCAGAACCTGCCCGATCCGACGATCATTAAGGCTCCCGATGGTTTTTTCTATCTCTACGCAACGGAGAACCCCTCCGGCGTGCCGATATTTCGTTCCGCCGACCTTGTCGACTGGACGGAGGCGGGACGCGTCTTCACCGACGCCACGCGCCCGAGGTTCGAGGAGAAGGGAAATATATGGGCGCCCGACATCAACTTCATCGACGGTCGGTACGTGATGTTCTATTCGATGTCGGTATGGGGCGGCGAGTGGACGTGCGGTGTCGGCGTGGCGGTTGCCGACCGGCCCGAAGGCCCCTTCACCGACTTGGGAAAGCTTTTCAGAAGCAACGAGATAGACGTGCAGAACTCGATCGACCCGTTCTATATCGAGGAGAGAGGCCGGAAGTATCTCGTCTGGGGCAGTTTCCGTGGCATCTACGCCATCGAGCTTGCCGCCGACGGCCTTTCGCTGAAGCCAGGAGCCGGGAAGCGGCAAATTGCGGGCACCGCCTTCGAAGGGGTGTATATACACAAACGGGGCCGCCACTACTATATGTTCGCCTCGGTGGGCAGTTGCTGCGAGGGTGTGAAAAGCACCTACCGGCTCGTAGTGGGGCGATCCCGCTCGCTCTTCGGCCCGTATGTCGACAAGACGGGCAGGGATATGATGGAAAACGGCTACAGCGTTGTGATCGGCCCGAGTTCCCGTTTCGTGGGGAACGGCCATTGCTCCGAGATCGTACGGGATGACGCGGGCGACGACTGGATACTCTACCACGGGGTGGATGTGGAAAATCCCGGGGGCCGGATGCTGATGCTCGACCGCGTGGAATGGGACGACCAAGGGTGGCCCTTCGTGGAGGGAGGCGCACCCTCATTCGGTGCGGAAAAACCGCGGTTCAACGATTAAACGGAATCGTTATTCGAATTCTCCGATTCTGACGGGGTTTTTGGGACAGTCGGAAATGCCTTCCAACTGCTTCTCGGCAAATTGGGAAATGATAATTTTCATTACCATTTGGCAATTTTCTTGCTCAACTCTTCCAGACTGATGACGCGTCCGCCGAGCACATCTTCATGCGAACGTTCGACCATGTCGGTAAACTCCTGCATCGACATAGGCTTGAGACTTTTTTCATAAGCCTTTGCCTGCTCCTCTCTCAGACATCCCTCCACGCGGGTCAGTACCTTGGCGTCGGTGATGCCGAGGACATTCTGGATCAGAATTAATTTTCTCGCCTGCAAAGTCATAGCTCTAACCTTTATTGCTACAAATGTAACGATTTATTTCATCTCGACAAGCGCGCGGCCGGTCATTTCGGCGGGCTGGGGCAGACCCATGAGCTTCAGGATCGTGGGGGCGACGTCGGCGAGAACACCGTTTTCGACCGAAGCCACGCGATCCGACACCACGATGATGGGCACGGGGTTCAGCGAGTGGGCCGTGTTGGGCGAACCGTCGTCGTTGAGGGCGTGGTCGGCGTTACCGTGGTCGGCGATCACTATAACCTCGTAACCGCCCACCTTTGCCGCGTCGATCACCTCGCCCGCGCATTTGTCGACGGTCTTGACCGCCTTGACAATTGCGTCGTACACGCCGGTGTGGCCCACCATGTCGCCGTTGGCGAAATTCAAAGCGATGAAGTCGAACTTGCCGGTTCCGATCGCCGCAACGAGTTTTTCGGCCACCTCTGGCGCCGACATCTCGGGTTGCAGGTCGTAGGTCGCAACCTTGGGCGAGGGCACCAGAATGCGCTCTTCGCCGGGGAAAACCGCCTCCCTGCCGCCGTTCAGGAAGAACGTGACGTGAGCGTATTTTTCGGTCTCGGCAATTCGCAACTGCTTCAAGCCGAGCGACGAAAGGTACTCGCCGATGGGGTTGTGCACATTCTCCTTGTCGAAAAGTATATGCAACCCCTCGAAGGTAGAGTCATAAGGGGTCATCGTGCAATAGTAGAGCGGAATGGTGTGCATCCCCGCCTCGGGCATGTCGTGTTGGGTAAGTACTTCGGTGAGCTCCTTTGCGCGGTCGTTGCGGAAGTTGAAGAAGATCACCATGTCGTCGGGACGTATCACACCGACCGGCTCTCCGCTGGCGCCTACACCCACTATGGGCTTGATGAATTCGTCGGTAACACCCTCGTCATAGGATGCCTGCACCGCGGCGGCCATGTCGGCGGGCGACGCGGTGACAGCCCCGGTCCCCGACACCAATGCGTCGTAGGCCACCTTGACCCGTTCCCACCGTTTGTCGCGATCCATCGCGTAGTAACGTCCCACGACGGTGGCGATAGTACCGGCGCTGTCGGGGCGCGCTACGTGCTTCTGAAGGGCCTCGATATAACCTTTGCCGCTTTTGGGGTCGGTGTCGCGGCCGTCCATAAAGCAGTGGATGAAGGTGCTTTCGATGCCGTAATGGCGGGCGATGTCGCACAGCTTGCAGAGATGGTCGATCGACGAGTGGACCCCGCCGTCGGAAACGAGGCCCATGAAATGCACCTGAACGCCCTTGTCGCGCGCGTACTCGAACGCCTTGACTATCTCGGGATTCTGCATTATCGAGCCGTCGCGGCAGGCGCGGTTGATCTTCACGAGATCCTGATACACGACCCTTCCGGCGCCGATATTGAGGTGCCCCACCTCGCTGTTGCCCATCTGTCCGTCGGGCAGGCCCACATCTTCGCCGCTGGTAAGAAGTTCCGCGTGGGGATATTTTGCGGTCAGGGCGTTCATATAGGCCGGATGTGCCTGAAATATCACGTCGTCTTTTCCGTGGTCGCCGTCGCCCCATCCGTCGAGGATCATCAGCAACACTTTTTTGTCGATCTTTGTGCTCATTATTTTGTTGTTTTCAATTTTTTTCAGTTGGGCTGAAGCCCGGGAGGATGATGTTTTTTTTATCCGTCGATTAAAACCGACGGCAATTATTTTATGCGTAGCAAATTACCAAATCATCAAATCATCAAATTATCAAATCTGTAATCAACTCAACCGCCTTATCCATGGCACGCTCAAGCCCCGAGGCGTCTTTGCCTCCGGCCATCGCGAAGAAGGGCTGGCCGCCGCCGTTGCCGTCGATCTCCCTGGCCGCTTCCCTGACCACGGCGCCCGCGTTCACTCCGCGCGCGACGATTTCGTCGCCCAGAGTTATGGCGAGCGTGGGCCTGCCTTCGAACTCGATCCCGGCCACCATCACCAGCTTGCCGCTACGTCCGCGAAGCATCTGCATCAGATTCTTAACGAGTTCCGGTTTCATCTCCAACCTTTTACGGACAACTATCATGCCGTCCCGCTCGTGTTTTTCGAGTTCGGCGGTGATCCCGGCGGCCATCTGCTCGATCTTTTCGCGGTGCATGGCGGCGATCTCCCTGGCGAGCGACTCGTTCTCGGCGAACATCTTCTGCACCGCCTCCTGAACCCGCGGATTGCGCACCGTGTCGCGAATGGCGGCAAGAGTGTCCTCGGCGGCGTAAACGATGTTTTCGGCCTCGACACCCGTGACGGCCTCGATGCGCCGCACTCCGGCCGAGATGGCCCCCTCGCTCGTGATGCGGAACAGACCTATGGAACCCGTGGCCGGGGCGTGGGTGCCGCCGCAAAGTTCGACCGAGCCGCCGAAGCGGATTACGCGAACCCTGTCGCCGTATTTCTCGCCGAAAAGCATCATCGCGCCCTTCTCGCGCGCGGCCTCGATGGTGCTGTCGCGATCTTCGTCGAGCGGAAGATTGGCACGCACGGCGGCGTTGACCTTTTGTTCGACGATGCGAAGCTCTTCGGGCGTGACTTTCTGGAAGTGGGAGAAGTCGAAGCGCAGGCCGGTGGGGCCCACGAGCGAACCCTTCTGTTCGACGTGGGCGCCGAGGGTTTCTCTGAGCGCCTCGTGGAGCAGGTGGGTCGCCGAGTGGTTGGCCGCGGTTTTGGCTCGGGCTTCGGCATCCACGACCGCGGTAAACGTGGCCTTCGGGTCTTGCGGCAGGCGTGTGGTTATGTGAACAGTCTGCCCGTTCTCCTTCAACGTGTCTATAATTTCAACATGTTCTTTTGCGAGTGGGTGGTTCCCCTCCTGTGGAGGGGTGGCACGAAGTGCCGGGGTGGTCGGTACATCCTCCGCAACCTCGATATATCCTTTATCTCCGACCTGCCCGCCCGCCGCGCCGTAGAAAGGCGTGCGGTCGAAAACAAGCTGGAACAGCGTCTTTCCCTTAGTCGTCACCTGACGGTATCGCGCGATGCGCACGGTTTCGACAAGTGTGTCGTAGCCTGTGAATTCGCTCTCCTTGACGGGTATCAACTCGACCCAGTCGCCGCTTTCGACGGCCGCGGCGCCGCGCGAACGCTCTTTCTGGGCCGCGAGTTCTTTCTCGAATCCCGCCAGATCGACCCCGAGGCCCCTCTCGCGTGCGATGAGTTCGGTGAGGTCTATCGGGAAGCCGAAGGTGTCGTAGAGCTGGAACGCGTCGCCGCCGCCTATTGTCGCCTGTCCGGAGGCCTTCGCGCGCGACATCACGCCTTCGAGCAGCGAAATGCCCGTGGCGAGGGTACGCAGGAACGAAGCCTCCTCCTCCTGTATCACCTTTTCTATCAGTTCTTTCTGCTTAACGAGCTCGGGGAATTGACCTCCCATCTGCGCGGCGAGGCCGTCGACCAGCCGCCACATGAAAGGCTCGGTGAAGCCCAGATAGGTGTAGCCGTAACGAACCGCGCGGCGAAGAATGCGGCGGATCACATAGCCCGCCTTGACGTTCGACGGCAACTGACCGTCGGCGATCGAAAAAGAGATCGCGCGCAGGTGGTCGGCGATCACCCGCATCGCCACGTCGTCTGCCGCAACGGCTCCGTAAGGTTTGCCGCAAAGAGCAGCGAGGCGCTGAATGGTGGGTTGAAATATGTCGGTGTCATAGTTGGAGCGCACGCCCTGGACTATCATGCAGAGGCGTTCGAAGCCCATCCCCGTGTCGATGCACTTCATCTCGAGCGGCGTCAGGGTGCCGTCGGCCCTGCGCAGGTACTGCATGAAAACGAGGTTCCATATCTCGATCACCAGCGGATTGTCGCGGTTCACGAGCGTGGCGCCCGAAACCGCCGCGCGTTCTCCCGCCGGACGGTTGTCGAAATGTATCTCGCTGCAAGGGCCGCAGGGGCCGGTGTCGCCCATCTCCCAGAAGTTATCCTTCTTGTTGCCCCTCAGAATATGGTCTTCGGGCACGAACTGCTTCCACAGTTCCCACGCCTCGCCGTCGAAGGGTACTCCGTCGCCCTCGTCGCCCTCGAAAACGGTCACGTATATCTGTCCGGCGGGCAGTTTCAAAGTCCCCGTCAGGTACTCCCACGCCCATTCGATCGCCTCTTTCTTAAAATAGTCGCCGAACGACCAGTTGCCCAGCATCTCGAACATCGTGTGGTGGTAGGTGTCGTGGCCCACCTCTTCGAGGTCGTTGTGTTTGCCCGACACGCGCAGACATTTCTGGGTGTCGGCCACGCGGGCCGCGGTGACGGGTGCGTTGCCCAGGATCACATCTTTGAACTGGTTCATGCCGGCGTTGGTGAACATCAGCGTCGGGTCGCCCTTCACCACCATCGGCGCCGAGGACACCACGGAGTGGCCGCGGGTGCGGAAAAATTCGAGAAACGTCTCGCGAATTGCGTTCGAAGTCATTGCTTGTAATAATTTAAACCGCAAAATTACGTTATTTTTACGTATTTTTGCA
>QMCE01004244.1_pt1 | contig 20179 bp, 9 predicted proteins | sample 1821851 | NCBI WGS metagenome assembly QMCE01 (sample SAMN09453174, study PRJNA476694) | Termite gut metagenome, whole genome shotgun sequencing project. | isolation source: worker | host: Odontotermes sp. | place: South Africa:Pretoria | collected 2016-01-28
CCTAAATACGCCGCGAGAGCGGCGATGTTAATAGAAAGTCATCGCACGCGCAAGCGTTTAGCGATGACCATTTCTCCTAAATACGCCGCGAGAGCGGCTATGTTAATAGAAGGGCATCGCGCACACTGAAGCCTTGCGATGACCGCTTTTTTAAGATTTATAGGCGCATCTAAAAACTCTATGACCGGTTTAGGTGTACCATTCAATTTTACGTTTTAAGGCGCAAAATATGCTTTTTCATCAAAACTTCTAAAAACTAAAGTTTTTGAAAGCTGAACTTTCCAAAAAACAGGCTTTTGGAAAGGCTCAGTTTCTTATTTGTTTTTATGTCTGTTTTTCCGCAATTTTTTCTTGCGTTTATGAGTGGCGATTTTCCGCAGTTTTCGTTTTCTTCCGCAGGGCACTTGTTTCTCCTTCTAGCTGTTATTTGACTAATTTTAGAACAAAAAAAAAATTTGATCAAGGGCAAAAACCCTTGTTTTTTTGTCTACGCTGAGAGTTTTATGCCTTGTTTTTGTGTCGCTGTTAGATTGATAAATTGTGTTTTTTTTTCTTGCAAAATAATGGAAACAGGTGTAGAATTTAAATGCGTGTGAGGATTTGTGCCGAGTCATTTGTTTTGGCGGAGAAGTTCTTACTTCGCGGGAAGTTGTACTTCTAAGAAGTTGTTCTGAACTTGAAGCTCTACATCGTGAAAATAACAGGGTTGACATATAAAAGTGGAAATCTTGTCGATACTTTAATGATATAAAGGAGTTTCCATGGGTAAGAAATTTTTATTTTTTGTAGCGTTGATTTTCTCTTACTCTGTCATTTGGGCAGCCGGCGGCAGAGAAGCAAATGTATTGCGTGAGGCGGAAGACCCTGCGGGGTTTACCGATGATTTAGATTCTTCTGAAAAGAAGCCGGGCAAGTGGAATTACTTCCTTGAAGCAAAAGATAAAGCGGGCAACTCCGCGTTTTCAGGTCCTGAGAATATAAGGCTTGATCCGGCGTCGGATCTTCCTCAGGTTACAATTATTAACCCTATGCCAAATATGCACGTTCAGGGAAACCTCAATCTTGTAGGTATTGCCGTTGATGATGACGCGGTTGAAAGCGTGTGGCTGACTGTAAAGCGCGGACGAGACGGCAAGGGCGAGGAACTTGTAAATGTTCAGGCTGTAGGATCGGATTACTGGTCGTACTTCCTTAATACCACAGACGATGAAATTTGGACAGACGGCATATATACAATTACGGCTTGGGCTGTTGACATAAACGGGCTTTCCGGTATTTCCGAAGAGTTTAAGCCAAAGGTTCATAGAAAGCACGAAGTTTACTGGCATCTTGATCGCAAAAACCCGGATACTATTATTGAAAGCCACGAGGCGGGCGCTCTTGTTTCCGGGAATGTACGGCTTAGAGGTTTTGTCGCTGACGGCAACGGAGTAACAAATTTAAGTTATTCGATTGACGAGGGCGCAACTTATACGCCTGTAAAAATAAGTCAAGACAGAAGAACAGGTAATTTTAACTGGGATATAAATATAAATACCTCGAAAACTTTTGAAGACGGTCCCGCGGTTATCTGGTTTCAGGCGATAGACGGGCAGGGTTCTGTAGGGACTGCCGCTCATTTGTTATTTGTAAATAATACGCCGCCTGAAGTACAAATTGTTTATCCTCAAGCAGACGAAACGGTTAACGGAATTTTTTCCATTGCAGGAAGCGCGAAACACCCTGTCGCGTTAAAATCTGTTTCGTGGAGCGCGGGCAAGGGAACAGGCGGCGAGTTTGAACTTCTGCCCGGAAACGACTGGTGGTCGGCGGAAGTTGATATCCGCGGGTTAAAAGCAAATAGTGTAGACATAGAAATCCGCGCGGAAGATGTTTCGGGTAACGTAACTGTCGAGAAGCAAAAATATAAAGTTGATCAAAACGCGGATCTTCCGGTAATCAGTTTGTTGGAACCCGGCTCTGTGTTGGTAAATGAAGGGACGCTTGTCGTAAAAGGAACAGCAAGCGATGACGACGGTGTTTCTTCAATTTTTTATTCGATAAACTCAGGCGAGGAAACTGAGATTCCATGCCACGGTTATTTTCAGTTTTTGATTAACGAAATACCCGAAGGCGTGAACACTTTTGAAATTTGGGCAAAAGACATTACCGGTGTCGCGGGAAATAAAGTTCAGGTAAAAAACATAACTGTTCCGCCGCCGCTGCCGGAACCGGGGATAGCGTCGGTTACAACAGGTTCGGGAAACACCGCCGTTGTTTCGGAATTCTACACCGGCATGACTGTAAGGCTTGAGCAAAAAATCAGGACGGCAATGGAAGTTACCATTAAAGCTCCGGCAGTTGCGGAAGCGTCTGTAACTTTTGGAGACTTTCCCTCGGCGGCGATAAGACCTTCCGCGGGAAAAGACGGCTTGTTAAGCGCGGTTGTGCAGGTTCCCGCCGCGCTTCCGTCCGGTTTTACAAAAGTTGAAATCCGCGCGGTAGACCGGTTTGGTCGTGAAGTTATTTTCCCCGAATATATTTATATAGAAAACTTGACCGCGCCTTCTTCGGCGGCATATAACGAGGACGAATACTACTCAGAGTTGGATACCTCCTCTTCGGCGTTTAATTGGGTTAGACCTAAAAGTACGGAAGACGGACGCATACTGATTAGTTCCGAAGATGAAGTTTTACTTGGTCTTGGAAATGAGCAGTTGTTAAGCGCGGTTTTAAACGGAGCGGGTTCTAATAATATCGTTATAGAAGTTGACGAATACGGACGGGTAAATATGACTGCCCTTAGGGAAGGAAGTTTTGGTCCGTTTACGTTAAGGCTTGAAACAATAAATTCCGCAGTGTACGAAAGCGAGCCTTTCTCGGTGTTAAGCAGTTTTTCCGCGCCTTCCATAACATTGCAAAATGCGCCCCAAGTTTCGTTTGAAGATAGCAGTTGGGTTATGACCCAAGTTCCTGTTTCTTTTAATGTTTCAGCCTCGGGCAGGGTTACCGCGATAGATTACTCGCTTGACATGGGGCAGAACTGGAACAGTTTTTTAACGTCTGCGGAAGCCGCCAATGCGCGCGCTCCTTTTAGCACAAATATTTCGCGCACATTGGATATAACAGACGCGGAAGACGGTTATATTACCGTTTTAATAAGAGCCGTAAATGAAGCGGGAGTTTCCGTAACGGAAAGTTTCTCTATTTTAAAAGATACGCAGGCTCCCGACGCTTCTCTTGTTATGCCAATAACGGAAGCAAGAGTAAACGGAACAATACGCATCGGTTTCTCGATAAAAGAAGGCGGCGAGCTTAAATCCGTTTCTTACAATAGACCTGCGGGCGGCGGCTTAGCGGCTATCAACAGGCAGGTTTATAATTCTGATACAGCGTCTGTTGACGGGGAAAAAGATTTTGTTTCATCATTCCTTGAAGTATTGATGGATTCTATACAGATGCCTTTAGCGGAAAATATGTTCTTTGTATTCGAGGACAAAGCCGGCAATAAATCTGAAATTATCGCGTGGGAATTTATTATCGATCAGGAGATGGATATACCTGTAGCGCATATTATTCTGCCGTTTGAAAACGAAGTAATAACGACAGATTTTATTGCTTCCGGTATTATGTTCGATGACGATGATATTAAACATATTTCGTGGAACATAGACAATAATCCGCCGCAGATAATAGAAGCTGAAAACGCTTTCTCTATACCGATTGAGCTTTCTTCTTTATCAGATAATGAACATACAATAACCATAACAGCGACAGATATTTACGGCGTAGTATCCGAGCCTGTTACAAGAACAATAAGGGTTTCTCTTGCGGAACCCGCGGGCGAGTTGACTTATCCGTTATTCGACACTGTGCTAAGAGAAGCGATACAGATAAGGGGAACAGCGTCTGACGCAAACGGAATAAAAGAAGTTCAAGTTTCCATTGATAACGGAAATACTTTTGCCTTGGCGAGAGGAACCGCAAGCGGAGCTGCGGGCTACGATTGGACATTTGATTTTAACACTACAATTTTAAAAGACGGTCCTCATGTAGTATTTTTCCGTGTACTTGACAATTACGATATTCCCGCTACTTACGCGAGTATGATCAACGTGGATAATACGCCGCCTGAAATCCTTATTGATAACCCTCTGGACGGCTCTATTTCTGTTGGTAATATTCTTGTAATGGGACGCTCTTTAGACCCTAACCTTGAAAATGTAAGAATAGAGATGCGCAGTCTTGAAGGAGCGCCGATAAGCGCGGAATTAAGGGCGCGCGCTCTTGGGAATAATGAAGTAATTAAAGAAGAGTATGATTTTGAAGGAGAAAGAGACGGTCTTTACAATATTGAAGTTGTCGGTACGGACAGAGCGGGAAATATTACTCGTGTTTCGCGTAACTTCCAGCTTGCCCGTGAAACTTTCAGGAATACCGTAAATATTCTTTATCCGCTTGATAACGAAAATGTCGGCGGAGTCTTTAACCTTTACGGCTGGGCGGGCGGTACTGACGAAGCCGGTACTGTAACAATTAAAATTAACGGAATCGACGCCGCGGTAAGCGAAGTTGACGATTCGGGTTTTTACCGTTTCACATTGAACAGCGAATTTTTAACGCCCGGAACGAATACTGTACTTGTTCACAGCGATTTCGGCGGCGGCAGATTGATTGAGTCGCGCCCGCAAAACATAAACTTTATGCCTTATGGTCCGTGGGTTACAATAGATAGTTTTAACTTTGGCGACTTTGCTTTTGAAAGACCGTACCTTTACGGGCGCGTCGGATTTAACTTAAGCGAAGAAGACGAAGCGCTGCTTGCCGACAGGAAAACAGACAGGGCTGTAAGAGCCGCGATCCTCGCCAAAAAACCGGATTTTACTGAAATAAGTTTTGATAACGGAAAAACATTTGAAAAGACAAGCAACAGCCTTGCGAAAGGCATCGATTACCGTTTCCGTTTGGAAACAGGCGAGATGACGGAAGGGATGCACTACATTTATGTCAGGTCTACAATGCAGAACGGGGAGACAGCCGTTACGCGAATGTTAGTCCAAGTAGATAAAACGCCGCCTGTGATCCGTCTTATTTCTCCTGAACCGGGCGGAATTTACAATATGGAAATTCCATATTCCGCGTCCGCTACAGATGATATTGAGCTTGTAAGCCTTAATTACAATTTGCGCGCGGGCGATAAAGCGGCTTATGAAGTGCCGGGTTTCCTGCAGGGGCTTTATTTTGAAGCGATTATTCCGCCGGTGTTAAGAATAGCGGTAAACGAGCTTCCTGTAATGCCTTTCGGCGGCGGCGCGACATTTATGGACGTGGGCGTTGGTTTAAGTTTCTTTGACGACAATGTTAAGATTCAAGCGAATTACGGATTCTTGACTCAGGAACTTTATGATAAAATGGGCGGAGAAGGTCCTGTACGTTATGGCGGAAATGTTTTGGGAGTAAAACTGCTTGCCAGTCTTTACACATTGCCGTTTGGCGCGCTTGTCGGACCTGACTTTGAGTGGCTTTCCGCCTCTTTCGCTGTAGGTGCGAATTTCTCGCTGTTTGACATCGCAAGAGAAGGCTACACACAAAGCGGAGTGCCGACATGGATGAGCGCCCTGTTATTGCAGATAGAATTCCCGAAAGTAACCATACCAAAGCGCAGCAACTTTAGAACTTTCAGCCTGTTTACGGAAGGAGAATTATGGTTTGTTCCTACCGATGTTAACGCGGAAGAACTCGGTATCGAGACTATCTTGCCCAAAATAATTATGGGGTTAAGATTGTATATATTTTAAGCATGAGACTTAGAGGTATTCGGATTAGTAATAACTAAGTCTTAGTTATTACTAATCCGAATACCTCAAATGAGACTAAAAAAATATATCTGGTTTTGGAGGGATATATGTTTAGTCATTATGTAAGATCGCGGCTTTTTATTCGTGCTGAGGGTTTCCCGAATGCAGATCGTAAGAACCAAAATATCTCGTTCTTGAGGCGAGTTATGTTGATCCTTCTTCGGCGACATACAATGAGGAAGGATGTAACTCAGGGTTGTATACCCCCCCCCCCCCCAGTTTGTAGGCGTTTAACCGGGTTATTTTGTGCGTGTTTAGGGATATTTTTCGCTTTTACAACCTGTAAAGCGCCCATGGGTTTGGGCGATTCTATAGATTGGGAAGCTCCTGTTTTGACTATTGATCCCGGGTCAAATCCCAGGTATGTAAGGCTTGGAACAACTCTGGAAGGCACTGTTACCGACAATGTCGGTGTCAGCAGTGTAATAATGAGAGATGCCGTAAGCGGAAAAGAATTATTTCAGGCTGAAGTAACCGGAAACCGCTGGAAAATAAATTTAAATTTTTCCGAAGAGCAGAATGGTGAAAAAATAGTTGCTGAGATTGTGTCTTATGACAGGGCAAGAAATTCAAACGATCAATCTATGGTTTCTATTACTTTAATTATTGATATAAGACCGCCAATTACTGAGGATATGTCGATTAATCGCACACCAATGAAGACGGCGCGTCTTGAAACATATTCAAAATTAATGGAGTTAGAAACAACTGATCCAAGAGGAGAAAAAAGCGCGAATGTTGACAATTATCAGAATGGCTGGTTCCATCTTAAAGGCAAAGTCTCTGAAGAAGAAACCAGAATAGAGGTTGTATCGCTTAATATTTACGACGCAAGAGAACCGGATACATTACTTCTTTCGCTGGAAAGACTGCCGGATTCTTCCGCTTTTTCTCCCCTTTGGCTGATTAAAGAAGAAGATATTATTAATGCCGGGGAGGCTGTTTTTCAAAATTATAGAACAAATTATTATGACAATAATGAGCGTTATTATTATAGAGTTGCAATTACCGCAATTGACAGAAGCGGGAACGAAAATGAAGTAAGGACAGAAGATGAAGGTTTCTTCTGTATGTGGGTGAAAGGCGACGAACCAAAAGGTGTTTTTGATCCTGTTATGGGAACTGTTGTTGCACGCGGTACGCCTCTTCCGGTAGAATTTTTTGACGATGATCAACTTGGCTGGGCTTATTCCGCTCTTTTTACAAAGGCTCAATGGGACGGCGTTAAACCTGTGGCGGACAATGATGTTTTTGTTCCCGGCGGCAGCGGCGAACAGAAACTGACTTGGCTGAAAGAAAATTTAATTGCCGGGAAAACTATTTATAACTGGAGATTAGACAAATACAATGGGAACAATGGGAAAACGGAACCTCTGAAAGAGCTTATTGGCGACGCTGAAAGAGATAATCAACTTGTATACATTCCTACAGGGAATCAGGAACTGGATTACGGTGAGTTTGTACTTATTACTTTAGCAAGCGATAGAAAAGTTGATCCGCATACAGGAAACGGTCCGGAAGTTACAAATAAAAATACTTGGAAAGGCAGAAGCTGGAATATACAAATTATAGATGACAGCGCTCCTATAATTGTATTTGATACTGTAATAACAACAGATTCCGATTATGATGTGGACAAACATACGGGCGGCGAGAAGCTCGAATTTATACCGGCGGCGCGGACAGGCGACAGCCCGGAAGAAAATACATTCCCAAAATTGACAGACGGCAGGTACTTTGAGATAAACGGCTATACTTTGCGTGAAAATTCGTCCATGGCAAATACTGTCCAAAAATTCAGAATGGCTTGGATTCCTTTTGAAATATCCGGAGTTCTTACATTACATCTGTAGAAAAAGCGTTAGCAAGCGATAATTATCCAGATAGTTTTGCGGGTCTTGCAGGCGTACAGCATTGGGAGTTTAATGAAACCGGCAGTGATAAAGAAAAACTTATTGAAGGAACTTCTGAGACTATTGGCAGCAATATATTTAAAAAACAGGTTTTTAGGAAAAAGTTTGATATTCTTGGCGGCGAAGATGATGTAAAACCCTTGTATAAAAATTTCTCTTATAATGGCAAGCGTGAAAACGAAACAAAACTGTTTGTTTTCTGCGCGATTGACAATATGGGGCATACTGTTTACAGACAACTGCGTCTTTTGGGCATGAAAACCCCGCCGACTCTTGCTGTTTATGATATTAGTAATAAAGATGTTACGCTTCCCCCATCGCTCCCTATTATAAATGGAGCTGGCTTTGATCCCGACGGAAAATTTACGCCAATTTATGCGAGCGCCTTAAAAACGTATAACGAAAAGACTGATGTATATAACGCTTTAAAGGCTGTGTCAATGTCAGGGAACAGCTTAATCCTTACAGATAATGACAAAACGATTCCCTTCCAAACATACACGCTTGGGACAGTGTTAAAATACTGGGTTATGGCGGAAAGAAGCGGAGACTTGGCTATTGAAAATATCACAATGGACGATGTAACATTTTCGGAGCAAACGTATCAAATGGGCAGCGACTTTTCCGCTGAAGGTCAAACAGAGCGCGCCATTAGTTTTGTTGAAGTATTCCCTGATGTAACTTCCAGAGTGTTTCTTTTTAAAGCGACAGACACGCTTGGAAATACAGCCGAAATACAGCGAACTATTGCAATAACAAACGTGCTGTTCTTCGCGATATAACTACAACTACCCAGAACGGCTCTTACGGAATAGATAATAAAATTACATTGGAGGCTAACTTTTCAGGTCTTGTCCGAATAGAAAAGGGCACAAACAACATTAAGCCTCAGCTTAATGTCCGTTACCAAGTTAAGAAAAGTGACGGTGTCAAATACGAAATCGCCTCGATACCTTGTAACGAGGAGCCCGGCGACGAAGTATTATACTTGACGTTTGATTTTAAGGTAAAAGAAGGTTTTACAGGCAGGCTTGAAACAATGTATGAATCGCCTGATGTTGCGGCAGATTCATACGATGGCAGTGATTCAAGAGAAAAAGAACGTCCTATAAGATTACTTGACGGAGCCGGAATTATTGATGTTTCACGTAATGAATCTGCCTTTGTTCCGGGGCGTAAAGCCGCTATTTTGCTTGACGGACGACGCCCTATAATTACAGGTTTAGTTGTCTCAGGGAAAACCGCGTATTCGACAACTACGGATTATTATTTTAAAGCAGGTGAAATAATTAACTTTATTTTTACCGCGGACAAACCAATTAGAGCGGATGGAACTCCAAAACTTATATATTCCATAAGAAAGACAAGCGGCGGTGTATCTGATACAATCGACGCCGCCAATACAACGTTTATATATCAAAGACCGAATACCAGTTTCGGAATGGTATTCAGCCTTAATACAGATGATATTCCTAATTTTTCTAATAGCTACGGAGAACTTTTCGGCGTAGGTCTTGTGCAGGGGGCAGGAAGAATTGTAGATGAAGTCGGCAACGATATTGTGGCTGGTACGGTGACTATGTCTTATTTAAGCGATAGCGGTATAAATGTTTATATTAAGACTTCTGCACCTGCCGCTCCTGTAACAAAATTGAACGGTACATCCCCCATCTCAACGCCCATGTTGTATAACGAGCCTCCAACATTGTCTATTGATGATCCTGCAGATGAGCCGTGGTCTGTAACAAAGCAGTATTCGCTGAATGATGGTTCCATTTGGAGAGATTTTCCAATCGCTCAATCAGAAGATCCCGCATGGACAACAGCAGAAGGCGCAGCCGAAGGGACATTAAAAATTCTAAACGGAGAATGGAACCTTAAAACCCGCTATGTTGACAGAGCCGGAAATCAAGGGGCTGAGTACGTTCAGGCGATTTCTGTAAACAAGGATTTCCCGATACTGGAATCTGTAGGTGTAGCTGAACCTGCCGGTACATATATCTCCGGGAACAAGCTTAATTTTACTCTTAACTTTGCGGAAATCGTAGAGGTTGCAAATAATGACGAAGTTACAATTACCTTACGGCACAGAGATAATGTGGAAGGGGAAGATAATGAACAAATACTCCAAACATCAACGCCGGTTTCGACAGCGGCAAATAGTATAAGTTTTACTTGGAATAATGTTGCGGGTAAGGAGATGAAAAATGGAAACGGTTTATATATAGCCGAAATAAACTTAATAGGTTTAAAAGACCGTTTTGGAAATACAGGCAAGAAGAGTGTTGATTCCGATTTTTCAAATAACCTTATAACTATGCCGGCGGAGTCTAACTATACTGTAAATAACCTGCCTGTAGGAATTCTTGTTGACGGTATATCACCGCAAGTTTCCGAAAGAGCGCCCGTCAGAGGGGGTGTTTCCAATGACAACAAAACAATAACACTAACATTTTCGGAAAGTGTTATGCGCGGCAGCGGAATCATTACAGTAAGACCGGCAGCAGGATATGCAATTCCGCCCGTGTTTGAAGACTCGGGGTATTGGTTAGGCAGTGGTGGTACACGATATTCTGCTCCGGGCGCCGAGACGACGTATATTCCAAGTTTTAAAGAAATTTTTGACAAGGTAAATAATGATCAAAAAACAGCTTTGGCGGGAGGAACAAACTTCAGCATTCTTCCAACCAACGCAAGAACAGGGCAGAGCGCGGGACCGTACAAAAAAATGACGCACGGATTAGTAAGTGGTAATGGTTATTCGGGGAACTATTCAGGAACGAATGTAACATCAGGTACAAATGCTCCTGATATAAGTTCCGGAAACAGTTACATGGTTCCCGATACCGCTACAAAATGGGTGTTGGATTACCAATATGGAATTAACGAAAATGTTGAGGCTGTTAATAACATTCGCGCGGCTCTTACCGCGGCAAAGTTCCGGTGGCAGGAAATTGACGCAGGTTCAGTAGACATAACTAATAATGCAGTTACAATTACACTTAACGAACCGCTGTTAAAAGGCTTGGATTGGGAAGTTTATTACCCTGCGGGAGCGTTTACAGACCTTGCCGGCAATGCGGCTGCGGCGCAAGGTAATTTAACAACGAGTGTTTCAGATTATACGTTCCAGTCCAGCGGAGTACAGGCTCCGGTAATACGGGTAAACCGCAGAAGTTTTGACGCGAGAAACAGTAATTGGGCATCTACAGACAGAACTTATCAAGTACCGAATAGTACAGAAGGTTGGGCTGCTAATAATTTTACTGATTTTACTGTAGCTGGTGACAGTAATAATGATAAAGGTTGGGGCATTACAGATTTTAATACTGTCCACTACCGCGTAGAAAGTGAAACTCCGGGTGCGGTTATTTCCGCAAAGGAATACCGAGGAGAGGCAGCTAACCAAGGAGCAGTTACCGCTGCTTGGACAGGTAATGTTAGAACTAATACTTTGAATAACATTACAACTGAGCTTAATAACAGAGCTTGGAATTTAAATAATAATGATAACGGAACTGAAGGTGAATGGGTTATGCCGAACCTAGTCCGCAGATCAACAGGTAACGGTGCCACAAGTTATACGGTAGATACAAAAAATGGCACTGAAACAAGAACATTTAAAGGTACTTTAAGAATGTTTAGGTCTTATAATAAAGATTTAAACGAAAATGAGCTAAAAGCTGCAAGCGCGAATGCAGCCTTAAACAATGGACAAGGTATTCTTGAATTCGACGCACTGGAAGCAAGCAAGAGTTATATTATTGGTACAGCATTTGCTGGAGGCAGAGATGTTGGCGGTAATTTGGATACGGCAACAGGTTACGAAGGAGTCTTTAGAACAGTTATAGCATTAAATTTTACCGGGGGACAAACTAACGCCGCACAATATAATTTCATGCTTGTAGAAGGTTCAAATATTAAAAATGGAATTCCTTCTATAGCGGGCTTCCCAGTCCGTGATGCTGAAGAAACAGGCGACAATAGATTTGTTAAGGCATTTTACAGAGATGATAACTGCAGGTATTGGGCAAGTACGGAAATTGTATCCGAGTGGTATTTCCTTTATTGGAATACCGGCGGGCATTTGTACAATAACGGCGAAGTAAACAATTACCTTACTTCCGGTTACGGTGACCTTACTTACGCTTATAACTTAACCCGCTAACTAAGGAGGAAAAATATGAAAACATTAAAAGTATTAATTTTAACAGGTTTGGTTGTAATTTTTTCCTTCTCCTGCAAACAGCCGGTAGGACTTGGCGCAAGGCTTGATATAGAGGGACCTGTAGTAACAATAACGTCTCCTGCTCCAAGAAAGGCGGTTCAGGCTCAGTTTGATCTTTCGGGGACAGTTTCTGATAACAAGAAGATTTCAAGACTTTTAGTAACGGCGTCTCTTAATAACGAGGCTTTCCCAAAACAATGGCAGTATAACAACGGCAGTTGGGAATATTCAAATGATTCCGGCGTTAAATGGCTTTCCCTTGCGGGAGCTAAATGGGAAGGAACAGGAAGTACCGCTTCGTGGACAATACCGATAGATATGTTTATTCAGGAACAGGCGCCGAGGGACGGAGAATATACTTTTACTGTTCAAGCGTGGGACGCAGCCGGCTTTTCAGATGATAATTCCTTTAAGACAATCGTATTAATTTTTGACCATGATCCGCCAAAGGTAGATATTTCAAATCCGTATCTTTACAGGGGAGATGCTGCATATCAAGAGGAACCTTTGTCGGGATTGCATATTATAGCGGACGATGCCGTTGACTGGAAAGACCCCGCTAAAATAGGCAAATTTATAACTCAAGGTTTTAATCTTCAATGGCAGATAGAAGACAATTTTGATGTATGGTCGATAAATTTAAGCTTTTACAAATATGATGAGCTTATAGACGAAGCTCCCGGTACGGATCTTCCTGATAGTTATATTTACCGTTACTATCAAAACCTGCCTCCTCCTCCTGATGTGCCTCAACCGCAGAACGTTATTAAACCCAATGGTTCTGTAATGATTCCCCCTTTAACAAGCGAGAGTGGTTTTTATGATGATGACGGAAAGTTAATAACTGTTGATAATGGCAAAGAATTAAAAAATCCTATAACAGAAAAAACAACAATAAAAGTTGTCGCTGTTTGTTATGACGCTGCCGGAAATCCAAATCAAGAAAAAATACTTGGATATTTTATTTACTGGCCTAGGGCAGATCAGCCGTGGATTGTTTTTACAGACGGTATGAAAGACCCTGACAATTTCTATGGAGAGGGAAACACGGTCTACGGCATGAAGCTTACGGACATAGAAGAAGATGTGTTTATGGTATACCCGGGAAGAAGCGTAAAAGCGACAGCTTTCCAGGCGGAAGGTGTTAGTAAAATTGTTTATTCGCTTTATAGATGTGGAGAAGACGGAACAGGGGAGGAGAAAACTCTATCCGATACTCTTACGCTTGTACCAGAAAGAGAAAATGTACCTGTTGAAAATCCGCCGATAGGAGAGGGTACTTATACTTTAGTTTTCCCTTGGGAGTTTTATCCGCCTACAAGTTCAGGATATTATGTCGTAGAAGTGATCCCGTATGATTCTATCGGTAAAGCGGGTATGAAATACAAAGCGCTTTTTAGGGTGCAGGATATCACATTCCCCGATTTTCCCGTGCCGCCAAGTCCGTCCGTTTCCAAGCCTCTTTTTGAGTTCATTGAAAACAACGAATTTACATTACAAGGCGAAGTAAGCGACGCTACAGGCATAAAAAGTCTTGCTTTAGTGTGGATTAACTCCGCGTCACGTAATTACGCGGCAATGAGTCAGCTCTCTTATTTCCGTGATGAAAACTATGGAGGGTGGCAGGAAGCTGTGGCTCTTACACCCGGCTCAAGCAGTCTAGAATATACAAAAGCCGGTTATGAACCGTTTGATTCCGCAAACCCAAACAGATTATGGAATCTCATTTTAACTGAGAAAGGAGAGAACCCCGAAACATCCCGCAAACACTTTTCATATTCGCATAAAATCAATTTACCGAATGAGCTTAATATTGGACAAGGTAAGCAGCCGTTAAGAAGCCAAGTATTCCTTTTAAGAGTTGAAAATACAACCGGAAAGTGTACTATAATTACTTACGCGCCGCAGGGAGACACTCTTTCGCCTGAAATTAAAATTGATAAAGTGGAAATTCCGGATCAAAACTTGGAGTGTACGCCCGGAACGTATGCGATGATAGACCAGTTTAAAGACAACAATAGAATAATCATTAGCGGTACTTGGAAAGATGATTCCACACAATATTTAAATATTGTTGATTACTTGATACCCTATTTTAAAATTACGGTAAACGGAAGAGAGCTTAAGGATGGCAGCGGCGGCGTTGAAATAACTTTTACCCCGGATAGCGGCAATGCCGTTTCCGGTAGTTGGACTGTTGACGCAACCGTAAAGGCGGGCAATACTCTTGAGCCTGCCAATCTGAAAGATACATTAGTAATCGGCGCCGAGATTTCCGATATAGGCGGAAATATTATGGAAGCGGGAGCGTCATGGTTAATCCAAAGCGACACCATTAAGCTGCTGCGTATTACAAGCGGTTCTGACGATACAATTTACAACGCAGGAAAGAAAATAGAAATTATTCTGGAGTTTAACAAACCTGTAAGATTAAAGAATTCTAACAAAGTGCCCGCGCTTAAGTTAAACAGCACCAACAGCAGCAGCACAGATGCAGTTGCTTACTACAGAAGCGGACAAAGCGGTAATGACAGCCGCCAATACTTTGACTATACTGTAGGCGCAGAACATAGCACTCTTTCTAATAATCTTAATGTTATTTCTCTTATAGATCCCGGAGATTGGGAAGATAATGATTATCTTTATACATGGATAACAGGAACATCAGAGGACAGTGAAGAAATAAGGGTAACAGAGAATAATGCTCATGACGGAGGTAAGCCCGTAAGCAAAGATTATCACGCAAAAAGACTTCCTGTTACACAAAACAGCAGTGATCTTGATTATCAGTTTACTCTGGGAGCCGGAAAGCGGATAAAAATTGATACAACAGCTCCTAGAGTTAAAGAAGGCGGTATTACTTCCAGTACTCTGCCGGGTTATTATAGTTCCGGGGATATTTACATTAACGTAGAATTTACTAAAGATGTAATTGTGCCTGGGTTATCAGACGAAGAAATTACTTTACCTAAGTTAACAGTGAAGCTGGGCGACAGTGTTTATTCCACATTGCAAGAGAATGAGCATATTAAAGTAGTAGGAAATAAAATAACTTTTGTATACAGCGTTGACGAGAACGTTTCTTTAAACGAAGTACAAGTACAAGTAACCGGAATCAGCGGAGGTATAACAGACATTGCGGGAACCAATCTGGATACAAACAGTTTTACTTCTACGGACCTTACCGGTATTTATATTGATACTAAAGCTCCCGGTATTCCTATCGTGAAGCTCTTAAGCGAAAACAATATAGGAAAAGTTCTTACAAATAATATTAGCGACTCCAATGTACAAGGTGTTTCCGGGGTGCAGCGGAAGTAAATCTTGCGAATGTTTACAATACAGATCTTTGGCTTGCGATAGAAAAAACGGAGACGGTAGCGAGTAGTATAGAATATACTATAACAGGAGACGAAAATGATTACACAACGTTAGGCGTTGTTAATCCGTTCAAACTTTCCCAGAAGGGAGGCAATAAAATCCAAGCCCGCCAGATAGACAGAGCGGGAAATATAGGTGAGTGGTCGAAACCTATCAGCTTTAATTGGGACCCCGGTAATATTATTACGCGCGTCAGTTCAACAAGCGCTAACGGAATATATAATCAAACCGGCGGACGAAATTCAATTACAATTACACTCTCTTTTAGAAAACCGGTAAAATTGTCGTCCGCTCAGCTTAGACTCAACGCGCAGAGAAGCGGAAATGAGATTGTTATCTCCATAGGAGAATTAGCAGCAGCCAGTAATACTTTTAATGTTACATATAAAGTAGAGGATGCTGACGGTATTCCATTGGACGGAAAACTGAATGTAGCGGGGTTATCAGGAACCGCGAAAGACGCGGATGGAGTAGATGTAACACAATGGGCTGTTGCTGCTGCGGCAGACTTGATAGGAGACGCGCGTCTTGACGTAAACAAGAATATTTATATTGATACAAATACGCTTTCCTTTAGCGCGATGAATTTCACTGCCGAAGCTGCATGGAATACAGCCAGTCAACAAGGTATAAACGGGATTGATGACTCATTCTGGACAACTCTGGAAATAGAATTCAAGATTGGCAGACGTCAACTTTTTAAAGGAAGCGGAAATATAACGATTGAACAAAAAAAAGATGATTTCCGTTTGCCTGCCGTAATTACGGAAGCGCAGTACAACAGATTACGGAATGTTAGCGGCATTGATACCTACTATACAAGAGGAACGAACGGTGTATATCCTTCCGGCGAGGCTGATACATCTACTAAATACATTTTAGGTTACAATATAAATCCCGCCGCGACAAATAATGAAAATAATGCCCTCACCAATTTTAGGGAAGCGTTTAGGCAGGCGGAAAAAATTTCCATTTCTGTTAATAATCAGGCTGTAACGATACCGGAGAATAGCGATAAAGTTCTAATAGACCTTAAAGACGCAAACGCTCCGCAGGTTCCGGGAGCAGTATATCTTGTTACATATCCTGCAGGTTTTGTAAAGGATAGTTTGGATAATCTCTGTCCGGCTCTTAATGAGCATGAAATAACATTGGGCGGAGTTGCAAGACCTTTTATCAGAGTTTATAAAACGCAGGATACGATAGCCGCTGTTACTAATCCTTCCAATACTCAACCAAGGCTTGTAGCAACTCTGCCTTTAATAGCAAGAGCGCGAATGGATACAAGGACATCAGGGGCGAGTATTACCTATACTTCCAGTGTATGGAACTCAGGTACAAACGGAGTAAATTGGTCTTATAATGGGAACCCGAACGACACGATCGGAGGAGCATCACGTCCCGGTAATGCTACAGGAGTTTCATATAGTGGAGAAATTCAGATTGGCAGAACTATAAATAATAACACTACTGTTACTGAAGCTAATGTGCAGGGGCAGCAGTGGTGGGCAAGAGCCATAGCCTCAAAAGGTGGTAACAACAGCCAAGAAGCCGAAGAAATGGCGTATCGTACAGTTATTACTTATACCGGTAGTATAACTATACAACAAAATCAACAAGGTCAGCAGACTCTTGATAACGGTGACCAAATTTGGATACGCGGCGGAGACGCTATAGGCAGTTCTTCTATACCCGGCTTTCCGTTTACATGGGAAGACAACTGGGGCAATTTAAGCGGTAAAAGAGCCGGTATAAGGCTTATGAAAAAGACAGGCGCCAATAATACACCTTGACTTTATTATGGGGCGCGATACAGATTCGACCGTCAATGTTGCGTGGCAATACGGACCTAAGAGATGGGCATATCAGCGTGCCGGCTGGACATCATATAAAGATAAATACCCGATATATGCCGGAAAACATCGTTGGTTAAATGTCGAGACCGATATCAATGCCATAGGTAAGGGCAATATAAATTTCTCCGGTACTTTCATGGAGCCGAAAAGCGGTCTTTCCAAGAAATCGGTTACTTCTTGGAAAGACTTCGAAATTGCAGCCTTTATACGGAGTGTCCGAAAAAGTTCTTGATTTTTCGGACACTCCGCTTTTTTATGAACTTAGCAAAAGAACCATTGAGCTGCTTAATCTACAGTAAATTGACTTAAGTATTCATAAAGAAAACCAATAATAAAATATGGCATAGATTTAATTCATTTTAAGGAGGGGAGTATTCCGTCTTTCTATGGCGGGTTTTAATTGAGTTAAAACTGATATTTAATCATAGTGTCCTGTAATACACAAATGACACAATATATTGTTAAGTTAATTCCTTACTACATAAGGAATTAACGCATTTTGTGATCAAGTAACCTGAATATTACAGGGCAATAGCTTATCTGTTATATGAACATCAAGGAGTGAATAATGGCAAAATTAAAGCAGATAATTGAAAACTATTTGACATATTGTGAATATCAAAAGAAACTGAATTCAAAATCAATCAAGGCATACGCTATTGATCTTGAGCAATTCCGGCAGCGCGTTATATCTGAAAATATTCCCATAAAACCGGAAATTTCCAAATATATTGCATATTTGCACAAAACATATATGCCGAGGACAGCCAAACGAAAAATAGCGGCTATTCGCGCTTTTTTTAACTATCTTGATTTCGAGGAAATCATAATAGAAAATCCAATGAAAAAAATAAAAACAAAGTTTCAGATTCCGCAGATACTGCCAAGAACAATTCCGCTGACAATAATTGAAAGCGTATTACGCATTGCTTATCAGGAACTAAAACAGGCGCGAACCGCTTATGCGCTTAGCGCAGCATTGCGAAATGCCGCGATGCTTGAGCTTCTTTTTGCAACAGGGCTGCGGGTATCGGAACTGTGTTCCCTTAACGCAGAATATATTGATCTGAATAACGGCAGTATCCTTATCATGGGAAAAGGCGCGAAAGAGCGGGTGCTGCAGATAGGAAACCCGGAGGTTATTTCAGTCCTACGGCATTACGCGGAAGAAAACGCGGCGCGTATCCGCGAATCAGGTTGTTTTTTTGTCAACCGCTTGTCTTCCCGCATTTCCGAACAGTCTGTCCGCTTTCTGATAAAACGGCTCTGTACCAAAGCCGCTATCGGTCAGAATATAACACCCCACATGTTCAGACATTCCTTTGCAACCCTGCTGCTTGAGGAAGACGTGGATATCCGCTACATACAACGAATGTTGGGACACAGCTCCATCCTTACAACACAGATTTACACATACGTTGCTATGGAGAAACAACGCCAAATTCTGACCGAAAAACACCCAAGAAACAGGATAACTGTTAAAATTTGAAATTTTTTATGTTGACTGTATGAGAAAATGGGGGTAAAATAGTTAGTAGATGCAGGATAATTGATTATTATCATAGATTTAATATAGTTTTTATAACAGTAAAAATGGGACATTGTATGCAAATTTTTATTAGTTGGTCAAAAGAGAAAAGTCGTAAAATTGCTGAGGCTATGAATACTTTCTTAGAAGGATTATTTCATGACAAGATTACAATTTGGCTATCTAGTGAGAAAATTCCTTATGGGGCTATGCCCACATACACTATAAACGAAGCACTTGGTCAATGTGATAAAATTGTAGCTTGTTTTACAGAAGATAATTTCAATGCATCGTGGATTATGTATGAGATCGGTGTTGTCACCGGGCGTAATCATAAAGATATGCTTGCTAATAAAGAAATTGTTTTCCCTGTTTTTTTTGAAAATGTCAATAAAGAAAAAATTAAAAATACACCCATAGGGCAATTTCAAATACTAGACTTTGGAGAAATATCAATTAATAAATTAGTATATCAAATCAATGAATCTGTCAAATCTTTCAGTAATGATTTTACTTTACAAAAACAATTTCAACTAAACTGGAGAGAGTTCAAAGAGAGTGTTGAGAGCATTTTGAATAATTACTCAATCCATAGCGATAATTCTTTATGTTGTGATTTTCTTATACAAGTATTCAATGAAAACAAATTCCCTATTCCAGACAAAGGTGATATTATTAGGTATCAAAGTGGATTTGAAACTCAAAAATTTTATGATATTTTATTAAGTAATGCTGATAAGCGGTTATGGATTTATGGAAGAAAAAACAGAAAACTTTTTGCAAACGATCACAGATTTTTCTTTGAGGATCTAAAAAGAAAAATAGATAATGGCTTTGATTTCAAATGTCTGTTCGTAAACCCTGAGGCTAATGATATAGTAACTAAAGCGCAAAAAAGTGATAATTTTTTAGATAATTTGAGAATTTGTATACAAAATGCTAAAAATATATTACATACAAATGGTGTCGAGCCGCAAATGGTATGTAAATTGTATTCTTCATTGCGTACTGATGAAATTATTGTTATTGATAATGCTGTTTTGTTTTCACATATATATTTTGATGAAGAAAACTATCCACTACCATTAACAAAAGCTGCATTTAGTATGGCAGATATTGAAAATCAAATAGGAAAAAGGTTCATATCAATATTCTCAGCAGTATGGGAAGAAGCAGACTATCTATAAACATTCTCCGAGCTTAAGTTAAGCTTATATATTTTTATCTAGATCACTTTTTATAAGTTGAATTATTTCTGTGACTATAGATTTAATTTTTTCTTCTGTTGGCATATCTTTTTTTCCAAGTGTATCCAAGCTATATACACTATTACAATATCTGTTTTTAAGAGTTGATGAACAATTTTCTGATAATCTCTTATACTCTAATGCTTTTTTATGTAACTCTAAATTATTTGTTCGTATGTTTTTCATTTT
>QMCE01000492.1_pt1 | contig 20170 bp, 16 predicted proteins | sample 1821851 | NCBI WGS metagenome assembly QMCE01 (sample SAMN09453174, study PRJNA476694) | Termite gut metagenome, whole genome shotgun sequencing project. | isolation source: worker | host: Odontotermes sp. | place: South Africa:Pretoria | collected 2016-01-28
GGCGGAAATGCGGGATTGTGGCACCATTTAGTGCAGACTTTGCGCTGTTATCTGAATGGTTTTTATGCGGTTGTGCAAATAATACACCTGCGCGGGAAGGGCGAGTTACTTCTTGATGGCGGAGGGAAAAATTACGGCGTCGTATTCCATCACATAGGTTTCCACCGGCTGGCGCTCGGTGGGCGGGTCTTCGATGCTGGACATGTCGCGGATGCCGGAAAGCGCCATGTTCAGCGTGCGGGGAATGGGCGTGGCCGAAAGGGTGAGTGTATCCACCCCAATGAACTGCTCCTTCAATTTCTCCTTGTGGCGCACGCCAAACCGCTGTTCTTCGTCTATAACAACAAGCCCCAAGTTTTTAAAGCGCACGTCCTTTTGCAGCAGGCGGTGGGTGCCCACCACAATGTCCACCGTGCCGGCGGCAAGGCCCGCCAGGGTCTTGCGCACCTGCGCCGGGGTGGCAAAGCGGCTTAGCATGCCAATTTGCACGGGAAAGGCTTCCATGCGGGCCACCATGGTGTTGTAGTGCTGCCAGGCCAAAATGGTGGTGGGCACCAAAATGGCGCACTGCCTGCCGCCCATCACGCATTTGAAGGCCGCGCGCAGGGCCACCTCCGTTTTGCCCACACCCACGTCGCCGGCAAGCAGGCGGTCCATTGGGTGAGGCTTCTCCATGTCCTTCTTTATTTCCGCTGCAGCCACCAGTTGGTCGTCCGTTTCGTCATAGGCAAAGCGGGTTTCAAAATCGCGCTGCCAGTCACTGTCATCGGGGAAGGCAAAGCCCTTCGCGCCGCGGCGGCGTGCATACAGCTCAATCAAGTCCTGCGCCATCTCGGCGGTGGCTTTTTTCACCCGGGCCTTGGTTTTGGCCCATTGTTCGCCGCCCAGGCGCGCCAGCTTCACCCTTTCGCCGTCGCCGGGGGCTGTGTAACGGCTCAGCAAATCCAACTGCGTAACCGGCACATACAAGGTGTCGCCCTTGTCGTAGTTCACTTTCAGGTAATCCTTCACCACACCGTGCAAATCCAGCCGCTGGATGCCCGCGTACACGCCGATGCCGTGGCCCTGGTGCACCACATAATCGCCGGGTTTGATGTCTGACAGGCTGGCGAGGCCGCCTTTTTTCTTTTTGGCCTTGTGCTTTTGCAGCACGTCCTGCCTGCGCGAAGTGAAGAGGGCGAATTTGGCGGCGGGATATTCCGCCCCGGCGGACAAATGCCCCGCCAGCACGGCCACCATGCCGGGCGCGGGCTGGGGGTCGTCGTGGGCGGCTTTTATGGCCAAGGCGCGGATACCGGCGGTTTCCAAATCGCGCGCCAGCGCGGCCGCCGCCCGGGGCGTGCCCGCCAAAACACCCGCGAAATAGCCCTGCTTTAAAAGCGGGCGCAGTTCCTCCGTCAGGCTGGCAACGTCGCCCGGCCAGGAGGGCAGGGCGTGTGCCGCAAGGCTTACGGTTTCCTTCAGTGGCACATCGGGAATGCTTCGGGCGAAATTCTCCGCGTAAATGGCGCTGTGGCGCTGTGCCGTGCGCTGTAATTCGGGCATGTCGCTGTAAAAGCGCATTAACCCGCCAGTAAGCAGGCCCTCCTCCAGAAGGGCTTTTTGCTCTTCCGCCGCGCGGAACAGCGCGCTTTGGGCTTCTTCGCGCACGGCACTGGGCTCGTCGAAAAACAGCAAGGGTTCGTCCATATAGTCTAAAATGCCGCCGGGCGCGGGGTAGCGCAGGGCCAGGTAGCGGTCCATCCCTTCGGGCATCACACCGGCGTCCAGCATGGCAAGGTCGGGGGTCATCACGGCTTCAAGCTGCTTTGCCGCCGCACCCTTGGCCTTTTGCAGGTGGGCGCGCAGCAGTGCCGCAGCGGCGGGCGCCTCGCCAAACAGCACCTCGCGCGCGGGCGAAAGATAGACCTTTTGCAGCTTTTGGTCGCGCCGCTGGCTCACAAGGTCGAAGGCGCTGATGGAATCCACCTCGTCGCCCCAGAACTCCAGCCGCGCGGGCACGGGCATGTCGGGTGCGTAAATGTCTACAATTCCGCCGCGCACGCTGAATTGCCCGGGGCCGTCCACCTGGCTGCGGCGGGAATATCCGGCCGAAAATAATACGTCCACCAGCTGCTTTTGCGGCAAAGCCATGCCGGGCTTCAGCGTCATGGTGCCTGCCAGAAAGTCTTGCTTTGGCAGCGTGTGTTGCAAAACAGCCTCCACCGGGGCCGCCACCAGTTGCACCCGCCCGCCCACAAGGCGGCCCAGCACCTCAAGCCGGCGGTATTCATACTCCCGGCTCTGGCCCTCTATGTTGCGCATAACAAAATCCCGCGCGGGATACACCGCGGCGCGGGTGCCCAGCGTTTCGGCGTCGGCGGCAAAGCGGGTGGCTTCCGCCTCGCCGGGGGTAACAACCAGGGCGGGGCGGCCGGTGTCCTCGCACAGGGCGCACAGCACCGCCGCGCGCGCGCTGGGCGGCAGGCCAAACAGCGCCGTTGCGCCCGCGCTTTGCGCCGCAGCCAAAAGCCGCCGGTATTCAGGGGTTTGTTTGATGGACCGGGTTAGCATACTACCTCACTTGCACTCGCATGCACTGCACACAGCATAATATATATTATTTTGCATAGCATTGTTTTGCTATTTTGCTTTTTTTGCCAGTTAATCTGCTGAAGCTTCTGCTTGCGGTGGCTGTTCAGCCCCGTGCGGCTTTTTCTTCGCCCTTTGTCTTTGCAGGCACCAAGCCAACAGGCAAAGCAGGCTACACGCCGAAACCGCCACCCCGGCCCACAACCCCGGCGGCACATAGCGCAGGGCCAGTTGATGCTGCCCTTTTGGCACCGACAGGCAGGTTAAAGCGCCAAAGGCGGGCTGCAGGGCAATTTTTTCGCCGTCCAGCGTGGCCTGCCACCCGGCGTCGTAAGGAATGGACAGCAGCAGCGTATCCCGTTCGTCTCCGGTATTGCGCACTGCACCGTCAAAATAGGAACTGCTGTTGCTTGGCGGCTGGTAGGCGCCCTCTTGCAGGCGAGCCAATGTTTGGGCCAGTAGCGCGGCATCTTCATAAACAAAGAAAGCATCCTTGACAAAAGCTTCCCAGGCATAGGGCGCCAGGCTTAGCGTTACAGTTTGGCCCGGCGCAAAACGGCCAAGGGGCAAAACACCGTGGCGGTCATTGTATAAAAACTGCCCATCAGAGGAGCTATTCACAAATAATTCAATATTTCTCTCATTGTTTGTTGTGAAATAAGCATAGAGCATATCGCTGCTTTCTACCAATATCTGAAATTCCACCCGTCCGCCGTCGGCCAGCTTTTCATAGAGGGTTTCGCCCTCAATTTCCCGCGCTGTTATGTCCACAAGCACGGTTTCGGCGGCGGCGGGGCGGTACAAATCCTCTTGCAGCGCAGGGTCAATCATTTTAGCCATAGCATTGTATTTCTCAAAGGGATTGGCACCTTCGGGCAGCGGGGCGGCCACGCCCGGCCCGGCCAAAAAGCCCAGCGGCAGGGCCAGCGGGTTTTGCCACAGCATTCGCCCATTCATTTCTTCCGTCAAATCGTAAGGTTTCATCGTGCCGCCTGCGCCGGTCACCAGTGCTTTCATGCCCAGAAGGCTTTCAATATATACGGTTGAGCCATCGGCGTATTTCACGCCGTAGCCACCGTCGGAGAAACCCATCGCGTCCAAAAAAGAGCGCACGAACATCTTGTCTGCGCTGCTGAAGTGCGACAAGCCATTGTAGCCCAGCAGCAGGGCGTCGTTGTCGCTGTAGCTATAGTCCTTTTCCATGCGAAAAAAGCTGTCTTCCCGTGATTTTATGGCCTCAACAATTGGTTTTTCGTTGTTCACATAGCCGGCAAAATCCGCCAGGGGCGGGTAATCGGCGTGGCGCAGGCTGATATAGGCGCTGGCGCCCATGTCGAATAGAACAAATGCCAGCAGAAACAGCAAACCATAACGCCATTTACGCTTATTTATTAGCCAAAGAAGTGCGGAAAAGGCAAGCAGCAGCCCAAAGCCAAGTATCAGCTTGCCCGTGGTGAGGAAGTCGTGTGTTTCGCGGTGGGCCAGCATTGCCACCACAAGCGCCGCCACCAGCACAAGGGGTGTTTTTTGAAGGGCCAGCCGCCCGCGCAGGCGTAAAAAGCCCTGCCAGCCCAGATGTAAAAGCATGAAGCTGAGCAAAAAACTGTAGCGGAACAAAAAACCAACCGGCTTGTTAAAGGCGTGCCAAACGCGGTCCAGCGGGCCAACGCAGAAGGACAAAAGCAACACGGCCAGCAAAAGCCCGGAACCCAAGCGGGCGCGGCGCGGAACACTGCGGTTCAAAAAATACAGCACGGTGCAAAGCAGCGCCAGCATGCCGCAATAAATGGCCGGGTAGCCAAAAAACACCTGCGCGGGGCTGGCCGTGCCCGGCATGTAGCGGGAGGCCACATCGGCCAGGGTGGCATAGCTTTTGTCTAAAAAGCTTTCAAATGTAAAGCCTGCCTTGCCGCCGACAAGCGAAAACACTGCCGGAAACAGCACCGCGGCGGACAAACCCACGCCAATGGCCGAAGCCCCCGCAAAGCGTATTAGCGGCCTCAGCGCGCCGGGGTTCATCCGGGCGTCCGCTGGCACTTTCCCCCAAAACACAGCCATAACAACAAAATATAGCAAAGAAAATATGCAAATCATGTAGCCGATGTAGTAATTTGTTACAATGGCCGCCGCAAGGCACAGTGCATACAACAGAGGGCTTTTGCCCGCATACAGGCGGCGCAGGCCCAGCACCACCAACGGCAGCAAAATCACGCCGTCCAACCACATGATGTTGAAATGGAAGGCGACGATAAAGTCCATCAGTGCGTAGGGTATGGAGAAAAGCAGGCTTTCCAGCCGGGCCGTTTTTTCGCACAGCAGCAGGCTCATGGCAAGGCCGCACAGGCCCACCTTTAGCAGTGTTGCCAGCGTGATGCCTACCGGCAGATGTGCAGTAGGAACCAGCAATAAAAGCAAATTAAAGGGACTTAACAAGTAATATGCGGAAAAACCTGCCATGTCTCCGCCAAGAGCTTTGGAGAAGGTGTAGAGTAAATCGCCGCCGCCCAGCCACACCTGGTCTCGCAGATAGGCCAAAAAAGTGACGTATTGGCTCTTCATATCCAGCGTAAGGGTGCTTTTGGGGCCAAAGGGGAACACGCCCACCGCCGCGAAGGTGAGGGCCAGCCCCAGCAGGGGCAGCAAAAAGGCGGCCGCATGCACAAAGGCCGGTTTTACCCGGCCCGGCACAGGCAGGCTATGCTTACGGGCGGCCTTCTCCAATGCGTTCCCTCTTTTAGTAGATAACATATACTATTGGTATTTTGAACTATTTCTTATCCCCATTGTATCGGCTCATTGCCTCGACGCCCTCACCGGCCATAAGCAGGCGCACTGCGGCAGAAACGTCTTCATAACGGGCGTTAATTTGTTCGCGCGCCTTGCCCGCCGGGCGGGAAAGCACCCAGTCCGCCATATCATAGCCGGGATGGGGCACGCCGCCCACGCCAATGCGCACGCGTGTGAACTCCTGCCCCAAAAAGGCAATAATGCTTTTCAGCCCGTTGTGGCCACCGCCCGAGCCGGACAAGCGTATGCGCAGCACCCCAGGCGCCAGCGCAACATCGTCGCACAGCACAATCAACTGCTGTGGGCTCAGTTTATAATAATCCACAGCTTTCACAATACTTTCGCCGGAAAGATTCATAAAGGTTTGCGGTTTCAGCAGCAAAACCTTGCGCCCGTCCACCACGCCGTCGCTGCACAGGGCGTCGAACCTGGCCCTTTTCACCGCGATGCCGGTTTCCTTCGCCAGCACATCTAATGCTTCAAAACCCACGTTGTGGCGCGTTCCTTCGTACTTTTTGCCCGGGTTGCCCAAGCCCGCCACCACAAAATCCACCGCGACGGCTCTTCTTGCAAAAAACATATGGTTTTCCTTATATCACACGAACAACGAAGAAACGGGCTTATCACCGTAAATGCGGGCAATGGCCTCTGCCATTACCGACGCGCAGGACAGCACCTTCATGCGCTTGATGCGTTTTTCCTTGGGGATGTGGATGGTGTCCAGCACCACCACTTGCGTAAGGCAGGAATTTTCCAGCCGCTCTATGGCCGGGCCGGACAGCACTGCGTGGGTGGCGCAGCAGGATACGCTCTTCGCCCCGCGCGCCATCACCGCTTCGGCGGCGTTTACCAGCGTGCCCGCCGTGTCAATCATGTCGTCCACAATCAGCACGTTTTTGCCCTCAATATCGCCGATGATGTGCATGATTTCGCTTTGATTGGGCTTGGGGCGGCGCTTGTCAACAATCGCCAGAGGCACGTCCAGCCGCTCGGCAAAGGCGCGCGCCCGGTTCACGCTGCCCAAGTCTGGGCTCATCACCACAAGGCTGGCCTTGTAGGCGGCGTCCGCTTTGGCCTTGCGCTCAAAATAGGGCGTTAAAATGGGCATGCCCACCATGTGGTCCAGCGGAATATCGAAGAAGCCTTGTATCTGGGGCGCATGCAAATCCATGGTAAGCACCCTGTCGGCTCCGGCCTGGCTAATCAGGTTGGCCACCAGCTTTGCGGTAATGGGGTCTCGCGCTTTGCTTTTGCGGTCTTGCCGGGCATAGCCGTAATAGGGCAGCACCGCCGTGATGCACCCTGCCGACGCCCGGCGCATGGCGTCAATCATAATCAGCAATTCCATCAGGTGGCGGTTCACCGGGCTGGAGGTGCTTTGCACCACAAAAACATCGCTTCCACGCACACTTTCAGATATGCTTACGTTAATTTCCCCGTCGCTGAACAGCCCCACATCACATTTACCCAGGGGCAGCCCCAGGTTTTCGGCCATGGCCGCCGCCAGTGGCTTGTTGGCGTTGCCGGTAAAAATTTTGATGTCCTTGCCATGCACATTCATGCGCGCCCCCTAAGGCTGGTGATAAAAAAGTTGGGCCATATAATCTTCCATTTTACAGTTTACAGCATTGTTCGCTTTTTTCAAGTAAAAATCAAGGAATATTTGTGCTTTCCTTTTTAATTATGATGGTAATTGCCGGGTATCTTTGGTATAATATTGGGGCGCTCAAGGGTTTTGGCAAAAGTGTCTGCTGGCATAGGAAGAGCAGAACACGCGAAAAATGGATGGAGGTAGAGAGTATTGAGCACAAAATATGTATACCTGTTTAGCGAAGGAAACAAGGAGATGCGCAACCTGCTGGGCGGCAAGGGCGCCAATTTGGCTGAAATGACCAGTGTTGGCATGCCCGTGCCACAGGGCTTCACCGTTACCACCGAGGCATGCACCCGTTATTATGACGATGGCCGCAAGATTGCCCCAGAAATTCAGGACGAGATTTTCCAGTACATGGCCAAAATTGAGGAAATTACCGGAAAGAAGTTTGGCGACAAGGAAAACCCCCTGCTGGTTTCCGTGCGTTCGGGTTCGCGCGCGTCCATGCCCGGCATGATGGACACCATCCTGAATTTGGGCCTGAACGACGAAGTGGTGGAGGGCATGGCCGCCAAAACCGGCAACCCCCGTTTTGCGTATGACAGCTACCGCCGCTTTATTCAGATGTTCAGCGATGTGGTGATGGAGCAGCCCAAAACCGAGTACGAAAAGCTGATTGACGAAATGAAGGAAAAACGCGGTGTTAGCTTGGATACCGAGCTTACCGCCGAGGACTTGAAGGAGCTTGTGGGCCAGTTCAAGGCGCGCTATAAGCAGAACCAGGGGGTGGATTTCCCCGCCGAGCCCAAAACACAGCTTATTGAAGCGGTGCGCGCGGTGTTCCGCAGCTGGGACAACCCCCGCGCCAACACCTACCGCCGCATGAACGAGATTCCCTACGACTGGGGCACCGCCGTGAACGTGCAGAGCATGGTGTTTGGCAACAGCGGCAACAACTCCGGCACAGGCGTGGCCTTCACCCGCAACCCCGCCACCGGTGAAAAGGCCCTTTTTGGCGAGTATCTCATCAACGCCCAGGGCGAGGACGTGGTGGCCGGCATCCGCACGCCCAGCCCCATCAGCCACTTGGAAGAGCAAATGCCCGCCGTGTACAGGCAGTTTGTGGAGATTGCCACGAAGCTGGAAAACCACTACCTGGACATGCAGGACATGGAGTTTACCATTGAGGACGGCAAGCTGTACATGCTGCAAACCCGCAATGGCAAGCGCACTGCCGCCGCCGCCTTGAAGGTTGCGGTAGACCTGGTGGACGAGGGCATGATTGACGAAAAAGAAGCGGTGATGCGCGTAGAGCCGAAGCAACTGGACAGCCTCCTGCATCCCCAGTTCGACCCCGCCGCCCTTGCCAAAGCGCAGATTATTGGCAAGGGGCTTGCCGCCAGCCCCGGCGCCGCCAACGGGCAGGTGGTCTTCACCGCCGAGGAAGCCCGCGCCTGGCACGACAAGGGCCAAAAGGTGATTTTGGTGCGGCTGGAAACCAGCCCCGAGGACATTGAGGGCATGGTCGTGGCGCAGGGCATCCTCACCGCGCGCGGCGGCATGACCAGCCACGCCGCTGTTGTGGCGCGCGGCATGGGCACCTGCTGTGTGTCCGGCCTGGGCGACATGGTGGTGGACTACGACAAAAAGCAGTTCAGCATTGGCGATGTGGTGAAAAAAGAGGGTGACTTCATCAGCTTGGACGGCAGCACCGGCAACGTGTACGGCGAGGCCATTCCCACGGTGGACGCATCTATTTCCGGCGATTTTGACCGCCTGATGACCTGGGCCGACAATGCCCGCCAGCTGGAGGTGTATGCCAACGCCGACAACCCCCACGACGCGAAGCAGGGCTCTGACTTTGGCAGCGAGGGCATTGGCCTGTGCCGCACCGAGCATATGTTCTTCGAGCCCAGCCGCATCCGCGCCATGCGCGAGATGATTGTGGCGCGTGATGTGGATGCCCGCAAAAAGGCGCTGGCGAAGATTCTGCCCTACCAGCAGGGAGACTTTGAGGGCCTGTTTGAGGTGATGGGCGAGCGCCCGGTGGTTATCCGCTTCCTTGACCCGCCGCTGCACGAATTTTTGCCCACCGACGAGGGCGACATCAAGGAGATTGCCGGCGATTTGGGCATTACCCCCGAGGCGCTGCACAACATTATTGATGGCCTGCACGAGTTTAACCCCATGATGGGCCACCGCGGTGTGCGGCTGACGGTAAGCTACCCTGAAATTGCCGAAATGCAAACCACGGCCGTCATTAAGGCGGCGCTGGCCGTGCACGAAAGAACCGGCGCACACATTGTGCCGCAGATTATGATTCCACTGGTTGGCGAAGTGAAAGAGCTGAAGTACGTGAAAAACTTTGTGGTTGCCACCGCCGACGCCCTGATTAAGGAAGCCGGCAGCAACATGCAGTACGAAGTGGGCACCATGATTGAGATTCCGCGCGCCGCCATTGTGGCCGGCGAAATTGCCAAAGAGGCCGATTTCTTCAGCTTTGGCACCAATGACCTTACCCAGATGACCTTCGGTTTTTCCCGCGATGACGCTGGAAAATTCCTGGATTACTACTACGAAAACAAGATTTACGAGAGCGACCCCTTTGCGCATTTGGACCAAAGCGGCGTTGGTGTTTTGGTGAAGATGGCCGCTGAACAGGGCCGCGCCGCCAACCCGCATTTGCACCTGGGCATTTGCGGCGAGCACGGCGGCGACCCCACCAGTGTGGAGTTTTGCCACAGCGTGGGGCTGGATTATGTTTCCTGCTCGCCCTTCCGGGTGCCTATTGCCCGCCTGGCCGCCGCGCAGGCCGCCATTAAAAACCCGCGATAAACCAAATTTTTGCTTGGCGCCAAGGGCCTGCCCATTTATGGGCAGGCCCTGTTTAAAGCTGGTGGCTTTTGCCGCGCTTTTTTGGTATACTAGGGTGTATTCGATACAGAGTTTACAACCTGCATTCACAGAACCCAAGGAGAAAACACCCCATAATGACAAACGGCATAAATGCAACACAAGGCATAGATAAAAAGGCTTTTAACAAAACGGTGGCGGCACTGGTTATTCCCATGGCGCTGCAAAACCTTATTAACGTGGGGGTGCAAAGCGCCGACGTTGTGATGCTGGGCATGGTGGGGGAAGAGGCCCTTTCGGCGGCGTCGCTGGCCGGGCAGGTGCAGTTCGTGCTCATTCTCATTTTCTTCGGCCTCGGCTCGGGGGCGTCGGTGCTAACCGCGCAGTATTGGGGCAAAAAAGACACCCGCTCCATCGAAAAGGTGATGGGCATTGCCATGGGCATTGCCATGCTGGCGGCAACAGTGTTTTTTGTGCTGGCCGAGGCTGCCCCCGGTATGCTGATGCGCCTGTTTACCAGCGAGGAAAGGCTGATTGAGATGGGCAGCGGCTATTTGCGGCTGGTGGCCCCCAGCTACCTTACCACCGGCCTTACGGTGGTGTACTTAAACGTGCTGCGCAGCGTGGAGAAGGTGATTATCTCCACCGTGGTGTACTCCGTTTCGCTGGGGGCGAACATTTTGGCCAACTCGGTGTTCATCTTCGGCTTGTTCGGCGTACCGGCAATGGGTGTTCAGGGCGCTGCGCTGGGCACCACCGTGGCCCGCACGGTAGAGCTGGTGATTGTGCTCTTCTACATGGCAAAAAACCGGGTGGTGCGCCTGCGGCTGCGGAATATTCTGAAGCCCAATAGGCTGCTGCTGGGCGACTTTTTCCGCTATGCCGGGCCCACCACCTTGAACGAGATGGTGTGGGCGCTGGGCATTGCCACCAGCACGGCCATCATTGGCCGGCTGGGGGCCGCCGCCGTGGCGGCCAATTCGGTGGGCAGCGTTACCCGGCAGTTGGCAACGGTGGTAAGCTTTGGGGTGGCAAATGCGGCCGCCATTATGGTGGGCAAGGCCATTGGCGCCGGGCAGCCCCACACCGCGCAGGCCTATGCCGGCCGCCTCACCCGCCTGTCGGTATTCACCGGCAGCTGCGGCGCGCTGGTCATCTTTTTGGCGCGGCCTTTTATTGTGGGCGGTATGAACCTTTCCCCCCTGGCAAAGGAGTACATGGAGTTTGTTTTGCTGGTGGTGTGCTTCTACGTGCTGTGCCAAAGCTTTAACGCGGTGATGATTGTGGGCGTGTTCCGCGGCGGCGGAGATCCCCGCTTCGGTCTTTTTTTGGACGGCATTACCATGTGGGGTTTCAGCATTGTGCTGGGGGCGCTGGGGGCCTTTGTGTTCCAGTGGCCGGCCAAGGTGGTGCTGCTGGTGCTGCTTTTGGACGAAGCCGCCAAGCTGCCGCTGGCGGCCCTGCGCTACCGTGGCAGGCGCTGGCTGAAAAACGTGACGCGGTGAGTTTGGGAAGGATGTACGGCATGAAGGAAAAGCGCTTCTTCGCACCGGCGCGGCTGCCCGTCGCGCTTTTGCTGTGCTGCGCCCTTTTGCTGTTTTCGGCCATTCCGGTGGCGGCTTCCTCGGCGGCCGGTGCTTCCGGCGGTTCCTCCGATGCTTCGGGCGCGTCCTCCGATACCTCTGGCGCCTCTGCTGCCGAAGACCCGGAAAGCGAGGAGGGGAACAGCATCTTGGCCCCGCCGGGCGAGGGCCTGTACCGGCCGGACTATGAGGTGCAGGCCCCATCCTTCTGCCTTTTGAGCATGGACACCGGCCTTGTGGTGGCCCAGCGTGACGCCGGCAAGGCCTACCCGGCGGCCAGCCTGGTGAAGCTAATGACGGCCATGCTGGTGATGGAGCATATGCAAAACTTTGGCAAAAATTTGGACGCCACCACGATAGACACCACCGGCAAGGGCTGGGTGTTCGACGCGCTGTACGGCATGAATGCCTCCACGGCAGATATTCGCCTGGGTGAGGTGCTTAGCGTGCGGCAGATGCTGTATGCCCTGCTTTTGCCCAGCGCCAACGAGGCCGCCTGGTTTTTGGCGGACTATGTAAGCGGCGGCAATATGACGAATTTTATGTATCAGATGAACACCCGGGCCAAAACGCTGGGCTGCACCGGCACGTATTTCGACGACCCGAACGGCCTTTCGGAGCAGAATGTGACCACCGCGCACGACATGGCGCTGATTGCACAGGCCTTTGGCAGCTACCCGGCGCTTGTGGAAATTGCCGCCACCGGCAGCTACGAACTGCCGGCAAACACGGCGCATCAAAACCCTTATAACATTTTTACCACCAACCGCCTGATGGTGGAAACCAGCCCTTACTATGCGGCCTACCCCGGCGTGGGCCAGGCCATGCTGGCGGGCAAAACAGGCAGCCTGGGAGACTGGCAAAACTTTGCCGCCATTGCCACGCAGGACGGCGCAGGCTATGCCTGCGTAGTGCTGCAAAGCCCCCACGCGGCCGACACCATTGCGCCGGAAATTGAGGACGCCAGCCCCAGGCCGGGCCTGGTGGAGGTGGCGGAGCTGTTGCGCTGGGCTTTCCGTGCGCTGGAGGTGCGCCCCGCGCTGGACACGGCCCAGCCGGTAACCGAGCTGCGCGTGCGCTACACCACCGAGACGGACACCGTGATGCTGCTGCCGGAAACCGACGTGAAAACAGTGCTGCCCAAAGAGGGCGGCGCGGAGGTATTGAAGCGCAAATACGATTTGCCGGATTCGGTGGCGGCGCCGGTGCAGGCCGGGGCGGTGCTGGGCAGCGTTACGCTGCTGATTGGCGGCCAGGCGGTGGGCAGCACCACGCTGAAAGCCCAGCGGGACATTGCGCGCAATGAAACGCTGTTTGTGATGAACAAGACGCAGGATGTGCTCACCTCCACTTTTGTGAAGGTGTTTATTGCCGTGGCGGCGGTGTTTGCCCTTTTGTACGCGGGGCTGTTCTGGCTGGCATACAACAGCCGCAAGCGGCGCGGCCGCGCGCCGGCAAAAGGCAAGCCTGGCGGCCGCCCGTCACCTAAGCGATAAGCGTGGGATTGCCCAAGTTGCATAGCGAATCCCACCACCCCTGAACGGTTGTATGATTTGCAGGCCGACTGACATTGGCCTGCAACAGGCGGCATAAGAAAGGATGACAATATGACGGCGGAACCCTTATCGCGCAATTTGGCCATGCTGATGGATTTTTACGAGATTACCATGGCCGCCGGTTATTTTAAAGCGGGCGAGCGCGAGCGCGTGGCAGTGTTTGACATGTTCTTCCGCCAAGTGCCGGACGGCGGCGGCTTTGCCATTATGGCGGGGCTGGAGCAATTTGTGCAGGCGCTGGAGACCTTCGGCTTTTCCCGCGATGACATTGAATTTTTGCGCGGAAAAAAGCTTTTTCCCGAGGATTTTCTTCAGTATCTGGCCAATTTCCAGTTCCACTGCAACGTGTGGGCCGTGCCGGAGGGCACGCCCATCTTTCCCGGAGAGCCTATTGTTACCGTGGAGGGGCCCTGCATTGAGGCCCAGCTGATTGAAACGCTGCTACTGGTTACCATCAACCACCAAAGCATGATTGCCACCAAGGCAAACCGGGTGGTGCGGGCCTGCCAGGGGCGGCCTGTGATGGAGTTTGGCGCGCGCCGGGCGCAAGGCTACGACGCCGCGGTGTACGGCGCCCGGGCGGCCTATATTGCCGGCTGCGCCGCCACCAGCAACGTGATGGCCGACCGGCTGTTCGGCATTCCGGCGGCGGGCACCATGGCCCACAGCTGGGTGCAAATGTTTGATAGCGAGTACGAGGCTTTCAAGGCCTATGCCCACCTTTACCCGGACAATTGTATGCTGTTGGTGGACACCTACAACACCCTGAAAAGCGGGGTGCCAAACGCCATCCGCGTGTTTAATGAGGTGCTGAAGCCGCAGGGCAAGCGCCCGGCGGGCATTCGCATCGATTCCGGCGACATTGCCTACCTCTCCAAGCGTTCGCGCCGCCTTTTGGCAGCGGCCGGTTACGGCGATGTGCCCATCTGCGTGTCCAACTCTCTGGATGAATACATCGTGCGCGATTTGTTCATGCAGGGGGCCGAGATTGACGTGTTCGGCATTGGCGAAAACCTGATTACCTCTAAAAGCGCCCCGGTTTTTGGCGGGGTGTATAAGCTGGCAGCGGTGAAGGACGGCGAAGGCTACGTTCCAAAGATAAAAATAAGCGAAACGGCGGAGAAAATAACCCTGCCCTGCCTGAAAAAGCTGTGGCGCATCTTCGACGATGAAACCGGCAAGGCCATGGCAGACTATATTGCCGTGCACGACGAAAAGCCCAATTGCGCGGGCGGCATTGAGCTGTTTGACCCGGTGGAGACCTGGAAGCGCCGCACGTTCACCGGCTGCCACATGCGCCAGCTCTCGGTGCCTGTTTACCGGGGCGGCAAGCTGGTGTACCGGCTGCCCGCGCTGGAGGACGTGCGCGCCCACTGCGCTGCCCAGGTGGAAACCCTGTGGGACGAGGTGCGCCGCTTTGAATACCCTCACCGCTATTATGTGGATTTATCGCAGAAGCTGTGGGATGAGCGCCACAAATTGTTGGAGGCAAAAAATTAAGGCGGGGCCTCGGCTTTTGGGGCATACTGTAGCCTAACTGCTATACGGCCTTCCGCGGCCCTGTTCTACGCTCAAGTGGTTGTTGCGCCAGAACTTGTGCCAGGCAATGTGGCCAATGCCCAGGCGGTTCAGGCGCTCGTTGCCTTTGGCTGCCTGGGCCGAGAGATGGTATGGTCTGGCAAGCTGCGCGGCAATGCTTTTGTCCCATTGGCCGCTTTGGGCATAGTGCCGCCCCAGGGCTGCAAGCCGCTTAAAAAGCTTCCGGGTGATGAAAGCGGGCATCATGGAAGTGGCGGCGGCGTCGCCCTTAACAACAACGCCCAAATTTTTGTAGCCCAGGCGCTTTGCAAAAGCGTTTAAATAGCGCACCAAAAATTGAGACTGCGCGGCCTCTGCAAAGCCCTGCTGCACCACAAAACCAATTTTTGGCCGGGGGCTGCCGGTTTCATCTGCTCAAATACTTTCAGCACAATGCCGGGCATGGCGTGAACATACAGCGGCAGGAACACCAGCAGCTCGCCGCAGCCGCGCACGGCTTGGGCAATCTCGCTTGCGGGTTCCTTTGCCACATAGCGCACCGGGCAGCTTTGCCCCGCGCCCCTCATAAACTGCCGGATAAACACTTCTGTGTTGCCCTGCGCCGCCCGTGGCGAACCGTTCAAAATCAATGTTTTCATATCGAGGCCTCCTTGGCAGGGGCTTTTTTTGCCGTTTCTATGCGGGCCAGCTTCATGCTGAACTGGTAAAACACGCGATGCAAATAGTCTTTGTAAAGGGCTTCGGCTTCTTCATTGCTGAAGCTGCCGGTGTAAACCACCTCTGCCACCGGGTAGCGCGCGTAGCGCGGCAGGTGCATGCTTTCGCCCGTTGTGTAGCCGGTGTAGGGCAAATAGTGGGGAATCATGCGGTCGAACAGGGTTTTCACCCGGCTGCTGACAAAATCCTGATGGACGTCAAGGCAGAATACCGCTTTATCGGCCAGCAAAAACGCGCGGTAGAAATCATCCAAATCGCGGAAGGCGCAGCGCCCCGGTGTTTTCATCCAGCAGCACCAGCACCCGGCGCAGTCCTTAACGGCATGTTGCCGCAAATCCAAAATGGTGTCGGCATCCTTCGGGGCGGGCGCGTCGTTTTCCCGAATAATCACGGTTTTCATGTTGCTTCCTCCTTTGCCAAAAAGCTTGCTATTGCGTGCACAAGGACGTCTAAAGCCTGCCCTTTTCCCCGGCTGCTGTACTGGCTGTTTCCGGCGGTTATGCTAAGGCAATCCGTCAGCAGCGCAATGGCTTCCATTTTGTTTTCGCCCACTTGCAGCAGTGCCAGCATGCGGGCAAAATGGTCGCTGGATTTGTCCTGCATGTGCTGGTGATATTCCGGCGGCAGTTTGCGCAGCAGCGCGTCCAGTTCAACGGGGGAAAGCTGGAAGATGATGCTGTCTGGCGCCAAACATATTTCCCGCAGTATTTGCTCGTAGCGCGCGGTGCTGTGCGGCCCCTGCGCCATAAGGACTTCCATTTTGTTAAAAAGCTCTTCCTCCCGCTGGCGAATCGTCTCGAACAGGCATACCTCGCGCGAGGGATAATAGGTGTAGAAGCTGCCTTTGCCAATGCCCACCGCGGCTGCAATGTCATCCACCGTAACCTTGCGCAGGCCCTTTTGGGCAATTAGCGCTAGTGTGGCCTGGTGCAGGGCCTGATGTGTTTGCTGCCGCTCTGTCTTGGATATGGTTTTTGGCATAGGGGTGTTCCTTTCCGGTTGACCATAAAATTATATTGACTAAATATAGAATATATAGTCAATAAAAATAGTTTAGCAGCTCCTGCCACGCTTGTCAAGGGATGCAAAAAGCTGCCTTTCAGGGGTACCCTAAAAGGCAGCTTTTCTCAGGTGGTGAAGCTTTTTACATCGGCTCTTCCGGGATAACAGCGGTGCAGATGATGTAGGCGATGACGCCGCCAATGCCGGCTGTGAAGAAGGTGCCCACAATGGCTATCAGCCGCACAACAGTGGGGTCTACGTTAAAATATTGGGCAATGCCGCCACACACACCGGTAACAACGCGGTTGCTGCGGCTGCGGAACAAGCGTTTGGGTTCCATAATCGGTTCTCCTTTCTGTTTTTCAAGGCGCGTCCTCTTGAAATGTGACACATTGTATTCTGTATATTATATATAGTCAGTATTATTCTGCCATGCCGCTTTGCCAGCGGATTCCGCTCAAGGGGCCGCAGGGGGCGATGGAACTGGGGCGGCGGTTTCTGCCGTGGCGCCCCCAAAGGCTCCTGCATTGGCGGCGGCTCCATCTTCCTCCACGGCTGCTGCGGTGTCGGTGACGGCGGCGATTGCCGGAACCGGAACCGCCACATCGTCCGCAAATTGGATATCGATACTGCCCAGCCCGCATTCAAGGTCAAAGAAGGGGGTGGCGTCCTGGTTGCCCTCGTTTTTGCTGCCTGCGCCGGAGGCATTGTGGCTGCCCAGTGTGGCACTGCCAAGGTCGGTCTCTATCTCCCAGCCGTAGTCTGCCGGGCGCGCCAGCGTGCCGTCAATGTTGCCAAGGTCGCACCGGGCCGTCAGTTTTTCCGTTACCTGGCCGCCAAGGGTGATGTTGCCCATGTTGCAGGTGGCCTCACACTCTCGCACCGACATCCCGGTGATTTCAATGTTGCCCATGTCGGCGTCGAAGATGGCTTTGTCCGCAAGAATGTTCAAGGCGTCGATGCTGCCCATATTGGTTACGCACTCGGCCTCTTGCACGCTAAGGTCGCGTATAATGGCCTCGCCCATGTCAAGCTTCAAATCCAGCTCGTCAAAGCTTTGCGGCACGGTTAGAATGAAGGTGGTGGTCACGTCCTTGTTGTTCAGGAAAAAGCCGATGCCGCGCACATCAATGCCGTCGTTCCGGGCAATAAGCTTCCATTCGCCGTTAGAGTATTCCTGCTTGTAGGGCAAATCGCCCTCCACCGTCAGGCCAAACTCCGTGCCCGGCTGCACCACCACGTACCCGGCGCTGATGTCAATTTCCAGCCGTTCCAATTCACCTGCCACCACGGGCACCGGCTGGGCCGGCGTGGCCGGGTGTGCGGGGGCTTCGGCGTGGTGGGCGCCGCCGCCGCCGGAGTGCGCGCCGCCGGAGTGGGCACCGGAGGATTCCCCAAAGCGGTTCGCGCCGCGGCCAAAGGGCCAAATCCAGCGGGGGATGTCGCTCCAAAAGCGGGGGATGCTGGCGATGTTGATTTGCCGGCCGCCTTCGCGGTAAACAATGTTTGTTCCGTCAATGCCGTAGTTGCCCGGCCGGCCGCCCATGGCGAAGCCCACAATGCCCAGCACAATGCCGAACAGCACGATGCCCGCAAAAATGGCGGGGATAATTTTTTTAGCCATGATTACCTCCTTGATTGCCGCCGATGGAGCGAAGCTTGCCAAACAAACCGCCCAAAAGGGAGCCAACGCCGCGGAAGATGGCCGGGAGAACGCGGCCCAAAAGCCGCCCGCCGGCAAAGAAGCACAGCAGCCCCAGGCCAAAAAGGGCAATGCCAATGCCAATGGTGAGCAGGCCCGAACCAAGGAAGGCGGGAATGATGGTGGCGCCGCCCACGATGACGGCGATACCGCCCACGGTGAAACCGATGCCCAGGAAGATGGGCACAAGGAACAGGCAAACCAAGGCAATGGTAAGGCCAACCAAAACGCCGCCAAAGCCGCTGAACAGGGGAATGAGGAACAGGCAGGCCAGCACAATTAATATGATTTTGGCTATGTTGTTGTTGCGCTGGTTGTAGCCGCCCTGGTTGTAGCCGACCTGCGGCGGGTAATAGGGCTGCTGGGGCTGGCCGTTAAAGGGTTGGCCTTCAAAAGCCTGGCCGTTGTTTGGGTTGCCCCATTGGGGGGCGGGGTCGGGCGCGTGGGGCGGGGGCGGCATATTAAAGCCCTGCGGGGGCGCCCAGCTTTGGTTGGGCTGTGGCGCCGGGCCGCCAAGAATGTCCGCAATCACCTTGTCGGGGCCGCCCAGCTCGTCAATTACTTCCGCCGCGCGCTCGGGCCCGGCGTCGTCCAGGTATTCGGTGTAGTACTGGATGGCGGCCGCGCGCTCTTCCGGGTTTGCACCGGCAAGCCCGGCCTCCAAGGCCTGCAAGAACTCAATTTTGTTCATCTTCGATTCCTCCGAGCAATAGATTCTCTATCTTCTCTCTGTACACGGCCCATTCTGTGCGGCATTCGGCCAGCCGCACCTGCCCCTGCGGGGTGATGGTGTAGTACCGGCGGTTGCGCCCGGTGTGCTCTTTGTCGTAGGCGGCCAAAAAACCGTCCTTTTGCAGCCGCCGCAGCACAGGGTACAGGGTACTCTCGCTCACTTCCACCACGCCCCGCACATCTTGGGTAATTTTGTAGCCGTAGGTGTCGCTGTGGTTCACCGCGCTAAGCACAAGCGCGTCCAGCAGCGCCGCCCCGGTATTAAATGTCACACGCGTCACTCCTCGCTTTCCTGTGTAGAAGGATTACTTCTTTGCTGTGTACATACTATATCAGCTATAATATTAGAAATCAATGGTATATTATGAAAGTTGTGATAATGTTTTTCTAAAGAAAAATGAAAGATTGCAATTTGCCTGGCTTTTGGCGCAATTTATGCAGATTGCCCTATCGGCAATTCTGTTGTACAATGGTGTAGTAAAATTTTGGGGCGGGTGCGCTGTGTGCCCGTGGAAAGGATGAAAACATGTCTGTTTTGGTAACCGGAGGGGCCGGGTACATTGGCAGCCACACCTGTGTGGAGTTGCTTGCAAACGGCTATGAGGTGATTGTGGCCGACAGCCTGGTGAATTCAAGCGAAGAGGCCCTGCGCCGGGTGCAGGATATCAGCGGCAAAAGCCTGACCTTTTATAAAGTGGATTTGTGCGACGAGGCCGCTGCCCGCAGTGTTTTTGAAATGCATGGCGACATTGAGGCCGTTATTCACTTTGCCGCGCTGAAGGCGGTGGGCGAAAGCGTGCAAAAACCGCTGGAATACTATGCCAACAACCTGCAAAACACGCTGGTGGTGCTGCGCCTGATGCGTGAGTTCGGTGTTAAAAATTTCGTGTTTTCTTCCTCCGCCACTGTGTATGGAGATCCGGCCAGCGTGCCCGTGCGCGAGGATTTCCCCACATCCACCACCAACCCCTATGGCACCACCAAGCTGTTTATAGAACGAATCTTGACCGACTATTGCGCCGCCGCCCCGGATTTTAACGCGGCTGTGCTGCGCTATTTCAACCCCATTGGCGCGCATCCCTCGGGCCGCATTGGCGAGGACCCCGCCGGTATTCCCAACAATTTGGTGCCCTACATTGCGCAGGTGGCGGTGGGCAAGCTGCAGAACGTGAACGTTTTTGGCAACGACTACCCCACCCCCGACGGCACCGGCGTGCGGGACTATATCCATGTGGTGGATTTGGCCCGCGGCCATGTGGCGGCGCTGGAAAAGCTGCGGCAGGCGCCGGGGCTGTTCGTGTGCAACCTGGGCACCGGCACGGGCTACAGCGTTTTAGAGGTTATTGCGGCCTACGCCAAAGCCTGCGGCAAAGAACTGCCCTACAAGATTTGCCCCCGGCGCGCGGGTGACATTGCCGCCGTGTATGCCGACCCCGCCAAGGCCAAAACGGAACTGGGCTGGACGGCCCAATATGGCATTGCGGAAATGTGTGCCGACAGCTGGCGCTGGCAAAGTGCCAACCCGAATGGTTAC
>QMCE01000493.1_pt1 | contig 20165 bp, 29 predicted proteins | sample 1821851 | NCBI WGS metagenome assembly QMCE01 (sample SAMN09453174, study PRJNA476694) | Termite gut metagenome, whole genome shotgun sequencing project. | isolation source: worker | host: Odontotermes sp. | place: South Africa:Pretoria | collected 2016-01-28
CAAAGCGCAGGCAAGACGCTTGAGGTCTTAATCATCCCCGAAGGTGACATCTACCGCTTAGTTGTAAATAGCAAACTTCCCGCCGCCGTTAAATTTGAGACATGGGTATTTGATGAAGTCCTTCCGTCTATCCGTAAGACCGGCGGATATATAAACGGTAACGACATGGAAACCGTTGTGAAGACGATGATGACGCAGTTTATTTCTATCATTCCTACCGTAGTCGCAGAGACGGTTAAAGCATTAAACGCAGAGCGTCCCGTTGAAACCATCTCAAAAGCTGACGAGCCCATACATCAAAAGCGCCGCATACATGGAAAAATTGACCGGTTGCCGACAGAACTCCGTAACGAAGTAATCGTCATGCTCTTTAACAAGAATTATTCATATGTGCAAATTAGTAAAGCGCTCAATAATAAAGGGCATGATGTGAGTTATTCCAGCGTTTACCGTTTCGCGAAACGAATACTTAATGACATGGAACAGGCAGGCGACATTGAAGTCGTTACTGATTGAAAAGGGGAACATAATGATAGTCAATAATTATTTAGTAATCGCTCACGGTACGAAGGGCTATTTTTCGGATGTAATTATGTCCGGCCAGCCGGAGGCTGTTTTCCGTGATAGGTATAAAGACAGTGGGTTTTATTCCATAACGGCTGTTATACCTCTGCCGACTGACAAGTTGAAAATTATAGCTTCGAAAATAATCGGCCTTCAACTGCCAAGCGACAGCGAGAATGATATAACGCAGGAAATCAACACGTCAAAACTTATAAACGCTATGCAAATTGGTTATGCGCAAGGTTGCGAGGACGCTTTAAAAGAGTCCGACGAGCATCGGGTTAAAAACCTATCGAAGGCACAACAGGAAATTGAGCAGGATTGGTATTGCGCCGCGAAGCATCTACGCAGTTTACTAGAGGATTCACAGAACGAGCGTATCGCAAATGCGAGACTAGCGTGTTACGACTGCAAATATAACATGGGCGAAGCATGTGAGCTCAACAATTTACAACACTTCCAGCGGCTAAGTAATGCTACGGGAATCCAATTCTTTGACCCACGCTTCAACCGGGTAAACCCAAAGTATAACTTGCCCAACCGGGAGAGAAGCAACGTTGAAACAGCCTTTATGCTTGTTTCTAAAGCCTTAGCGAAACAAAAACAACGCGATGAAGACGACGCATTTTAAAACCATATGATTAATTCCAAACCCGACACGGACATTAAATATCAAGAGTTATAAATATACCAAGACGGCGGTGAGACAGATGGACGGCATATACCTGACGGTTAAAGAAGTCGCGGAGCTTAAAGGGTGCGAGGAACGAAGTGTCCGGCGCTTAATTGAGCGCCAAAGTCTGTCCGCCGAAACGGTTGAGGTTAAGGGTGCGGGACAACAACGCGGGATTCAATACCGCATACCGCTAACGGAATTGGACAGCAAGCTTCAAGTGAAGTACAAGCGCCGCCAGCATGATGCCGTTAAAGCGGCCAAGGCCGCCGCTGTATATGACAGCGAAGAAACGACCGCCATCGCCGCGCGCGGCGTTAACGCCATCCTTGGTGAACCGCCCGCCTTTAACTTCGAATCCATCAGCGCCGCCGAACGCGGGCAGATTACCTTTTGGAAAAGCCTGCTTAATTCTTGGGATTCCTTCCGGGCCGCGTCGGACGGGCGAAGCAAGGCCGAAACGGACGAGCTGTTTATCCAGTACATAACCGCCCAGTGGGAGAAGAACCCTCCGGCCATCGACGTGCCCGTTACCGTGCGTAACCTCTACCGTAAACGGAAAGCGCTGTACTCGGTAGGCGAGGCGGGGTTGATTGACCGCCGGGGTAAGCACGGGAACCACAGCCGCAAGATGACGGACGAGATGAGGAACGTCTTTGAATATTACTACCTTGACCGTACAAGGAAGTCCACCAGCCTTTGCGTGTTTTTAACGGGCGAGGAACTGGCGCGCCGTAACGGCGAAGCGCCGGGAATGCCCTCCATAGATACTTTCGAACGCCATGCCAATAAAATCCCCGTCCCATATGTTAAATGGTTCCGGGAAGGCGAGGAAGCGTTTTTGTCGGACTGCGCGCCTTATATCCGGCGGATGTACGACGGGCTGGAACCCAACGACATATGGGTGGCCGACGGCCATACCTTCGACGTGATGATTCAAGGTAAAGACGGCAAGCCGGTACGGATGTACCTAAGCGCGTTTATGGACGTACGTACCCGGAAAATGATGGGCTGGGTGGTAACGGACAAGCTTTGCGGCGACGCCACGATTTACGCGCTTAAAAAAGGCGTGGAAAAGTACGGCGCGCCTAAGATGATTTATACGGACAACGGACGTGAGTATCTGTTCCAAGGCTTCAGCGGCGACGCGGGCTTTAGGAAAAAGGCTAAAAAGCGGGACGGCGAATTCGTACCACCCACCATTTTGGAGAACCTCGGCATCGAAATGATTACGGCCATCCCCAAGAACGCGCGGGCGAAGGGAATAGAACGGGCTTTTGAAACGCTTAAGGAAACCTTCTCAAAGTTATTTGACAGCTACACCGGCGGCAACGTGCTGGAAAAGCCGGATGATTTAAAACAAGTGCTTAAACAGCCGGACAAGCTATTTACCATTGAGGAATTCACCGCCTTTGTTGAGGCGTACATAACCGGCTATTACAACAAACAGCCCCATCGCGGCGAGGGCATGAACGGTAATCCGCCGGATGAGGTTTACGCGGAGCTTTACTATGAAAAGCGAGTGGTTCCGGCGGACAAGCTTAACCTTATGTTCATGCGTTACGGCAAGGGTACGATGAAGGTTGGCAAAAACGGCGTAACGCTTAGGGTTTACGGCGCGGAACTGCAATATAGCTCGCCGGAACTGTGGGAAAAGCACTTTGGCCGGGAAGTGTACGTCCGTTACAGCCCGGACGATTTAGGCCTCGTCCGTGTGTACGATACGGATAACCGGTTCCTTTGCGAGGCTCCGCAGGATAAGGCCGTGCCGTTCATCGCCAATAAGGATGAGTTACAGGAAGCCCGCCGCGCAAAGCAGTCACGCGTTAAGGCGGTTAAGAATTACAAGAACACCAAGAAGACGGAAGCCCAAAGCGCGCTGGACGCGATGATTAACAAGTGTTTGGAAAATAACTCTGATTCGCCGGAAAGCTTATCGCCGAAGGTTATCAGGGTTATTCAGTCGGGCGAACCGCTGCCGCTGCCTAAGGCAGCGGGCGCCGAGACCGAATGCATTGAACCGCTGAACTGGAGTGAAGCGGTTCAAAAACTAAAAGAATCGAGGGGAGTATACCATGCCGGATGAAAAAATAACACGTTTAACCGAAGACGAAGCGCGGCAGGCCATACGTGATTATAGGGAGAAGTATAGCAAATCCCAAAACGAGCTTGCCAAGGAACTGGGGTTCAGCGGAACGGCTGTCAGCCAGTTTATGAGCGGTACATACCAAGCTTCGACGCAGGGGATTATCGAAAGCGTCGAACGGCTTATGAAAATATCCGTCAAGCGCGACGTGGCCCCCAAAAGGCCGGGGTTTAGGATGACTACGGCTTCCCGCCGGGTGACGGACTTGATTACGCTGTGCCATGTGCAGGGCGAATTGGGCGTCGCCCACGGCGACCCGGGCGTGGGTAAAACAATGGCCGTAAGGCAGTACGCAAAGGAGAACCCGGACGCGGTGGTTATAACGGTGTCCCCTACCAGCGCGACAATTTCCGGCGTTAACGAGTTGATTGCCGAGAAGTTGAAAATCAAGGAAAAAGTGACGCGGCGCATTACCGCCGAAATTATCGCCAAGTTAAGGGGAAGCAAGCGCGTAATCATCGTGGACGAGGCCCAGCACCTAAAGGCGCGGGTAGTAAACCATTTGCGCAGTATTATTGACGCCACTTACGATGAGGACACCGGGGAACAAATAGGCATGGCGCTTGTCGGCAACGACGAAATCTATTTTGAGCTTAAGGTGCGGCAGGCCGTGGCTTTTAAGCAGATTGGCGACAGAATAATCCATTGGGAACACTTATCCGCCGACAAAGTAAAGATGGACGATATGAAACTGCTTTTCGCCGCCGCGGATTTTAACGCCGACGCCCTCGGGCTTTTACATGAAATAAGCAAGTCATCCTCCATCCGGCAGGCCGTGTATGTTTTTACCAAAACGATAATCGCCTACCAGATAAAGGACTACGCGGATATAACGGCGGCGAAGCTGGCGCGGGTGGCTAAGGAAATGAATATATCGGTAGCGGGGTGACGCGCGTATGAAAATGAAGGCACGATACATAGCCGCTGCGCTGACGGTGGCCGCTTCCGCCGCTGTAACGCCGCTTTGCATTGACGCCGCTTACCGGGCGCGCGGGTATGAAGCCGTCGGCGGTGAGTGGCTGGTGATTCCGCTTGGGATTATTTTGGCGCTTTTGATTCTGGAAGCCGCGAAGATGTGGGACTACGTTAAGTATAAACTTAAAAAAGTGATAGAAGAAACTTTCGAGAAAGCCACTGAATACAATGCAACAAAACAAAATGAATTGGAAGGCGGGAATTAATATGGCACGGAATAAAAACATGGAACCGTCGTTGCAGTCATGGGACGATGTGGATAAATGCCTGCGTGAAATCGGCGAGTGTGAAATAGCCATCACCGAAATTGAAGCGGACATGAACATCGCGATAAACGAAGCGAAGGAACGGGCGGATAAGCTTTCCAAACCCATGAAGGAAAGTATTGACCGGCTGGAAGCTTTGGTTAAAGGGTTCGCCGAGGAAACGAAAGCGGACATGGATGGCAAGAGCAAACAGCTAACCTTTGGGCGCGTTGGGTTCCGCTTGAAGTCTTATGTGAGCGTGCCCACGGCGAAGGAAAAACTGGAAGCCGTTTTAAAGAACCTACGCAAATTTAATATGGACGATTGCATTGTGGTTAAGGAATCCGTGAACAAGGAAGTGCTGGAAAAGTATTCCGACAGGGATATTGCTAAGGTCGGCGCGTCCCGGAAGGTTGAGGATAAGTTCTGGATGGAAACCGACCGGGAAAAGATACGGAGGTGATTTTGTGAATCAAATGTCCGGGGCGCAAAGGCGCAAGATTTATATGCTGGCCGGGGAAAAGGGGCTGGATAACGATACGCTGCACGCTTATATCCGCAGCCTTACCGGTAAGGACAGCATGACACAGTTAAGCATTAAAGACGCCATAAATGTAATCGACGGGCTTGAAGGCAAGAAGCAGACGACCGCCGGGATGATAACCGCAAAACAACGGAAATTTATCGAAGGATTGGCAAAGGACATTGGCTGGGTGGATGACACCGGCGGCGTTGACGAGAAGCGGTTAGGCGGTTGGCTGTACACAAAGTACGGTATCAGCGCGTTAACATGGCTTACCACGAGAAAGGCTTCCGACGCTATTGAAGGGCTGAAAGCGATGAAGCAGAGGCAAGAAAGCCAAGCGGGCGCTTAAGCGGATAACGGACGGCGGCAATGGTTCCGCCGTCCTTACTTATTAAAACATAGGAGGAAACGGGCAATGACTATTAAGCAAATGCTCTTAACGAAAAACAAGTTCAGCCGACCGGGGACGGCGCTTAAAACAGTTAACGGCGTGGTTGTGCATTATGTGGGTAATCCCGGAAGCACCGCCGAAGGGAACCGCAATTATTTTGAATCTTTGAAAGCCGGTAAAAAGGACGCGAAGGGAAATTATATCTACGCTTCCAGCTAGTACATAATCGGGCTGGCCGGTGAGATTATCCAATGTGTACCCGAAACCGAGGTGGCGTACTGCTCCAACAACCGTAATAACGACACTGTATCCATTGAGTGCTGTCATCCGCTTTCGGACGGCAAGTTCACGGACGCCACATATAAAAGTCTTGTAGCGCTGGTGGCTGATATATGCAAGCGGCACGACTTGAATCCCCTAAAAGATGTAATCCGGCATTACGATGTAACGGGCAAAGCCTGTCCGCTTTACCATGTTAATAATCCCGGCGCATGGGCCGGTTTTAAGGCGGACGTGCAAGCGGCCATGAACGGCGGAAAGCTACCGCAGGCCGGTTATGTAAACGTCCGGTATCAAGGCGCGGTGACGGAAATACGGGCTGATATGGTAAATAACAGCTACATGGCGAAAATGAGCGAACTTGCGCGGGTGTTTGGGGAGTACAAGCTCCCCGTGCGCAGCATATTGGAATCACTGGGGCTTACGGTTGGGTACGAAGCTAACACCATGACGATTATGGTAGACGGCGGCCTGCCCATCAGTAAAGAGGACTTTGAAATACTTTGCAGAATAACGGAAGCCGAGGCCGGAGGCGAAGATACGAAGGGCCGTACGCTGGTGGCTAATGTGATAATGAACCGGGTGCGGGACAAGCGTTTCCCGAATTCCGTCCGGGACGTTGTGTTCCAGCCCGACCAATTCGAGCCAACGCGGGACGGGGCATACGAAAAGGTGTCCGTGTCGCTGCTGACGCAGGAAGCCGTTACCGCCGCGCTTAACGGCACGGATTACTCGCAAGGCGCGGTGTATTTCCGCGCGGTTAAGGGACTGTCGGCGGACTGCTGGCACGAGCGGGCGCTTACGGCGCTGTTTACGCACGGCGGACATCGGTTTTATATGTAGCCGTTAAACATCGTGCGGAAGGCGGTGACGGTATGAAGCTGGATGATGTTATTACCAAGGAAGACTTACGGGAGCCTTATGATATTATGACGGAATTCCTTGAGATGGATGAGATTATACGTGTGGCGAAAGCTTATGCCGGACGGCAAGTAAGATTCCGTCGTGATTATAATGATGTGCGAAAAGATTACCCGGAACTTACCGCAATGATTGGAGCCAAAAACGCTGAAATATTTATCCGTTTGTTTTCTGGAAGTGTTGGTGTGTACTTCCCGGAACTAAGACACAACTGCGCGGAGAAAATAAAGAAACTGATTATCAGCGAATACACCGGCTACAATCTTTTGACGCTGGCCCGTAAATACGGTTATACCGAACGCCATTTAAGAAGATTAATCGAAGGGAAAGTCCGTCGGCATTCCTGCGTTGATGAAAACCAATTAACCTTATTCGACGCCCAATAAAACCGTTGACAATGTCAACACATTTATAAACCAAACGGATTTAAAATACCAGCGGAAAGTAAAACCGCTGGTACTTTATTTTATACGAAAGTGAGGGGAAGGGCATGGACGGATGGATAACGATTATTTTTTCCGCCGCGTTTTTAACCGCCGCCGGTATCGCCGTTAAAAAGACATCTGATTTTTTAACCGCGAAAATCAATGCCGTTAAAAGCGATGTGAAGGTCAAAGAAAAGGAACTGGCGCGGATTGGATTGGATGCCGCGGAAAGCACAGTAAAAACCGTGACCGAAGCCGTTGTGGGCAAGCTTGAGCAGATTAAGGCAAAGGATTTGCGTCAAATGGTTAAGAACGGCGAAGCCGACGCCGGGGAGCTGAAGGCCTTGGCAATGGAAGCGTATGACGAGGTTATTGAAGCGGTACAGCCGGAAGTGCTTAGAACATTGGCCGAAAGCATACAAGACGTGGGACAGTACATACGCAACCGAATTGAAAGCCAACTGCTGCTGTTAAAGAGCATCGTTAACGGTCAGGGGTGAGCCCGGTGGACTTAGCGGCTATCGGACAGATGGCTTTACAATTCGGGCTGGCCCCCGCCCTGTTGCTGGTCTTTATCAAAAATTTTTTTGATAAGGATAAAGCGCGGGAGAAGCAAATAAACGAACTTAGCGCCCAGTTTGAAAAACGCGAGGAACTGCTGCGCGCGGACATGGCGCGGCGCGAGGAACAATATAAGGAACGGGAACGGATTATCGTCGCCGAAAACTCCCAGCGGGAAGACATAATAAAACGCGAGGCCGAAAAGCGGGAAAAAATCATACGCGAGGAAAGCGAAAAACGGGAGCGTACCCTGCTTAACACCATCGACGGCTTTAGGGAAACCATCGGCGGGTTTATTAAAACCATGAAGGAAATATCAGGAACATTGGTTCAACTGCAAAATAAAATCGACGGCATAGACGGTACGAATAAGAATTAAGCAAGATAGAGGTGGAGGCGGCGGATGGATAACAGCGCGTTAAAAATTACACAGGCCAAGGAACTTCGCGGGGCAATCGTCCTCCAGCTTTATGACGTTTACGGCGAACGTACCGCTTTAAGCACGGTAAAAAAGCTTTTGAAATACAAAGGCTATTACACCGACAAGGACATAAGGCGGGCTGTCCATTATCTATCCAGCGACGACCGTAACTATATCGACATAGAAACCGGCGAGGACGATTACTGGGATTCGCCCGTTAGCCTTACGCCCGCCGGGGTTAACCTTGTTGAGGGCGACGTTGAAGATGCGGGGGTAATACTTGATGAATAATCCTACGGAAATAGTTGATAGGCAAGTTTTACGCGGGGAGATTTTGAATATCGTTTGCGGCGCGGAACCTTACGGAGCCGGGACGGAAACGATTCACGCGTTCTTGAAGAAAAAAGGCTATACGGTTGATAAAGACGGAATAGCGTCGCTTTGCAATTACCTAGAGGGTAAGGGGCTTATACAAGTGGAGCACGCCGTAAACAAGGTGCTGGGCATTAAGCGCGACATCGCGCGGATAACGCCCTATGGTGTGGACGTACTTGAAGGCACTAAGACAATCGACGGAATAGAACTGGTAAATTGATATGGCCGACAAAAACCGAAGCCACGGCAAAATAGACGAGCTTCCGGAAGAAATCCGCAACCGGGTGGAAAACATGCTGCTGGAAGGGTTCCGGTATCAGGAAATAGCGGAGTACCTTCAAGCGAACGGGTATGACGTTAGCTATTCAAGCGTATTCCGTTTCGGGCGTCCGTTTATAAAACGGTTTGAAAGTGTAAGGATGGCGAAGGAGTTCGCCCAGCTACTTACCGAGGATAATGCCGAGCGCCCATCCACGGAACTGCACGAAGCCAATAACGCGATTGCGTCCCAATTGCTGATGGAGCTTATGGTGGACGAGAAAATGCCGCCGGAGAAGAAAATAAAAATGCTTAAAACGGTCGCGTCCCTACAACAGGCGCAGGTGCAGAACGAACGGCTTAAGGTTTACAGCCGTAAGGAACTGGGCGCGGTAAAAGTCGCTATGAACATGCTTAAGGAACGAGTGTTTAACGAAATTCAAAGCAAGTACCCGGATATAGCGGAATTGATGATAAGGATAGCCGACGACGTGGAAAAGGAAGCGGGTTTATAAGGCGCTGTAAGGCCGCGTACGGGCGCGTTACTCCGGGCGGGGCGAACCTACGGAAAAATGTTTTCCGTCAAATTTAAACAGGGTTTAAACAGCTTTTAAACGGTGTGTGGCTGTCCGGCTGACAGTGGTTTGCGCGCGGTGAACAGCCGCCGAATGAAAGATAACAAATAGCCTTACTATGCCCGTTAATATCCGACAAGAATGTGACATTCAAAAGCACAGAGTACAAGCTTGCGTCGCGTTTGAAGCCGCGCGACGACATCGCAGAGGTGGGTAACTATGGAAGAGTGGAAGGCACAAGCGTTCGCGCTCTTTTTTATTGAGCATATGAACATAAATACCATCGCGGAAATCGTTAAACGCAGGCGTGAAACCGTTTCCCGGCATCTTTGCGGCTGTGAGGGCTATAAGGCTGAAATGGCATTCCGCAAGGTTCAAAGTAAGGAACAACGTAAGGATTACCAAGATAATTGGGACAAGGAAAACCGTCCCGAACGTTACCGGCATATTAACGGCGAAACCTTACGCGCCGAGCATGAACTTGCGGTTAGGATTTTGTCTAAGGAAAGGTTTTGCCATGAGTAGCGGCGGGCTGTTAGGTGAGTTTAAACGCGCGGCCACGGGTAAGGAACAGGACGGGCGTGGTAAGAAAATAGCCGCCGGACGGGAGAACTTCCGGGAATATTGCAACTTGATGAACCCGTCGTTTTTTAGGCCGGAACGCAAGTATCAGGATGAAATATGTAATACGCTCCAAGCCTTTTACGAGCGGCGGCTGGGGGACGGTATAGACATTTTAATCCTTAACTTACCGCCCGGTTTTGGTAAAAGTTATTCCGCCGCCATGTTCTCGTCTTGGATTTACGGTAAAAACATCAAAAACCAAGTTATTGAGGTGTCCTATAACCAAACGCTTTCCATCCAGTTTTCCAAAGCCGTGCGGGACTTGATACTGGACGCGGAGCTTTCCAACGACCCGGATTCGTTTGTCGCGGCCAGCTTCTTTCCCGGTTTGAAGATTAAACAGGGCGACAGCGCGATGGAACGGTGGAGCCTTGAGGGCAGCTATAACTCGTACCTTGCCACGTCCTTCGACGGCTCCATTACCGGTATGCGCGGCACGGTGGGCATAATCGACGACCCGATAAAGAACGCTTACGAAGCCATGAACGACGCTGTTAAGGACAAGCACTGGGACTTTTATAAAAACACATTTTCATCTCGTATTTTAAGCGACGGGTTGCAAATTGTTATCCAAACCCGCTGGGCCACGGACGACCTTGCCGGGCGGTTGATTGAAAACTTCCCGGAACGCTGTCATGTGCTGGAAATGCGGGCGCTTGATGAAGACACGGAAAACGGCGTAAGCCTTTGCGAGGATTTATATTCCACCGCCGATTTACAGCAGAAACGGAGAACGCTGGACGCGCATATCTGGTCGGCTAACTACATGCAAGTGCCGGTTGATATTAAAGGCGCGCTGTACGGAGAGTTTAAAACATATCGAGCCGTTGACGCCGACGCCTTCGAACGGCGCGTCGCTTATGTGGACACCGCCGATGAAGGCGCGGACAGCCTTTGCGCAGTGATGGGCGGCGTGATTGGGAACTTGGCTTATGTGACGGACATCTACTATACCGACGAGGGCATGGAAGTTACCGAGCCGGAAACCGCCAGACGGCTTAATGAAGCCGGGGTGCGGGACTGCCTTATCGAATCCAACAACGGCGGGCGCGGCTTCGCCCGTAACGTGGCGGCGGCGCTTAAAGCGCTTAAATGCAAGCGGTGTGTTATTACTTGGTTCCACCAATCCAAAAACAAGAAAACCCGGATATTGGTTAACGCCACCAATGTAATGGAACAAGTAATAATGCCGGAAGACTGGAAACAGCGTTGGCCGGGGTTTGCCAAGGCGATAACCACGTACCAACGTAAAGGCAAGAATGCCCACGACGACGCGCCCGACGGGCTGACCGGGTTTGTTGAAATGGTTAATGGGGACGTTAAGGGCAAGAAAAAGGCCAAGGTGCTTAAGCGGGCATTGTTCGGGATATAGCGAAAGGAGAAAGAATATGGCGCAGATTGATGGAATAAAAGTTGAGGTTAAGGTTGAAAAAGTAGACGAACTAATAAAAAAAGCGAACCACTTAAAGGAACTTTTATCGGAAGTAAAGACCTTAATTGATTCGCTTAAGTTAGATTAAAAACCAAGTTTTTTTGAAATGTATTGCTCAGTCGCAGATTCAAGCATTTTATCCCAGCTTGAATATTTTGTGACACTGGATATGTGTTTATCAAATACATCATCTGGTATTGCTTTAAAATCGTCCTTTGAATTTATTTCGAAGCCTCCAGCTTCCAGTAATTCATTAAAGCTTGAAAAAGAAGAACACTTACGCATAAATGCCGGAGTAAAGAGCTCGCCAAAAGAAATATGCTTTTTATTTGAGAGCTCCTTTGCACCGTTAGCCATGTGTTTTAATTTTCTTTGAAGCTTATCTAGTCCCTTTATTTTTACACTCAATATCATCACCTCCTCCCGCCGCATTTTACCATACAAGATTACGGGGATGAGAGATAGAAAAATTTATTAATTAGGGGGTGATTATCTGTACCGTTACAAATCCGCCGACGTGGAGAACGCGGAACTGCTGACTAAAATCATCGCGGATTTTAAGGCGAACCACATCCCCCGGTTTAATAAGCTGGAACAGTATTACCGGGTAAAGAACGAAATAATGAACCGCACGACCAAGGACGGTAAGCCTAATAATAAACTGGCCCACGGCTTTGCCAAGTATATCACCAAGATGGCGACGGGTTACTTTATGGGCAAGGGTGTTCGGTATCAAGTAACGCCAAGAAGGGCGGACGCGCGTTTTGAAAACGCGGATGCTTCAACCGCGTTTTCAGCGCGGCTTTCCGCGAAGCGGAAAGTACTGAAAGTTAAGGACGGGGACGATAAAAGCCTCGAAGAATACCAAACGCTGTTAACGGATATTTTAACCGGCAACTACACCGACAGCAGTAACTTCGAGCTGGCCAAGGAAGCCAGCAAAAAGGGCGTTGCCTTTGAAATCCTGTACATAGACGAAAAAAGCCGCCTGCGGACAAAGAAGATGAACGCCGAGGAAATCATCCCGGTTTACTCGCAGAATATCGGCGAATTTTTGGAAGCGGCTATAAGGATATGGACTGAGCGGGGCTTGGGTGAGGACAAATCCGTCGATTACGCCGCGCTGTATACGGCGTCGGAAATCATCACTTACAAGCGCGAACACGGGCAGGACAAGTATATGCCACTCGAACGAGTGCCGCATAACTTGGGCGACATCCCCGTTATCGTGTATTGGAATAACGAGGAACAGGCCGGGGATTACGAGGACATTATCAGCCTAATCGACGCCTACGACAAGGCCCAAAGCGATACCGCCAATGATTCGGAATACTTCGCTGACGCTTATCTTTACATCGTGGGCGCGTCCGGCGGGCTGGACGTTGGCGCGGACGGCGATGCCGACGAGGACAGCGAACGGGCGTACCGAACGCTTCGCCGGGAGCGTGTGCTTCAACTGGACGAAAAGGGGCAGGCAGGGTGGCTGGTTAAGGAAGTTAACGACACCGCGCAGGAAAATTACAAAACACGGCTTTACAAGGATATTTTCTTTATATCGCAAGTTCCCGCCCTGTCCGACGAAAGCTTCGCCGGGAACCTGACCGGCGTCGCCATCCGCTACAAGCTGGTGGGGCTGGAGGAGCTGACGACGGAGAAGGAACACAAATTTCTGTCCGCGCAGAAAAAGAAGATACGCATTATCACGGATTTTATTAACACTAAACATAATAAAAACTTTGACGCCGATGACGTGGAGCTTAAAACCGAGCGGAACTTTATAGACAACCTATCGGAAATCATCGAAAACGCCAGCGGTTTAGCGGGCATAGTAAGCCGCGAAACACAACTGGGCATGTTGCCCATCGTTAAGGACGTTACCGAAGAGCTTGAAAAAATAAAGGCCGAGAACGCGGAAACAGGCAATGAAACGGCATATGAGTTTTTAAATAAAACGAAAAGGAGCCAACACGATGAGAAGGTACTTGATTAACCAACCGATGTACAGCGCCGATACCGGCGGGGGAGCGGGCGGCGGCACAGCGGGCGGCGCGGCGGTTACAGCGGCTGACCCGCCCGCCGACACCAAAACCGACCCACCACCCGCTGACCCGCCCGCCGGTCAGCCCGCGTCCGCGTTAAACGAGGAAGAGCTTTTCAGTAAGATGCAGACACAACTCCAAGCCATCGCCGACGAGGCCGTTAAAAAGGCCGGTATGTCCCCGGAAGAAAAAGCCGCGCACGAACAAACCCAGCGTCAAACCGACCTTGATAAACGTGAACAGGCGATAGCCAAGCGGGAACTGCGCGCCGAAACCGCGCAAATACTGGCCGCCAAGAAGCTGCCCGCTGAAGCGCTGGAAGTGGTGCTGGGCGCGGACAAGGCCGAAACGGAGAAGAACATCGCGGCGTTTACAGCCATGTTTGACGCGGCGGTGCAAAACCAAGTGGAAGCGCGGCTGGCCGGGAAAACACCGCCCGCAGGGCAGGAACAAAAAACCGGGGACGATATTAGAAGCCAGTTTAAAAACGCTTTAAACGGCTTTTAACCAATTAAATATGGGAGGTACATATGCCTATTAATACACTTGAATATACCACCATTTTTCAAGAGGAACTGGACAGGCAGATGGTTGTCGAATCAACATCCGGCTGGATGGAACCGAACGCTTCCGCCGTTAAGTACAACGGCGGCAAAGAAGTAAAAGTGCCCATTATGAACATGGACGGGCTGGGCAAGTACGATAAGGACAACGGCTTTGTGCAAGGCGCGGTATCCCTTGAATACAAAACTATGGAGATGACGCAGGACAGGGGCCGCACGTTCCAGCTTGACGCGATGGACGTTAACGAAACCAATTTTGTTGCTTCCGCCGCCAGCGTTATGGGCGAGTTCCAGCGGACTAAGGTTGTGCCGGAAGTGGACGCTTACCGCTACAGTAAAATCGCCCGGATTGCCATTGATAACGGCAGGGTTACGGCTGGGTACACGGCCAAGGCATCCGACATACTTAAAACGCTCCGGGGGGACTTGTATTCCATATGGGACGAAATCGGCGAAGGGCATGAGCTTGTTGTTTCCATAAGCACGCTGATTGCCAAGACGCTTGAGGAATCCGCCGAAATACAAAAGATTCTCGGTGTGACTGAGTTCGCCAAAGGCGACATCAAGCTAAAGGTGCGCACGCTGGACGATGTTCCCCTGCTACGCGTGCCGTCGGCGCGGATGTATACCGCTTTCGACTTCTTCGACGGCGAAATGGCGGGACAGGAAAAGGGCGGCTTTAAGCATAAGGATGGCGCGTCGGAAATTAACTGGTTAATCACCGCGCGGCGCGCGCCCATCGCCGTGTCCAAAACGGACACTGTCCGCATCTTCGACCCTATGACTACGCAAAAAGCAAACGCGTGGAAGCTGGATTACCGCAAGTTCCACGACCTTTGGATTCTACCGAACCGGGTTAAGGGCGTTTGGGTTAATACCAAGAAAGCCGTTACCGCAACGACCGGCACAGAGTAATGGCCGCGCAAAAAGGTAAGGCCGCGTTATCGGAGGCGGATAACGCGGCCTTGGAAATACTGTGCCAGCTTAAAATCCTGCTGGACTTATCAACGGCGGATAAGAAGCGTGACGCGGTGCTTAACCTAATGATACACGACGCCATTGTCACCGCGCAAAGCTATTGTCACCGTAAGGATATACCGCAGGGGTTAAAGACCGTTATCCGTGACATTGTCATACGCCGGTTTAAAACGGATAACGGCGAAGGCGTTATCGAATCCGTTAAGCGCGGCGACACGCAAGTGACTTACGCCCAAACCATCAGCGCGGACACGCTTACGGAGCGGGATAAAATTATATTAAACGCCTATAGGCGACTGGCGGTGAGGTAATGGGTGCGGCTTTTGAACGCAGGGCTATTGAAAACACGTATACGGACACCTGCACTGTAACCTCGTTTATAAAGGTAACGGAAAACGGCATGACTAAAAACAAGCCTGCCATACTATACGAAGGAACGCCCTGCGCCTTATCGCAGAAAACTAACCGTTATACCAAACAGACTGACACGGTCAACCATATTGTTTACGACGCCAAGCTATTTATCGCGCCGGAGCTTGATATACCGGCGGGCTGTGAAATAACCGTTACCCGGTATGAACGGGTGTTTAAGTACGTTTCCACCGGGGAGCCGTTCGTGTACGCCACCCATCAAGAAATCATGCTGTTACGGAAGGATAAGGCGTGATGGCATCGCAGAATTATTGGAATGAGCGTGCCGTTATACTAAGCGAAAGCCTGTTGAAGCGCGGCGACGACTTTAACCTTGCCCTTGGCAGCGCTTACGAACTAGCTAAAAGCCGTATCCGTAAGGAAATAGACGCGTTTTATAACCGCTTTGCTGTTGATAACAAAGTTACATACGCACAGGCCAAGAAGCTTCTCACTTCCGATGAGCGGCGCGGCTTTGTTATGGATGTGCAGGATTACATCGAACGAGCGAAGAAAACGCCTTACTCGCCGGAATGGGCGCTTAAGCTTGAAAACGCCAGCACTGTCCACCGTGTTACACGGTTGGAATACCTTAACTTCCAAATGCGCCAGCAAGCCGAGGAAGTTTACAGTCTGTTCGACAGGGACATGAAAGGGCTTGTCAGTGAAACCTATGAGGACGGCTACTACCGAAGCCTTTACGAAGCGGAGCGGGCCGAGAGTAAGGATATGCCCTTCGCCAAGCTGGACACCGAAACGGTTAAGCAAGTTATAAACAAGCCGTGGACGCCGGACGGGACAAACTTTTCCGATAAGATATGGAAAGACCGGGACGCGCTGGTTAACTACCTTCACACGGAACTTACGCAGGCTTTTATACGCGGGGAAAGCGCCGACCGGTTAATCAAGGACGTGCGGAAGCGCTTCGACGTTTCCAGCCGGAACGCCGCGCGGCTCATCCAAACGGAGATGGCGTTCTTCTCAGCTATGGCCAAGAAGGAAAGCTACAAGGCGCTGGGGTATAAAAAGTATATAATAGTGGCGGCGCTGGACGAGAAGACATCGCAAATATGCCGGGAGATGAACGGCGAGGTGTTCGATGTGGACGACTTCCAGCCGGGCGTGACGGCGAACCCGTTCCATCCGAGGTGTAGAAGCACGACCGCGCCGTATATGGAAAAGGACGACGGACAAACGGGGCCGGGTATGGTTAAAGACCCGAAGACCGGGGAGATGACGGCTATACCAAAGGATAAATCATACAGGGAATGGCTTAACGAACGGCTTGCGGAAGCCGGTTCCGCCGAACCCGTATCGCTGGAAGACGCGCCGGTTAACGAGCCTATCCTGATTGATACCATTACGCCGGATGAGGTTGACAAGAAGCTTCGGGAATATGAAAATATCATTAAGGATAACGACTTTGAAACGGCGTTTGTTATCGACGGAAACGGCGATGTATACAGGGTAAAGGGCGAGAAGGATTCGGTTGACTGGGACGGTGTGTCCGGCAAAGACGCGTATATTTTACATAATCATCCGTTGAATGCTAACGGTTACGCGGATTCATTCAGTACCACGGATTATGCTTACATGCAGGCGACACAGGATTTTAAAGAAATGCGGCTTGTAACGCCCACACATCGGTATACTTTGCGTTTATTGAAGCCGTTGGATTTATCCCGAAATGAAGTTTACTTGAACGGTGCGGCCCTTGCCTACGCGGCAGGCGCAACAAATCAAATTCATCATTATATGATGCTTTACCTGAAGGAGCTTGGTTATGCCGATTATGCGCGGGAAGCTATTAACTGATGAACAAGCCGGTCAATACCAAGATATATGGGATGCTTTTTCGGCGGATGTGTACAGAATACCGTCACAAAACGCGACCGCTAAACAATACCGGCTAGATACCAATAATGACCCGTTTAAGGCACTTGAAAAAAAGTATTTCCCAATGTTGGACGCCATTCTGGATGCCGCGCCTACGGCTTCACCCGATGATATGGTAACTAATGCTAAGGATTGGCTGCGCGTTCTTCCCACAGGGGCGGCCGCCAATGGCTAGGGTAACGGTCGATACCCGCGCATTACAAAGGTTTGCAAAGGATTTAGAGAATCTGGCGAAGAAAGAGCTGGATTCTTTTTTTAACTCCGCCGCCCGCGCGCTGGCGGCGGAGTTTATCCAGCGGGTACAGGCCAAGACGCCGGTGGGCGATTACCCGGACACCATATCCTTCACCACCCGCGACGGTAAGGCGGTAAGCTTTAAAAACCCGTTGGCCGGTAAACAGGGCGGAACCCTACGGGACGGGTGGAGAATCGAATCCATCACCAAAACTTCAGGCGGGTACGAAGTCCTTATCATCAACCCGGTGGAATATGCCGCGTATGTCGAATACGGCCACCGCATAAAAATCGGTAACAGCGAGGTTAAGGGCTTCCAGCCCGGCGTGTTTATGATGACCGCCACGGAGGAAGAAATAAGGGAACTCGCCCCGGAGCTTATCGCTAAGCGGTTTGAGAAATTCCTTCGGGAGGCGATGAACCATAAGTGAAAACATAATTTACTTCGCCGACGGGATAAGGGCAGACCCGGCGGCACGCCCGCCAGCCGCGTCCCCGGCGGGTATCATCAAGGCGGTATGCGCGGTATTAAATGAAACCTTCGGGTGCGATGTATGGCCCGACGAAGTAAAGCAAGGCTTAACACAGCCTTGTTTTTTTGTGCGGGAAATCAAGGGCGGTAACGCGCGTACCGGGCGCGCGCGGCGAAAGCAATCCCAGTCCGTCGCAATACAGTACTTGCCGCCGGAAGATAATGACAATGTCAACCTTGCGTTGCTGGACATGGCGGAACAACTGTACCGCTTGCTGGAATGCCTGCCCGTAAACAACAGCCTGTACCGGGGAAGCAACATGCACCACGCAATAGCGGACGGCGTACTCAGCTTTTTTGCGGATTATCCCGTCCATACGATTGACCTAATAACCGGCGAACCGATGGCGGACATTCCCGCGCTTTCGGTCACGCCCGGTAAAACTTGAAAGGAAGTGAGCATAAATGAGCGAAGAAACCAAAACCGGCAAAGCCAAGGCAACGGACAAGGCTAAACCGTCACCGGCTGCCGCCGCAAGCTCTTACACCAAAGAGCAGTTATTGAAAAGCCAAAAATACAAACCCCACCGCGACTTACTTAACGCCCTGCTAAACGACGGTGATACCTATACCCGCGCCAAGGTTGACGCCCTTATCGACGGCTACATGACGGGCGAAACCGAGCCGGTGTTCCACCGCCACGGGCGGGATAAAAACGGACGCCGCAAAGCCCGGACGGGAAGACAGGGAACGTTCGACGGCGGCAAGGGAAGGAGGAACCATTAATGGCTTTAGGTGGCGGCACTTTTTTAACACATAACAAGGTTTTACCCGGCGCGTATATCAACTTCGTTTCCCGCCCGCGCGCGATGGGTACTATGGGCGACCGGGGTATACTGGCGGCCATGCTGTACCTTAACTGGGGGCCGGAAGAAGAAGTCTTCACCGTGGAAGCCGGGGACTTCCAAAAGGATTGCCTTTCCATTTTCGGGTACAGCTATCAGGACGATGAAATGCTCTACATCCGCGAAATGTTCTGCGGCGCGAAGGAACTGCGCCTGTACCGTCCCAAAAGCGGGGACAGGGCTAAGGCGGTACACGAGAACCTGACCGTTACCGCGCTGCACGGCGGCACGCGGGGGAATGAAATAACCGTGACAATCCAGCCAGACCTTGACGACGAGGAACTGTTTATCGTCACCACTTACATAGGCGAGGATGCCGTCCGCGCCGATGAGCAGGCGGTGTATACCTTGGATGAGTTACAGGACAACGCTTTCGTTAACTTCACCGGCACGGGCGACCCCGTTGAAACGGCGGGCGTAACTTTGACCGGCGGAACCGACAGGGCCGTGGTGGGTAACGACCATAGCATGTTCTTGGACAAAATCGAGGCCGTTGACTTTACCACAATGGTTTACGCCGGGAACGACGCGGTAACAAAGGCGCTGTACACAGCCTTCACCAAACGCCTGCGGGACGACGAGGGTGTGAAAATAACAACCGTCGTACACAACTATACCAAGGCCGACCACGAAGGCGTTATAAGCGTAATGAACACCGCGGCCGACCCGTGGGGCGAAGAGGAAGACGCCATTACGGCCTTAACCTATTGGGTGGGCGGCCAGACGGCGGGCGCGGAAGTTAACCAAAGCCTTACCAACAAGGTGTACAACGGCGAGCTTACCGTTGAAACGCGCTTTAAAAAGTCCGAGTTTGTTAAGGCTATCAACGCCGGGCAGTTCGCCTTCTACAGCGAAAAGGACGAGGTTAAGGCGCTTAAGGACATCAATACGTTTACGTCCTTCGAACCTTATAAAAACATGGACTTCGCCAACAATCAGATTATCCGTGTGCTCGACCAGATAGCAAACGACATCGCCCGCATCTTCGACAAATACTATTTGGGCAAGGTTCAAAATAACGACATTGGCCGCGACTTGTTCAAGGGCGAGTTGATTAATTACCACGAAACGTTGCAGGGTATACAGGCCATCACTAACTTTGTAGCGGACGATATTGTAATTTCCAAAGGCCCGGAAAAGGGCGACGTAATCGTGGATGAGGCTGTGGAACCGGTAGGCGCGATGGATAAGCTTTACATGACCGTTACGGTTATTTAACGCGGCTCAGCGCCTATCACGGCGGAGGAGAGAAAGCCCTCCTCGCCAAGAAAAGGCC
>QMCE01001221.1_pt1 | contig 20160 bp, 14 predicted proteins | sample 1821851 | NCBI WGS metagenome assembly QMCE01 (sample SAMN09453174, study PRJNA476694) | Termite gut metagenome, whole genome shotgun sequencing project. | isolation source: worker | host: Odontotermes sp. | place: South Africa:Pretoria | collected 2016-01-28
CCACTGTACACGACTATTTTTTAGGATTTCCGCTGTAACCCATTACTGGATAAGGAATAATGCTGAAATCAGGCAAATACGATTGATTTTCGATTACCCTTGAAATAACAACATGTTATGGCGGTTTCGGCGAAAAATAGTCGTGTACAATGCAATTGTAGCACTAAGATGCTTCTGGACTTCGAGCTTGGAGCGACGGATAATATAGCGTGAAGCGATCCAAAATAATCCCCTTCCTCGCCGATGGGCGGGAGAACGCGTACTCCACCCACTGCCTATAGGAGTCCCCCCATGCGCCACGCCCGCTTCCTGTCCGCGCTCCTCCTCTCCCTCCTCACCCTCGCCGCCGCGGCGCCGGCGTCCGACGACGCGACAGTCGAACTGGGCCGGCCCTTCAAGGCGCGGCAATGGCTGGACAGCCTGGGGCGCATCCCCTCAGCCCTCGTCCAGTACGACAGCCTGCCGGTCGCGGAGGCGATCCCCCGGCAAACCGAGTTCTACACCATTGACCCCACCGTGGTGGCGGCGGCGTATTCGTATTTCTTCCACGTCGAAGGCGCGGAGACCGAGTTCATCGTCGGCTCCACCGCCAACCTCGCCAAACTCGTCCACGAACTGGCCGTGGCGGAGGAAATCCGGAAACGCAACAAGGGGAAGGAATTCGCCCGGGGAGTGACCGGCAGCCTGAAGGGGATAGGCAGCGGACTCGTCAATCTGGCGGCGCACCCGGGCATCAGCCTGAAAAGCGCCGGCCAGCGCCTCCGCCAGACAGGGCGCAGCATCGAGAGTCTGGTGGACGGCGACAGCATCGGCCCGGACGAGAGCGGCGCCGACCGCTCCCTCCTGGGCGACGGCCCGGCCGGCGCGGCGCGGCGCAGGCTGGCGTACGAACTGCGGGTGGACGTCTACACCTCCAACCCCGTCCTCCGCGAAGAGCTGACCAGCCTGTCGCACGCCTACGCCGCCGGCTCCTTCGCCACGATGGCGATTCCCTACAGCCTGGGCATGTTGTCGCACTTCAACCCGCTGGCCGGCGACGACCAGGCGGAGCGCTTCATCCGCGACAACAGCCCGTACGAGACGCGGCGGACGGCGGGGATGGCGCTGGAGCCGATATTCTCCATGTCCCGCGGGGACCCGGGACAGGCGCTCCACGCCTTCCTGAACAACCCGAATTTCAGCCCGAGAATGGCGGCCTACGCCGGGCTGGATCTCCAGGCGCTCCAGGAAGCGGAAAACCTGATCCTGGTCCTGAACGCGCTGGCCGGCGCGTCGACGCCGGAGGAGGCGGACATGCGGACGCTGACGCTCCGCCTGTACGGCCTGCTCCACCGGAACGTCCAGCCGGTGGCGGCGTTCCGCGCCGTGGGCGAGTCGTTCGCCGCGATCGGCCGGGACGGGGCGATGTATGTGCTGCTGCCGTGCGATACGCTCCGCCCGTGGGAGGCGACGACGGAGATATTCGGGGAGTTGCTGCGGGAGGCGGAAGCGCTGGGGGTGAGGGGATTGCGGATCTGGTCGCTTGGCGACGTGCATCCGGGGATGATCGAAAACGCGCGGCGCTACGGGGTCGAGGTGCGGGAAAACGTGCTGCGGGATCCGGCGTTCTTCCCCGGCGGCCCGCAATAGACAAGAGAAAACTGAAGTTTTGCAAAACTTCAGAGAAAACAAGGAACGGGGGCGGACCGCAATCGGCCGCCCCCGCTCGCATCGCTGCTGGTTACTTCAGGTTGGGAGTCCTCGCGTCGCGGGACAGCATCGCGTCCAGCGCGCTTTCAATTTCGGTTGTCGCCGGGAAGGGGGGCGTCGTCGTCCCGCCGAGCGGCGCCGGCATGTTCACCTCCGGCGGAGCCACGCTCGGGCGCACCGACAGCGTCTGGTTCGCGTACGTCTGCGGCGCCAGCGACTGGTACTTGCCGGCCTCCGCCGTCGGCGACTGCGACGTTATCGGCTGCGACATTATCGTCGTCCCGGCGGGCGGAAAGCCGAGCGGCGCGGCCACGTCCGGCCGCAGCACCTGGACCGGCGTGTTCTGCAACTGGTAGTCGTTCATGGTGAAGCATTCGCTCAGGTTCTGCCCCGGCGCGCACACCACCGCGTTCGGCACCGGGCAAATCTCCGGCGGGCAATACGAATTCAGCACCCCCGGCTCAAACCCCGACGCCGCCCCCGGCACCGACACCATCGCCGACAACGGCTCGCTCACGATCGGCCCCTGCATGGCGGGCGTGGGCATGAACGGCACCGCCATCGGCATCGGCTCCTGGATCAGGGCCGGGACCGGCTCCGGAACCGGAATCGGCGCCGCGTACTGCGGCTCCGGGGCCTGGACGATGGGCTGGATGATCGGTTGGATCACGACCGGCTGCTGCGCCGCCTCCGCCGGCCTCGCCGATTCAGCCAGCTTCTGCGCCGCCGCCGCCAACGTTTCCGACAGCTTCTCCGCCACCGCCTCGGCCAGCTTGTCGATATCCACCTCGGCCGTCTTCACCACCGCCGGTTCCGCCGGCGTTGCGGGTTCAGGCGCGGGTTCGGGCGCGGGCGCGGCGGGCGCCGCCTCCGGCTCCTCCGGCAGCGGCGTCGGCGTGTACGTCGCCGCCGGCAGCGGATCGGTATAGACTGGGCTCACCGCCGCCGGCGCATACACCGGCGCCGAATACGCCTCCGCCACATACTCCCCCGGCCCGTAGACGCCGGAATACGGCACGGCATACGTGACCGCCGGAACGGGCGCGGGCGCGGGAACCGGGGAGACGACGGTGTAGGGCACATACCCGGCCGGACGCGGCGTCCGCGCCACCTTCACCCGGCGGCCGCGGCGGTAGGTCGTGCCGCAGTTGGCGCCGGCGACCTGGGCGATCTGTTCCGCCCCGGCGGTGGCGGCGTATTTCGTCACCGTCACCGTCGGCCCCGCCGGGACCGGGGTCGCGACCGGCGCCGCGGCCAGAGGATCGGCATACACGGGACCGGCGTACGCCGGCGCGGTGGTGATGGACGGGACGAGATTCGGGTCGGACAGGAGCGAAGCGGTGCCGTAGCCCGGATTGACGTAGGTGGCGGTGTAGCCGGGGACGCCCGGCTGGGCGAGGTAATAGCCCTGGCCGGCGGCGGCGTACTGGACGCCCGGGTTGGCGAAGCGGGTGTTCCGCCGGTTGTAGCGCGCCTTGCGGCGGGGCTTGACCTTGCGGACCTTTGCCGGAGCCGGCGCGACAGGCGCGTAGGCCACCGCCGGCTCGTACACGGTCGCGCCCGGGACGTAGGATTGGGGATAGGTCACAAACCCGGTGTTCGGATCGACCACGGCGCCGGCCGGCACATACCCGTACCCGGGAACCATCTGGTAGGGCCCGGCGGCGTTCTGGTCGGAGCAGCCCGAGCTGTACATGAGAGCCACGGCCGCGACCACGGAGGTGAACATTTTTGGCATACGCATTGTCTTCTTCTCCCAACGATGGAAATCACTGCACGATAAAGAATCGCGTTTTTAGTGGACTTTTGCGGAAAACTCCGATAATCATTGATCGACCAAAATCGGACGTGGATTCACACATAATGGCGGATAATGTTCGCATTTATCGGACTTTTTTTTATGTCCAATAACGGCAATCGGATGGACATTATCCACGGCAACGGCCGTTTTTCGGGAGGATTGACGATGAGACGATGGCGGGCGGCGCGGCGGCTGGCGGCGGCCGCGGCGGTGGCGCTGGCGGTGTGGAGCGGCGCGGCCGCGGCGGAGGATCTTCCCAAAGTTCACGTCTATACCTGGTCGGATTATTTCGATTCCGAGGTGTTGCGCGATTTCGAGATGCAGGCCAAGTGCCGCCTGGAGGTCGATTACTTCGATTCCAACGAATCCATGTACGCCAACCTGAAGGCCGGCGGCGGCGGCTACGACATCATCACCCCGTCGTCGTACATGTTGGCGATCATGCGCAGGCAGGACATGCTCCTGCCCCTGGATCACGCCAAACTGCCCAACCTGAGCCATATCGACGGCGCCGCCACCCGGTTCACCGAAGACCCGGAGATGGAGTACGGCGTTCCCTATACCAGGACGGTGACAGGCGTCGGCTACAATGTGCGCCGCGTGGACGAGAAGGACCTGGGAAGCTGGGACATCTTCTCCAACGCCGCCTATGCCAAGCGCATGACCATGCTGAACGATATGCGCGAAAGCATCGGCGCCGCCCTCAAGTTCCTCGGCTACAGCCTGAACACCACGAATGAGCGGGAATTGGCCGAGGCCGGGGAGGTGCTGCTCGAATGGAAGGCGAACCTGGCCAGGTTCGACGTCGACGAAGCGCGGAACGGCCTCGCCGACGGCGCGTTCCTGGTCATCCAGGGTTACAACGGCGACGTGGCGCTGATCATGGACGAGGCCCCCGACATCGCCTTCTTCATCCCGAAAGAAGGGTCTTCGCTCGCCTCCGACGATTTCGTCATCGCCAAAGACTCGCCCAGCGCCGAGTTGGCCCACGCCTTCATCAACTATATGCTGCAACCCGAGGTGGCGCGGAAGAACATGGAGTCCATCCGCTACTACATGCCCAACCCCGAAGCGCTCAAACTGCTGAATCCGGCATTGCTGGAGTGTCCTGCCTTCGCCGTGAGCGACGAGATAATGGCAAAATGCGAAGTGGTCCGCGATCTCGGCCCCGACAACACGAAATACCTCGCGGTCTGGGAGCGGGTCAAGGCAGGCAGGTAAGTTTTGTTTATGTGAACGAAACTGTTCGGATAATTAATCAAAAAACCGCATCCCCGAGGGGTTGCGGTTTTTTTATTTCGATTGTATACTGTTTTTGTTGATATATGATTACGAGAGAGGAAAAGAGCATGAAAAAGATGTCGATGAAATGGCGCATTATACTGCCCGCGGGGATCGTTTTGTTTCTCGGAATAACCCTCATGGTTATTCTTGTCGCCAGACAATTCTCGACCACAGTCACCAACCTGATGCAAACCTCCCTGGAAGCCGAAGCATTCCGCAACGCCAACCTCCTGAAAGCCGATATGGACGGTTCCTTCGGCGGCATCAGCGTCCTGGCCGCCACGTTGGGACACGCCGCCGGCACCCCCGACGCCAACCGCGAAGAATACATCGCCATGATGGAACAGGTCAACCGGGGCAACCCCGGCTTCTTCGGCATCTGGACCGCGTTCGAGCCCAACGCCTTCGACGGCAAGGACGCCCAGTACGCGGGGCAGGCGCCGGTGAACGACGACACCGGCCGTTTCATCCCCTATGTCTTTTCCCTGGATGGGAAGTTTCACCAGGAGCCGCTGGCCGATTACGATGTCCCCGGGGCGGGGGATTATTATCTGTTGGCCAGGAACTCGGGGAAGGATTCGATAACCTCGCCCTACTACTATGAAGCCGGAGGGCAGACCTTTTACGTCGCCTCCGCCGCCGTGCCTATCGCAAAGAACGGCGCCGTCATCGGCGTCGCCGGCGCCGACCTGGCCCTGGACAGCATTTCCGACCGGCTGGGACAGATCAAAATCCTGCAATCCGGCTACGCCGTGCTTCTCGATCAGACCGGCGTCATCGTCCACCACCCCAACAAGGAATTGCGGATGAAACCGTTCGCCCCCGTGGTCGCGGACGAGGTGTCGGCGGCGGTCAGGGCCGTGTACGGCGACGGCCGGGTGCGCGTGGTCGAGGCGGCCTCGAAAGTGACGGGCGCCGACACGATGTTCGTCATCGCCCCCTTCTCCATCTGGGGGACGGGATTCTCGTGGGTGGTGCTCCTCTCCGTGCCCACGGCCGAGGTCATGGCGCCGGTGCGGACCGGCGTGTTGATGATCGCCGGCATCGGCCTGGCCCTGATGATCCTGTCCATCGCCCTCCTCTACGTCATGGTCTCCGGAATCGCCGGCACCCTCGCCAGAATCATCGACGGCCTGGGCTCCGCCTCGGCGCAGGTGAGCGACGCTTCGGGGCAGATCTCCACCGCCTCGCAGGATCTGGCCGAAGGCTCGACCGAACAGGCGGCCTCGCTGGAGGAGACGTCGTCGGCGCTGGAGGAGATGGCGTCCATGACCAGGCAAAACGCCGACAGCGCCTCGAAGACGGATGAGACGATGGCGCACACCGGCGTGCAGTTCCAGGAAGGCTCGAAGCACATGGAGAACATGACGCGCTCCATGCAGGCGATCAGCGACTCGTCGGAGCAGATCGGGCGCATCATCAAGACTATCGAGGACATCGCCTTCCAGACCAATCTGCTGGCGCTGAACGCCGCCGTGGAGGCGGCCCGCGCGGGCGAGGCCGGGAAGGGCTTCGCCGTGGTCGCGGACGAGGTCAGGAATCTGGCCGGCCGTTCGGCCCAGGCGGCGCGGGACACGACCAACCTCATCGAGACGACCATACAGAATGTACGGAGCGGCGTGGACGTGTCGCAGAATCTCGGCAAAAGCTTCTCCGCCATCCAGGACTCGGCCGTCACCGTCACCCGATCGATTAAGGAAATAGCGGCGGCGACGAACGAACAGGCGCAGGGCGTGGATCAGGTGAACACGGCCGTGGCGCAGATGGACAAGGTGACGCAGCAGAACGCGGCGACGGCGGAGGAGTCGGCGTCGGCGGCGGAGGAATTGGCGGCGCAGGCGGGGCGGCTGGACGAGATGGTGGGGGAGTTGGTGACGTTGGTGACGGGGCGGAAGGGGGAGGCGGCGGCGAAGAGCCCGGTCCCGGCGAAAGCGAAGCCGGCCAAGCCCGGAGCGCTGAAGCTGCTGCCGCACAAGCCGCGCTGATTTCCTCGCGCGCGAGACAAACGCCCGAACCGGCGCGCAGCGACCGGCCGCCCTACTCGTCAAGCATCAGCGACAGCTTCACCCGGTAGGTGTCCAGGACCACCGCCGCGACGATGATGACGCCGGTGACGATCTGGCGGGTGTTGTCGCTCAGGCCCACGATGAGGAGGCCGTTGTTCAGCACGCCGATGATGGCGGCGCCTATCAGGGTGCCGATGAGGGAGCCTTTGCCGCCCGACATGCTGGTGCCGCCGATGACCACGGCGGCGATGGCGTTCAGCTCGAAGCCGACGCCGAGGATGGGGCTGGCGATGTTCAGGCGGAGCATGTAGAGGATGGCGGCGATGCCGACCGCTCCGCCGCAGATGACGTAGGCGGTTATCTTGTAGAACTTGATGTTGTGCCCGGCCAGGCGCACCGCTTCCTCGTTGTTGCCGATGGCGTAGATCATCCGCCCGTACACCGTGTAGCGGAGGATGAAGTAGCCGGCGGCCACGATTATCAGGGCCATGATGAAGATGTACGGCACGGACAAGCCGGCGCCGGGCAGCGCAAACGACGCGCTCCCCCAGGCGTTGAAGGATTTGGGGAAGTTGAAGATGGTGCGCGAATCGCTGATCGCCAGGGCCGAGCCGCGCGCGATGTTCAGCATTCCCAGAGTCACCACGAAGGCCGGAATGCGCCACACCTCCGACACCGCCCCGTTGAACAGGCCGCACGCCATGCCGCCGGCGACGGCGACCAGGATGGCCGCGACAATGGCCGCCGGGACCGAGAAGGCGACCAGCGCCTTGTCGGTGATGACCAGCCCGGACAGGACGGTGCAGAGTGAAATTACCGAGCCGACGGAAAGATCGATGCCGCCCAGCAGGATGACGAAGGTCATGCCCACCGAGATGACCGTGTTGATGCTGATTTGGGTGAAGATGTTGGAAATGTTCAGCGCGCTGCGGAACGCCGGCTCCTTGATGGAAAAGGCGACGCAAATCGCCAGCAGGACGATGCCGATGCCGGCTTCGCTCATCAGGATGCGGGAAAGCTTCTTCTTGTTCATGTCCGGGTTCCTCGTCGCGTGTTAACGGATATATTCCTGGTAGGCAAGGGAAAGGATGCGCTCCTGGCTGAAATCCTTCCGCAAGACCTCGCCCGTTATCCTGCCGGCGGAGAACACCAGTATGCGGTGGCACACGCCCATGAGTTCGTTCAGGTCGGACGAAACCATGAGGACGCCCTTCCCCCGGGCCAATAAATCCCAGATCAGCAGGTAGATCTCGTACTTGGCGCCGACGTCGATGCCGCGCGTCGGCTCGTCGAAAAAGACGATGCGGGCGTCGCGGTAGAGCCATTTCGCCAGGACCGCCTTCTGCTGGTTGCCGCCCGACAGGTTGCGGCACAGTTGCGCCGCCGACGGCGTGCGGATGGAGAGCTCCGACACATACCGCTCCGCCGCCCGCCGCTCCGCGCCGAAATCCATCAGGCCGTGGGCGGAGGTCCTGTCCAACGCGGCCATAGTGACGTTGGCGTACAGCGGCATGTCGAGGATCAGCCCCTGCGTCTTCCTGTCCTCGGTGAGGAGGCTGAGGCCGGCCCGCACCGCGTCGCGGGGCGAGGTTATCCGCACCGCCTCGCCGTCGATGCGGATCTCGCCCGCCTCCTTGGGGTCGGCGCCGAAGATGGCGCGCAGGGTCTCGGTGCGCTTGGAGCCGACCAGCCCGGAGATGCCCAGTATCTCGCCCCGGCGCAAGTCAAACGACACGTCGTGGGGGTTGCCGTGATAGCGGAGCCCCCGGACCGAGAAGACGGTCCCGCCGCCGCCCCCGACGTCGTCGCGGAACGGGTATTCCTGATCCATGCCGCGGCCGACCATCATGGAGACGATCTCCGGGATCGTCACCTCCTCCACCCGCCGCGTGCCGATCGCCTCGCCGTTCCTGAGCACGGTCAGGCGGTCCGCCACCTCGTGGATTTCCTTCAGGTGGTGGGAAATGTAGATGATGCCGATGCCGTCCCGCTTGAGCCGGCGGATGATCCCGAACAGGCGGTCGGTGTCCTTGGGGGAAAGGGTGGCGGTGGGTTCGTCCAGGATGAGGACCCGGCACTCGCCGGACAGGGCCTTGGCGATCTCGACCAGTTGCATCTGCGCCACGCCCAGGTGTTCCACCGGCGTCTTCGGGTTGATGTCCAGCCCGAGGCGTTCGAGGGCCTTGGCGGCGTCGGCGTACAAGGCGCGGTAGTCGACCAGCGGGCCCTTGCGGGGCAGGCGGTCGAAGAAGATGTTCTCCGCCACCGACAGGTAGCCCAGGAGGTTGAACTCCTGGTAGACGATGCGGATGCCCGCCTCTATGGCGTCGCGCGGCGTGGCGGGGTCGTAGGGCTTGCCCGCCAGCGTCATGCGCCCGGAGTCGGCCCGGTGGTAGCCGCACACCGCCTTGACCAGGGTGGACTTGCCGGCGCCGTTCTCGCCCAGGAGGGCGAGGCATTCGCCCGCGCCCAGGGTGATGTCGACGTCGGTCAGGGCGGCCACGCCCGGAAACGACTTTGACAGCTTTTCAATGCGTAGAATGGCGTCCATCACGGCTCCCGCCGACGCGGCGATTCCGGGGCGGCCCGGCCGGGCCGCCCCGCAGGAGTTGGATTCTTTGGATTCGTTGGATTACCTGAAGTCCTTCGCCGACACCACTTGGACGGGGGTGCGGATCCAGCCGTCCAGCTTTTCGCCGCCCAGGATGCGGAAGCCGACCTTGATGGCGTTGGCGGCCATTTCCGGGCCGAACTGGTCGACGGTCGCCAGCATCTTGCCTTCCTTGATCAATTCCTGGCAGGCGCCGATGTTGTCGAAGCCGACCACGTCGATTTGGCCCGTCTTGCCGGCGGCCTCGATGGCCCTGACCACGCCCACGGCCATGGAGTCGTTGGCGCACATCACGCCCTGGACGTCGGGGTGGCGGATGAGGAGGTTGGTCATGACGGTGTTGGCCTCTTCCGTCTCCCAGTGGGCGGTGGTGGAGGACAAGAGGTTCAGGCCGTACTTGCCGACGGTCTTCATGAAGCCGGCCTTGCGCTGCTTGGCGTTGTCGGCGCCGGGGTTGCCTTCGATGATGATGACCTTGGCGCCGCGGCCGAGCTTCTCGGCCATGAAGTCGCCGACCTTCTCCGAGCCTTCCTCGTTGTCGGGGCCGACGAAGAGGAAGTTGCGCGGGAGGCTGTTGGCCTCAAGGGCGTCCTGGTCCAGGGTGACGTCGAAGTTGACGACCAGGATGCCGGCGTCGACCGCCTTCTTGACCGAGGGGACCAGGCCGACGGAATCGGCGGGGGCGAGGATGATCATCGCCACGTTGCGGGTGATGAAGTTTTCCATCGCGTTGATCTGGGTGTCGATGTCGGTCTCGGAGTTCATGCCCACCGGCACCAGGGTGAAGGTGCCGTCCTCGGCGGCGAATTTGCGCGCGCCTTCTTCCATCGTCTTGAAGAATTCGTTGGCCAGGGATTTCATGACCAGGCCGACCACCGGTTTTTCTCCCGCCGCGCCGACCGCAGCGCAGAGAACCAGAGCCAGGAACATCGCCAATGCCTTTTTCATTTCGCTTCTCCTTTTCATCTGCCGCGCCAAGAGGTAACGCCAGTCAATTCGCCGACAGGACGGCGGAGCGGCGCTTCTCCGTCTGCCCGTCCAGTTCACGCGAGACCCGGATGATGTCGTTCTCAAGCTCGACGAAAAGCTCCACCAGATACGGATCGAAATGCGTCCCCTTGCCCTCCAGAATGATCGCCATCGCCTCCTCATGGCTCATCGCCGGCTTGTAGCAGCGCTGGTGCGTCAGCGCGTCGTACACATCCGCCAGCGCCATGATCCGGGCCGAAATCGGGATCTGATCGCCGGCGAGGCCGGTGGGATAGCCCGACCCGTTCCATTTCTCATGATGGTACAGGGCGATTTCCTTCCCCATGTGGATGAAGTTGTTGCCCGGATGCAGGCCGTCCACGTCCGACAACAGCGCGCTGCCGGCGGTGGTGTGGGTCTTCATGGTCGCGAACTCCTCCGGCGTGAGCTTGCCCGGCTTTTGCAGAATCAAATCCGACACCGCCACCTTCCCGATGTCGTGCAGCGGCGCGGCGGTGCGGATGATGTCGGGGAGATCCTCCGGCGGCGACGCCTCGGCCGGGTTGGGGCTGTCGATCAGGCGCCGGGCCAGAAGGTAGCATATCTCGCGGGTGCGGTCGATGTGCTCGCCCGTGTCTTCGTCCCGCGATTCCGCCAGCTTGCACATGGCGAAGATGGTCGACATCTGGGCGGCGGTGATTTGCTTGACCTGGCTGTTGACGCGGTTCTCCAGCATGGCGTTGTGCTCGGACAACTGCCGCTGCAGCTCCATCTCGCGGTCGTGCAGCTTCTTCCGCTCGATGCAGGAGGCGAGCCTGGCCCGGAGGACCTGCGCCCGGAACGGCTTCTGCATATAGTCGGCCGCGCCCTTCTCGATGCAGTACACGATCTTGTCCATGTCCGAGAGCGCGGTGACGATGATCACCGGCACGTTCCGCAGCTCCTCCGACTCCTGCATCTTCTCCAGAAGCTCCGGTCCCGACATCACCGGCATCATCAAATCGAGGATGACGCAGTCCGGCAGCGCCTCCTCCATAGCCACCAGGGCTTCCGCGCCGTTCTCCGCCTCGCGGGCCTCGTAGCCTAATTTTTTGACCTGGTCGCGGATGAGGCGCCTGATGATCGGCGAGTCCTCAACAATCAACACTGTGCCGGCGTCTGACATGATAATGACCTCGACTATACCTGTGACGCGTGAGATTTCGGGACACGTCAATCCCAATCCTGAAGCGCGCACTAGAGGATATGGGATCGAAAAACCGAAGTCCCAGCGCGCTTCAGCATAGTGGCGCCGCTCCGCAAATTTTGCGGGAATAACGTATTTTACAGGTTCCCTTAGCCCGGCTTCCCGGATAAAGTTGTGAGCGGCTGACCCGGGGGTTCGGGATTGCAGTCCGTTTAGGGTAACACGAGGGAGCAAATATGTCCAGGCAAATTATCACCCAAGCCGATACCATAGTGGTCAAAGTCGGCTCAAGCCTTCTGGCCTCGGTGGCCGGCGGGCTGAACACCGCCTTCATCGCCAGGCTTGTCGGCCAGATAGCCGTCATGGTCGAGGCGGAAAAGAAGATCGTCCTCGTCTCCTCCGGCGCCGTCGCGGCGGGGACGGCGGAGCTGGGGCTGCCGGCGCGGCCGACCGAACTGTCGCTTATCCAGGCGGCGGCGGCCGTGGGCCAGGGAGCGCTGATGCAGATCTACCGCCAGCTTTTCCAGTGCTACGGCCTGCGCGCGGCGCAGGTGCTCCTGACCCGCGACAACCTCCACGATCGCCGCCGCTTTCTCCACGCCAGAAACGCCTTTCTCGCCCTGCTGCGGCAAGGAGCGGTGCCCATCGTCAACGAAAACGACGTGGTGGCGGTCGAGGAACTCCGCCTGAAAATGGGCGACAACGATTCCCTCGCCGTGTCGACGGCGCAGATGGTCGACGCCGACGCCATCGTCCTCCTTTCCGACGTCGACGGCCTCTACGACCGGCCGCCGTCGCAACCGGGCGCGGCGCTGGTGCCGGAGGTGCGGGAGATAGGCGACGCCATCCTGGCTATCGCCGGCGGCTCCGAGTCCGGCGTGGGCACCGGCGGCATGGCCTCCAAGGTCAACGCCGCCCGGGCCGCCAGCCTCGCGAACATCCCCCTCCTGGTCGCCGGCGGCAAGCGGGAGAACGTGCTCCTGGACATCATGCGCGGGGACGAGGTCGGGACCATCTTCATCCCGCCGGGGCGGAGGGAATCGTCGTGGCGGCAGTGGATCGCCTACGGGCGGGGGCCGGACGGGACGATCGTCGTGGACGACGGGGCGAAGAAGGCGCTGGCGGAGAAGAAGGGGAGCCTCCTGCCCATCGGCATCCGCGAGGTGCGGGGAGAGTTCGACGAAGGCGACACGGTGGCGGTGTCGGACGCGTCGGGCCGCGAATTCGCCCGGGGGCTCAGCAACTTCACCGCCGCCGATCTGCGCCGCGTCGCCGGGTGCAAATCGGATGAAATATCGGATCGCCTCGGCCGCCACTGCGCGGAAACGGCGGTGCACCGGGATAATTTGGTTGTTTTGGGATAACGCAATCGTCGTTTATAAGGATGCCCGCATGGCGAAAAAACTGCTCTCCGGCGATGGCTGGTCGTTCGAGCCGGCCGGCGGGGACGGGGGCGGGGAGAAAACCGCCTCCCTCCCGGACGACCGGCAGAAGGCCCGGGTGGCGCTGGAAAAACGGGCCAAGGGCAAGGAGATGACCGTGGTGTCCGGCTTCACGCTGGCCGACGCCGACAGGAAGGCGCTGGCGGCGGCGTTGCGCAAAGCCTGCGGCGCCGGCGGCGGCGACGCCGGCGGCATGATTGAGGTGCAGGGCGATCACCGGGAGAAAATCGCCGCCATCCTGTCGGGAAAGGGATGGAAGGTGAAATGAAGGTTTTTCGGGGTTCCCTTGAAACAGACGCGATTGGCATGTAGTATACAGCATGAACGAAACGCGAACGCGACATTATTGAGAAAGATCGTGGCGCGGCGGAGGCTTCGCAACCTAGGCTTGTTTGCGCTCGGAGCGCCGCGTACGCTCCACCGCCGGGCTGACGCGTGTTGGATTGTTTTTCCGAAGGGGCTAAGAGTCATGTACAGCGAAAAAGTTCTTGAGCACTTTCACAACCCGCACAACGCGGGAGAAATAGCCGACGCCGACGGCGTCGGCGAAGTCGGCAACCCCCAGTGCGGCGACATGATGCGCATCACCATCAAGGTGAAGGACAACCGCCTTGAGGACATCAAGTGGAAAACCCTCGGCTGCGGCGCGGCCATCGCCACCAGCTCGGTCATGACCGACCTGGCCAAAGGCAAAACCCTGGACGAGGCGCTGGCCTTGACCCGCGACAACGTCGCCGAAGCGCTCGACGGCCTGCCGCCGGCGAAGATGCACTGCTCCAACCTCGCGGCCGACGGCCTCCGCGCCGCCATCAAGGATTACCGGGAGAAACATCCGGAGGGGAACTGACCCGGCGGCGGCGCTCCAGAAACGACTCCAGAAGGCGCTGCGCCGCGTTGGCGTCGATGAGCGTCCGGCGGCGCTTCCGGTTGTGGCCGGCGTCGCGGAGCAGGCGCGTCGCCTCGCTCGTCGTCAGCCGCTCGTCCCACAGCTCCACCGCCAAACCGGCCTCGCGCAGCGCCGCCGCGAACGCCGCCGCCTCCCTGGCCTTGGGGCGCCGGACTCCGCACCCCGCTGTACCCCGACGGCACCGCCAAACGCTCCTCCTCGTCCGTCACCGCGAAGCCGACCCGGGCATCCCCCAAATCGACGCCCAGCAAAATCATGCCCCGCCCCCGGCAAGGCCGGCGGCCCGCAGGGCGGCATGGACGACATTCCGCAGCAGAAAGGCGTTGGTCACCGGGCCGACGCTTCCCCTGGGCCGGGTGATATGGCCGGCCACCTCCGCCACCCGGTCGAAATCCACGTCTCCGGCGTAGCGCATGTCGGGCTGGCCCTTGTCGTTCAGGGTCGGCCGGCCTTGGGCGTCCAGCGCCGCCGGGATGGAGTTGTCGCCGACATCGATGACCACCGCCCCCCGGCGCACCATGTCCATCTTCACCAGCGGTTCCAGATTGGGCCGCTCCGGGCGAGCGCCCCCGCCTTCCCGCCACGCCTTCCACGCCCGATCGTACGCCCGCCAGCGCGCGCCGGACGCCCCGGCGGCGGCGACGACGATTTCCGCGTCCGGCAGCAGCGCCCGCAAGTCCGAGCGCGTGTGCGCCACGGTCACGGTCGCGTGTTCGGCCAACAGCAGCAGCGCCAAGGGTTTGCCGACCGTGGCGCTCCGCCCGATCACGAGCGCCCGGGCGCCCGCCAACTGCGGCCGCGCCGTCTTGACGAGTTCCAGCGCCGCCATAGCGGTGCAGGGGGCGGGATCGACCCGCGCCGACGCCAACAGCCGCCCCAGATTGGCCGGATGCACGCCTTCGGCGTCCTTGCCCGGGTCGATGGCCTCGGTCAGGCGGGCGTGATCCGCGCCGGCCGGCACCGGCGTGAAGAGGATGAGCCCGGACACCGCCGGGTCGGCCGACGCCCGGCGTATGCCGGCAATCAGATCGGCCTCGGAACTGTCGGCCGGCAGGACGACGCGGCGGTGCAGGACGCCGTGTTCGGCGCAATGTTTCGCCTGGGCCTTGGCGTACCAGTCGGTCCCCGGGTCATCGTTGGCCTGGATGGCCGCGAGACACGGCGCGACGCCGGCGTCCTTGAGACGCCGGACGCCGTCGGCCACCTCGTCCAGCAACCGCTTCGCTTCCGCCTTCCCGTCCAGGATGGTGGCAGGCATACTGTTCTCCTTTGGGGCGCAGAGCAACCGGACCGCGGCCCGATCGCCCTGGATATTGCCTATGTAAGTAAAGGTATAGTATAGCGAAGCCCGGCGGCAAAGGCAAGACGGGGGAATGTGGGCGTTCGGGCGGAAAATGGCCTTGACGAAAATTTTGTTCCGGTCGATAATTCGCGGGACTGGAGACGATGATGACGACCATCATCCGCCAGCGCGATTCCGGACGCCCTTGCCCAACGCCTCCGGAATTGTTTGCTTTTTCCTGAGAGGCAAAGCCGGGGTGCTGGCCTGACAAAGGCCGGAAGCGATGAACGCCGCGGGAAAGCTTGGCGTTTAGCCGCTTGCAAAGGGGGGGAGACCCTGCCGGCGAAGATCCGCCGCGAACGGCGGATATCTTCTGATCCTGGAAGGGATGGGACGTGAAGGACAACCTTTTCGGCGACGGCGTACTTTCCATTGCGGATGCTCTGTCGCGTCATGCCGGGGGATATATGGGAACAATCCATGAACAACGTTTTTACGCCATTCGCGCCCACGGCGGCGAATTGCGTTTTCCGTTTCCCGCCGGCAATTTCACCGCTCTGGTCGATCTCGCCGACAGCGTCGACGACGCGGTGCTGAAAACCTACGCCGAGGCGCTTATCGACCACGGCTGCGTCCAGGCGGTATGCCGGGGCGAGGAATCTTCCCGCCTTGAGGAGATATTCAACACCCTCGCCGAAAAAGGCGATCTCGACAAAAACGGCACCTACTTCACCTCCATGTGTCTCGACGACGAACCCCTGAACGAAGCTATCCAGTATTTTGTCCTGCCCTGCGGGCTGGCCCAGACGGGACTGCTGATGGTCATCGGCGATCAGGACGATTTCCAGGACGCCATCAAGGGATTCTCCATCGCCGCCGGCGCCATCAAGGAGGATTTGGGCGAGCCGGTCTACACCGAGGACGATCTGGTCTGCTTCGTCTCGCCCTGAGGGAGAGAGAAGAGAGGGACGGGAGTCAGGCGCTGAACCAGACATAGTAGGAAATGATGACCGCCAGACTGGCGCTGGCGATGATAGCGGCAAGCAAATCGCAATAAAACCACCAGTTCTCCTTCCACGCCACCATCCGATCCACACGCTCAAGCAACGACATCGGCACTGCCCGCCGCACCGCGCGGACGGCGTAGAAACGTATTTTCCCCGGCATTCCGGCCGGCGGCGCCGCCTCCTCGTCGCCCGCGGGGACGTCCGTCGCGGCGGCGGCGCCGTCGACGTCGGCGACGGCGCCTTCCTCCTCGGCCTCCATCATGGCGCGCATGTCGTCGTCCACGTCGTCGGAGAAATCCATGTCGTCCATGTTGGCGAACACGTCCAGGGGATTGACCGCGACATCGGCCTCGCCCTCGCCCGCGACCGCCCGCATCTCTTCCGTGCCGGGACTCGGCCCCTTGCGGCTGGTGTCGATGTCCCCGTCGCCGACGACCGGGGGCCGGACGCCGGCGTTGACGCCGTCGCCTTCAAAATCGACCGCGTTCGCCGCGTCGTCGGCGGTGAACGCCCGGCGGCCGGAAGGCGACAGGAGGAGATCCTCCTCCTCCGCGTCCAGATCGTAGTCGGCCCCGTAGTCATCCGCCGCCGCCGCCGCTCCCGGACCGAACGCGGCCGCCGCGGCCGGCGCCCGGTTTGCCCCGGAGGCGGGGGAGGCGTCCGCTTCCGCCTCCTCCTCCGGGTCGGCAACGGCCGCCCCGCCCCGCTCCCTGTCGTCCGCGAAGGCGTCGAAGCCGTCCGTCACGGCCGGACGCTCCGGCTCCGGTTCCGGACCGCCGCGCAGGGCCGCCACGTCCTGAATGTCCGAGCTGTCGACCGTGGGCGCCTGCACGTCGCGGACGGTCCCGTCGTCCAACTCGTCCATGACGTCGAGATAATCGCGTGCGGGAGGAACGGCCGGGAAGTCGCCGGTCGGGCTGGAATGGTCCGTCCCGTCCTCCTCGGGCGCGCCGGGAAAATACGCGCTGGCGTCGAGATCGTCCAACTGCGTCAGGACGTCGACGCCGTCGTCCGCCTTTTCCGCCCCGCCCCGCGCCGGGCGCGGGGCGGGGGCGGCCGGTCCGGCGTCACGCGGGGCGTCGCGACGGGGACTGCGGGGCGCGTCTCCGGAAGCGTCCCGGGGCGGCGGCTTGGGGGGGAAGAATTGGCGCGAGTCCAGCAGGATGGTGTCGGAGGCGTCCAGGGCGCTTTTGCCGAGGACGGTGGTTTTGCTGGCGGGATGGTCGCCGCCCGCGCTCCGCGCGTCGGCATCGGCGTCGGCGTCCTCGGCGAAGCGTCGCGCCGAATCGCTGGCGACGCGCCGGCCCCGGCGCGACTTCCACACGCTTTCCAGGTCCATGTCGGAAAACAAATCGAGCGTTTGCGTCTCCCCCGCCTCGGGCGCCCTCGGCCGGGGACGCTGGTTCCGCACCCGATCGCTCCAGGTCGCGTCGACGTCCAGACCGGAAAAGATGTCGTAGTCGGTGTCGCCGGTCGCCGTCCCGCTCATCCCGCCGATCCGGCGGTCCGGATCCAGGATCCGCGTGTCCTGCTCCAAAATCCGCGTGTCGTGGCCGCCGGCGAGGATCACGGTGTCGAACAAATCCGCGATGTTGTCCGCGTCCCCGGCTTCCGGCGGCTCGAACCAGTCCCGCGTCGTCGGCGGCGGCTCGTATTGGTTTTCCGGCGGCGAAAACCAGTCCTCGACGCGCTCGATGCCGCCGTACGGCTGCGCCGGCGGCGGCGCCACGCGCGTTCGCCTGTCCCGGGGCGCGGCGGCGGCGGCCTCGGCCGGGTCGGACAGAAACGACAGGATATCCACATCCTCGTCGCCGTCGGCAATCGGATCGTAGGCGTCGGTGGGCGCGGTCGCGCTGCGGGCGTCCTCGTCCGGCGGCGGCCAGCCGGCCGCGTCCGCCCCGTCCCGGGCGGCGGCGGGGGCTTCATCGGCCTCCGGCGTCTCCGGGGCGGCGCGGAAGGCGTTGGCGAATTCTTCCCAGGTGGGTCCGGCAATCGGCGGGAGCGGGGCGAGGCCGACTTCGGCCAGGAGATCTTCCGCCTGGTCGAGCGACAACTCCTGGTCGTCTCCCGGGATGGCGGCGCCGGCGGGAGCGGGCGCCGCCGCCGCGCCGTCCACGTCGTCCGCGCCGTCGTCATCGGCGGCGGCGGCGTTTCGCGCCGGAGGGGCGGATGCCGGACCGTCTTCGTCGTCCTCGAAATTGAGCTCGATGGACGCGGCCAACTGCTCGATGCTTTGGAGGGGTTGGGCGGCGGCATTGCCGTCCGGCTCGTCGTCGGCGAGGACGGAGACGGGTCTTCCCTTGTCCGAGACGTCGAAGTCGGTGAAGAGCATCCGACCGGGCTGATTGTCGTACTGCTCCGCCATGACGGGTTCCGCTCCGATCGTGAGACCATATGCCGACGAAATCACTCCCAAGTCATATTATCGGCCATCCGGTCGAAGTTGCGCACTTTTTTTGGCGACGCCGGGGCGTTTTGGACAACGCGGCTCTGCGAACGCTTCAGGAACGATATTCGGTCCGTTCACACGCTGTCGCGCAGGGAGAGGCGGAGCGCCCGGCACGGCGCCTCCCCCAGCCGCGCCCGGTGGGCCAGCCGGATCGGCCACAGCCACACGGCGCCGCCGTAATCCGCCACCACCCGGGGGAAGGCGCGGAGCCGCCGGGGCAGCTTGGCGTCCACCAGCATGTCCTGAATTTTCCGGCTGCCGGGAGCGCCCAGGGGGCGGAAGCGCTCGCCCTCGCGCGGGGACCGGAGGCGGAGCGGCCACCGGAGCGCCGCCGCGTCAAGCCACTGCACGCACGGGTCGGCCATGTCCGGCGCCGGGATGCTCCCGGCGTAGTCCACCCACCGGGCGGCGACATCCATGCCGTAGGCCCGGATGGAGAAGGGCGGGTCGGGGAGGATGACTTCGCTGTAGGCGTCGCCGTCGCGGCTGTCGGGGAAGAAAAAGAACAGGCCGTCCGGTTCGCGGCGGACACGGAGCCGCGCCGGCAGCGACAGCGTCTCGCCCAGCCGGCCGCGCTCGGCCAACTCGGCCAGCCGCGACAGGACGGCGCCGTAGGGGAGCCTGCCGCCAAGCTCCTCCTCCACCACATGCCTGAAGGCGTAGAGCAGCCGCTCCTCCTCCGCCGTCGTCGCGGCGTCGATGCGAAAAAAACGCCCCCCGCCCTCGCGCCGCGTGGCGCGTTCGGCCAATTCCCGGCCGAGCCGCTCCTGCTCCTCCTCGACGCCGGCCCTCTCCCTCGCGCCCGCCAGGAGGCGGGCGCGGAAGCCGGGCATGATTTTTTCCAGCATCGGGATGACGCGGTGGCGGATGCGGTTGCGGCTGTAGGCGGTATCGGCGTTGGAGGCGTCCTCGCGCCACGTCCACCCCCGGGACGCGGCCAAGGCGAGCAACGCTTCCCGGGGGACGGTCAGGAGCGGCCGCCCCACCCGGACGCGGATGCCGGGCGGCGTCGGGAGCCAGGCCAGCTCGCGCATTCCGGAGAGGCCGCGCCGGTGGGCGCCCCGGCGCAGGTTGAGGAGGATGGTCTCGGCCTGGTCGTCGGCGTGGTGTCCGGTCAGGATCAGGGCGTGTTCGCCGCCGACGTCGCGGAAGAAGCGGTAGCGGAGCATCCGGCCCGCCTCCTCGAAGCCCATGCCTTCGGTTTTCGCGACGCGGAGGACGTTCTCGCTGCGCTCGGCGAAATCGACGCGGAGCGACCGGGCCAGGTCGCGGGAGAAAGCCAGGTCCTGCTCCGCGTCCGCGCCGCGCAGGCCGTGGTTCAGGTGGGCGGCGAGGACCGGAATGCCGGCATGTTCCGCTTCCCGCCATTCGAGGAGGAGGCGCAGGAGGGCTACGGAGTCGAGGCCGCCGGAGAGGGCGGCGACGATGGTCGCCGGCGTTCCCGTCTGCGCCAGGATTCGCCGCATGGCATGGGTGAAGATGCCGGGGATCATGTGGTCATTCTCCCGCTTCCGGAAGAGATTGATT
>QMCE01000494.1_pt1 | contig 20157 bp, 19 predicted proteins | sample 1821851 | NCBI WGS metagenome assembly QMCE01 (sample SAMN09453174, study PRJNA476694) | Termite gut metagenome, whole genome shotgun sequencing project. | isolation source: worker | host: Odontotermes sp. | place: South Africa:Pretoria | collected 2016-01-28
TTGGAGGCTTTTCTGTATTATAATAATCAGTTCCGGGTTATTGGTTCGTTAAACTATCTGAGTCATCACTATGCAACGGAATTTTCTGCAAAATGTCCTATTTACGCAAAAAATATTAATATAAAAAGAAAGGATGAAGATCCTGCATCCTTTTGGATCAGGAAAAATTAAAAGTTTTTCGCCGGTTATACTTTTGGAAGACCCTGGTTATGTAAGGCGACGTAAATTAAAGTCCGTTGCGCCACAACAGGTAACTGTAACAGCGGAATGCGAACTGCCGGAATAATGGATTGGCCGGCGTATACAGTCTGTTCCGGTTTTCTATCATGTATTTTTTGTTGATACATTCTTCAGGATCTTCTATTTTTTGTATGGCATCAAATATAGCATCGCCTGTTTCGTTCAGCCACTTTTGTTCGGGAATATAAAATCCCATTTTTTGTTTTCGCCAACAGATTTCATCAGGGACAATACCCACCATGGCTTTTCGCTGAAGGTATTTGTTCCATCCGTTATGAATTTTGTAGGATGACGGAATGGAGAAAATGAATTCCGTCAGATCAGGATTATTTGATAATGGCATTACGCATTCGATACCGTGTGATGCTGCGGAGTGTTCGCCCCAACGTAGGATGTTTCCTAAAAACAGGGTGTAGCTCTCGAAAAGGGCATCGTTCAGTATCTCTTTTTTTATTTCGGGTAGTGGCGACGGTTGATTAAAATAAAGCTCCCTTTCGTGAGGCATTAGTGATTCATATTGAAATTTCCGTTTCTTTTGAGCCAGTTTTTCCGGATGATAATAGTGTGCTTTGGACCACAATTTCAGACGGCGTATCAGCATATCCTTTTGGGTCATACCCGAATTGCCGACCCGGGATAATTCGTGCCGCCAGTGACTCCATTCTCCGTTTTTGCGTAAGGATTGCAGGAATAACGGAAAATATTCCGGATAACCTCCGAGCATTTCGTCACCACCCTGTCCGTCTATAAAAACAGGCTGTCCCTGTTTTTTTATTTCTTCCATCATACGGTATTGGGCAATAGAGCTGGCATTATACAGCGGGATGTTATGTACACGATTGGCTTCGGATAAATATTCCGGGATATTTTCGGAGGTACATACCACCTTAATCCATTCGACTCCCGTATGGCGTACTACTTTCTCCGCCCAGTATGCTTCGCCGCCGTCATAGCTATCTGTTGTGGTATAAGCAACGATGTCTCTTTGGGGATCCATTTTTTTCGCCGTACATATGAGTGAGGAACTGTCCATTCCCCCACTGACCCCTATCGCTAAAGGCCCGTCGGACAGTTGTATATTCGCCCGTACGGAATCAGTCAGCATACTACTCAGTTTATCCGCATATTGTTTCCCGAACGAACTGTCATACGGTTCTCTGCTGTGATTATAGGGTAGTGAATAATATCTTTCAATTGTCAGCGTATCACTTTCTATCTCATATTTGACAACATGCGACGGTTCAATGGAATGTATGTCAGGGAAAAAATACTGATCCTGCCTGCCGATATTTCCCCAAAGCAGATAGTCGATGACCGTACGCCTGTTGATGCTGCGGACATCATCGAAAAGTGCGTACAGTGTGCGACTTTCGGATGCAAGTGCAAATTGTCCTCCGTTATTGCAGAAATACAAAGGTCTGCATCCGAAATGATCCCGGGCGCCGTATATTGTTTTATTTCCGGCGTCAATACAGATCAACGACCAGTATCCCTTGAGTTTTTTGAAACAGGCGCTTCCTTCACGTTTAATTAGTTGTAGTACGATTTCCGGATCATTTGCCTGATCGGTCTCTATAGACAACTCCTTACAAAGTTCGGATTTGTTGATAAGCCGTCCTTCGAAAAAAAGAAGATAACCATTACAGGAAGCGATGGGTGGAGCGCCGTTTGCTGCGGAACAGGAACCGGCTATCATGCGGGCTGTTGTACCGGAAGGGTTTGCATAAAGCATCGCCCTGTTGAAAATATATGATGTATGAGTTCCGGATCCTCTGTGGGATAGTGTTTTGAGGCCCTTGTCCAGTAATTCTTTAAGACTTGATGAGGATGTGTCTTTTTTTTTGTAAATAGTTAATAATCCGTTCATAAAACCTGCTGCACAATCTATTAATTACAATTGGCAGAAAGACGGGAATTTGATTGATCGTGCATACAAATATCAGCATTAATATTTAATTGTCCAAACTGCCACAATAAAAAACTTTTTTTTTCGTACTACAAGTAAAGTATGTAAAAATTGTATCTTTGTTCCCCGGAAAAATAATTCATGAGTAAAATAGATTCAAAATGAAAGTATGCAGAAGATGCATTTTAACTGATGCTTATCCCGGAATTACCTTCGATCATGAAGAAACCTGTTCCATGTGTGCATCAAATCATGTATTTGAACCATATGGGGAGGATAAGTTGATGCGGATTATAGAGGCGAAGAAAGCCGGAAAACGGGGTGAATATGACGCCTTGGTTCCTTTGAGCGGAGGTAAGGACAGTATGTATATACTTTATCTGGCCGTAAAAGTGTATAAGCTTAAAGTTTTGACAATGACTTATGATAATGGTTTTGTAAGTCAATTGGCGGTAGATAATATGGAGCGGGCGGTAAAAAGGATGGGCGTAAAACATATCGTTTGCAAGCCGGATTTTGATGTGCTGAGCAAAATATACAGAAGCATGCTTCTCCGTTCGGGAGATATTTGCGGGGCGTGTGGTATTGCGATTAAGGCGAATATGTTTAAAGTCGCAAGTGATTATAAAATACCGATGATCTTACTTGGCACATCACCCCTTGAAGAAGACTCCTTTCTGCCCGATACGACACAGGACGTCGGCCGTTTTAAATATATCATGAAAGAAGCGGGTGAGGTAAGCAGGAAAGAAATGAATGATTTTCTTATTTATCCCGGCATGAGTTATATCAGGCTGTCTCTGGGTAAACGGACGGGTAAATATGCAAAAGAAGTCTGTCCGCTGTTTTATATAAAGAATCCGTCGGATAAGGAAATGGGAGAAATCATAGTTCGTGAACTTGGCTGGGAGGAAGATACGAGTCGTGAATATTCGAAACATTTTGATTGTATTGTTGAACCTTTCACCAATTATGTGCGTCATCATATCTATGGTTATGAAAGAAGGGTATGCCAGTATAGTACAATGGTACGTCGTGGTGAAGTAACGAGAGAAAAAGCGTTGGCTTTATACGAATCTGACAGGGTAGGTGAAAAACCGGCTAATTATCAGCATATCTTAGATCTCCTGAAGATCGGAGAAAAAGATATGGAGGAGATACTGAAGATAAAGCCGTTGAAATATGAAAGTCATGTATCATTTGAAAACAAGTTGTTTATGAAGCTGATGAGATGGATGAATAAATGAAGATTCCGGATGAAAGTAGTCTATGATATAAAAGAGTGGAAGGAGCAGGCGGTGGTTGCTACGATCGGTTTTTTTGACGGTGTCCACTCCGGTCATTATTTTTTAATAAAAGAGATGTTGCGTATTGCTTCGGAACGTAAGCTCCCGGCGGCTGTCATTACTTTTCCCGTACATCCCCGTGTGGTTTTGCATTCGGATTACCAGCCTGAGTTACTTAACTCTTTTGAAGAGAAACTTGAATTGTTATCACAAACTGGTGTCGATTATACGATTGTGATGGATTTTACTCCGTCTCTCGCCGCCCTGACGGCGCGTGAATTTATCGCGGATGTTCTTTCAAAACAGTGGCATGTAAAGACTTTACTTGTCGGTTATGATCATCGTTTTGGTCATTCGCGCTCCGAAGGATTTGAGCAATATGTTATGTATGGTCGCACGTGCGGAATGGAAGTCCTCAATGCCGTTTCGTATAGCGATGAAGGTGTGACTTTCAGTTCTTCCGGAGTGCGTCAATTGTTATATGCAGGCAATGTTGCGGAAGCGGCCCGGATATTGGGCTATTTTTACTGCCTGAAAGGGCATGTCGTAAATGGCTATAAAGTAGGTCGTTCCATTGGTTTTCCTACGGCGAATATTGCTGTTGATGAAAAGTCTAAGATCATTCCGTCAGCCGGGTCTTATGCCGTATGGGTGGTTACCGGAGGGCAGCGATATAAAGGAATGCTTTATATAGGCTCCCGTCCGACCCTCCGGGATCAGGGGGAAATGAGTATCGAAGTCAATATGTTTGATTTTTCAGGCGATATATATGATGAGGCTGTTACGGTCGAGTTTGTTGATTTTATCCGGAAAGATATGAAATTTGATTCTCTGGATGCGCTGAGGCGGCAGATGCGGGAAGATAAAATCAAGGCGTTAACGGCGATTGACAATGCGCAATCGGCGTCCAGCGTTTTTTTTACAAGGTTGAGAAAATGCATGACGGACAATGAATGTAAGGATTGAGAATTAAAAATTAAGAAATAAGTTGGAACACTTTTATGATGCCATAGACCTGCTGAAAGGAATGATCGCAATTCCATCTTTCAGTCGTGACGAAAAAGAAGTTGCGGATTTTTTGCAACAATACTGGACACGTGCGGGCCGGCACGTGAACCGCCGGGGTAATAACCTGTGGTTGTCGACTCCGGTTGATCCGGAGAAACCTACTCTGTTGCTTAATTCCCATATTGATACCGTACGTCCTGTTAGTGGCTGGATCGAAGATCCTTTTACTCCGGACAAAGCGGAGAGTGATCTGATTTACGGATTGGGGAGTAATGACGCCGGCGCTTCGGTCGTATCTTTGTACGAAGCGTTTACAATCCTGTCGCAAAAGGAGCAATCCTATAACCTTATTTTTCTGGCTTCTGCCGAAGAAGAAGTATCCGGAAAAAACGGCGTGGAGAGTGTGTTGCCGCTGCTTCCTCCTGTTTCTTTTGCCGTTGTCGGAGAGCCGACGGGTATGCAGCCGGCTGTTGCGGAAAAAGGTCTTATGGTACTTGATTGTATCGTGACGGGAAAAGCCGGCCATGCTGCGCGTGATGAAGGAGTCAATGCCATATCACTGGCTATTCGCGACGTGGAATGGTTTAATACATACCGGTTTCCGGAAGAAAGCGATTTGCTGGGGGCTGTCAAAATGAGTGTTACACAGATACAGGCCGGTACGCAGCACAACGTCATACCGGATCGTTGTACCTTTGTCGTAGATATCCGGAGCAATGAATATTATTCGAATGAAGACATATTGAGCCGGATCAAAGAATGCGTCCGGTGTGAGGTGACGCCGCGTAGTACGCGCCTGAATTCTTCATGTACGGATAGATCTCATCCGTTTGTCCGGCGTGCGGTAATGATGGGCAAACAACCTTTCGGGTCTCCCACATTAAGTGATCAGGCGCTCATGCCGTTTGCTTCGGTAAAGATCGGCCCCGGTGACTCCGCCCGTTCACATAGCGCCGGCGAATATATCCGTCCCTCCGAAATACGTGAGGCTATTGATAGCTATATCATGCTGTTGGATGGGTTGGATATCCGGTATGAATAAGAATTATGCGGTGTTGAGGGTGCATAATCTGAGAGATCATCATGTTTAAAGATATTATAAACACAATCGGGGCGCGTTATTTTGTTGCTTTCCTGAACCTGTTACTGATTTTTATCAACGGCAAGGTACTGGGGCGGGAGGGTATGGGGATGGTTGGCCTTATCTATGCTTCGGCCAACCTGGCTGTTATTTTTAATAGCGTCCTGTGTGGTAATACGATTATCTACTTTATGAACCGGTATAACCTGCGTTATGTCTTTTATCCTGCTTATGGTTGGGCTTTTGCCGGTTCCGCCGTGTCGTGCGGGACGATGTTTTTTTTCAATATGCTTCCTGCAGGATACGCGATGGTTGTGTTTGCGCTGGCTGTATTGATTTCGCTCGTTACGGCCAATTCGCAGATGGTGCTTGGAAAAGATAATGTCAAAGGATTTAATATGGCATATATTCTTCAGGGAATATTGATGTTTCTGGTTTTACTCTATATCTATTATATCGCTGAGTGTAAGTCTGTAGAGGGTTATCTGGCAGGGTTGTTCCTGGCTAATCTGGGCGCCTATGTATATAGTCTGATCTTGTTGATCCCTCATTTACGGAAGAGGGAAAAAGTCGTTGCCGGAACGTCTTTTTTCAAAGCGTTGAAAGAGATGTTCGTTTATGGTATCTGGAGCGGAGCCGATAACCTGGCCGAAGGTTTGGCCACGCGTCTCAATTATTTTCTGGTGAAGAGCGCCGGCGGATACAGTTCCGTCGGTTTGCTTGATTCCGGGACGAAGATGTCGGAAAGCGTCTGGCATATTAGTAACAGTGTCAGCTATATAGAATACAACAGTGTTTCGAAAACGACTGACCGGAAAGAACAGAAACGTGTGACATTGCAGCTTTTTAAATTGACTTGTTGCGCCCTTACGGCTGTGATGGCGGTCATTGCCTGTATACCCGAATGGATTTTTACCGGGTACTTGTTGACTCCTGAGTTCGCCGGTATACGTAAGGTTATTTTAGCGTTGTCGTTCGGGATTGTCGCAATGGGAGGTAACCGTATTCTGAGCCATTATTTCATAGGGAGCGGGAATATCCGGTACAGTACGTTTTGTTCGTTGTTCGGACTGGTTGTTTTATTGATTGCGGGATTTGTCCTGATTCCCGTATCCGGGGTATTTGGGGCGGCTCTTACATCCAGTATTGCTTATACAAGTATGTTGATATTTTCCCTTGTTGTTTTTATGAAAAAGACGGGTACGTCTCCGTATGAACTGATACCCTTAAAAGAAGATTGGATGACATTACGAGGAAAGCTGCGACATCGGAAGAATAAATGAATCTCATTTGATCCAGGCGGCCGGATTGAGCTTGGTGCGCTCTTTCCATATCTGGAAATGAAGAATTGTTTCGTTGCCTTTTTCCGTATCCGTAAATATTTTTCCGATTACCTGGCGCGTAGCGACCACATCCCCGGCTTTCACATAGATCTGGCTAAGGTTACTGTATACGGTAAGGTAATCCCCATGGCGGACAATTACATTGTGATTATAACCGGGCATCATGAAGACGCGTGTGACGACGCCTTTGAATATGGCGCGGGCTTCGGAACCGGCGGTTGTCTGTATGTCAATCCCATTGTTATCGGTTTTTACATTTGATAATTTCTGGTGCTGATGCCGGCCGAAGCTTGATACAATCGCATATTTGCCGGTTAGCGGGAAGGGGAGTTTTCCTTTGTTACCGGCAAAGTCGTTGGAGAGGTAAACTTCCGATTCCGTCATGACATAACCGGTAGCCGGTTTGGAGGCGGGAGATTTGGATACAGTATCGGATGTTGACGGAGGCGCATTTTTTTTCGACGCCTTTATATCCTCAACAATCAGGTTTTCGATTTGTTCATTTAAAGCGTTGGCCTGCTTTTTCTTTTCCTGTAACTGCTTTTGAAGATCTTTTTGTTTTCTGCTGAGGTCCCTTACTTCTTTTTGCTGAAGTTTTTCTTCGTCTTCAAGTTTTTTATTTTCTTGTTCGCGTTGTGCCAGCAGTTTCTGCTTTTCTTGGCGCGATTCTTCCAGTTCGGCTTTACGACGTACAATTTCATCCTGCTTTTTTACGATTCGTCCGGTTTCTTCTTTTTGCCAGTCGGCGTATTCACGAAGGTATCGCATGCGCCTGTATGATTGTGAGAGATTTTCGGCAGACAGGATCAGTAACATCTTGTATTGCGTTGTACGATACTCCTGTTGCTGATTTTTCATTGATTTTGCATAATTATCTTTTGTTTTGGCAAGATCCTTGTCCAATATATCAATATCGTCGCTCATCGTTTTTATTTTCGTATCGATAGCCTCTATTTCCTGTCCCAGAAGCGTCACTATTTTTTTCCGGGAAAGAAGTTGTTGCGATAACAGATTCAACCGGTTGAGTGAATTTTTTGCATTGGCGCTTGTTTCATTCAAAAGTTTGGATGTCAGCTCAATATCTTCCAGTGCGGCTTTCTGTTGACGTTCCAGTTCCTGCATGGAATATAGTCCGGCGGGAATTTGCGTTGCCTGTATTTTTTTATTTGCCGTTGTTTGAGGCGAAGAGCTGTTTTTACCTGTCTGTGCAAGGGACAAAGTCGTTATACAGCTTGTGAGTAATATGATGATGCGGATATGTCTCATTGTATATCAAGCGATTTGATGATTTGTGAAAACGTTACACGCGTATATCTCTGCGGAATGGTGAAGTCTGTCTTCACCGGACGGTCTATTTCCGGAGTAGAAAAAGTGAGTGTGACGATTCCCCGTGTTTTCCGGTCTGATGTCAGTCCGGCTTTCATCTTAAAGGGGAACCGTTGTTTTTCTATGGTCTGAAAATCACTATAGTCCCACGTAAGTTTATGATTTTCATACTTATCGTTGATGGATGTGGAATGTAATTTTTCATCTTCGCCGGCCGTGAATGTATAAAACATACCGGTATCGTCTTTTATCTTCAGACTAGCGGCATATTTATCTTTTGTTATGCGGAAGCGGCGTAATTGTCCGGATGAAATACTGCTTTCTCCGGGTATGAATATGTTATTTGTAAATAAGGATTGTAAATTGTGAAAATTGAAATCAATTTTCGTTTTTTCTTTTATGTCTTCATAATTTTCAGCGATGTAGCGTTTGTTCATCCGGTCGAGTATTTTTACGCTGTCACGTGTCAGTTCTACGCGGAATAGTTCAATACCAAAGGGTTGTACCGATAATTGTATACGATCGTCACAGATCATTTTTAATTGAGCCCTTGCGCTCATTTCTTTCTGAGGGCCTTTGAAATCTATTTTTATACGCGCTGAAAGCGTGTTGAACCGGAATCTATGATCCAGAACGGACGCAAAAAACATCTCTTCCGATTTCGTGATCGCGGCGCCGGAACCGATTATGCCTGCAGGTGATTTGCAGGCGGCAAACAAACATACGAACAATACACTACAGACTGTTTTGCAATATAATGGCAGCCAAATGTTACTATTCGGTTTTATCTGTTTCGATTTTGATCGTCTCTCCATCCATATCATTAAATAGTTCGTCTTCCGTTTCTTCAAAATATGTTTTCTCTGCTATTTTCCGGTCTAACGTAGGGCCGTTTTTACCCAGTTCTTTAGCTTTTATCCATTGTTCCAGCGCTTTCTCTTTTTCGCCGGTCATGTACAGAATATCGCCGTAATGGTCTACCAACTCCGCACTGTTTGTTTTGTCTTTAGACAATGCCCGTTCGATGTACATTTTAGCTAAAAGATAATTGCCCTGTACAAAAAATATCCATGCGTAAGTATCTATATAAGTAGCGTTATCCGGTTGCATTTTGATGCACAGTGCGCTCATACGCTCCGCTTTTGTGAGGTCTCTTTTTAAAAGGGATAAATAATACGCATAGTTATTTAATACGGCAATATTTTTGTCATTGAATTTCAGCGCTTCCTCGTATGCCTCAAACGATTTGTCCGTTTCTCCGATACGAAAGTAGGTATCTCCGATCTGCCCGTAAAAATCAGAAGTAAGGCCGGGGTTCTCTTTAGGGATATGCTGAATACCGGCATAATATGTTTCTATTGCCTGTTGGTATTCTTTCTTTTGATAATATGCAATGCCAAGGTAAAGTCTGAATTCCATCGCATCGGGAAATATTTCCTGACATTTGTTGCAGATGCGTATGACCTCGTCCATATTCTGAATCTGGAATGATAGTCGCAGGAGTTGTTGCCATGCGTTGATGTTCTCCGGTTCGCTTTCCGTTACTAACTGGTACTGAAAGCGGGCTTCGTCAAATTTATTTTGTGTTGCAAGAAATTCTCCGTAGACCAGCTTTAGCCTTGATTCTTCGGGATGTTGCTCAAGAAGCGTCCGGAATAATGTATTCGCCCCGTCAATATCCTGTTTGGAGCGTTGTAATTGTACGATGTAACGGGCCAGAATACTCATTTTTGTATCCACGTCCAGTCTTTCGTTGAGCAACGCTTCCTGTATTTGTTGCTTTGCAGCCTCCCGTTGTCCTGTTTTTTCATAATAGTTAGCCATAGAAACAAGATAGTACGGCGATTCGGGATCTATTGCATACGCCTGGTTATAGTATTTCAACGCCTGTAACGTATCGTCACGTTGTAAATACAGATCACCGATTATTACCGGATAACGTGATTCCATCGGGAATTTACCGGCTAACTTTTTAAGTTCATTGAATGCGCTGTCCGGTTGTTCGATTGTCATGTATAGTTGGAATTTTTCCATGGAGATGGCTTCATGCATGCCTATACTGTTTTCCAAGGTATTATAGGTATCAATCGCTTTTCCTATTTCGCCCATTCGCGTATACGCTCCGGCAAGAAAGTAGTTAAGTTCCGGTTTTTCGGGAAAGGCGGCGGTCAGTAATTCATATTCTTCCACAGCTTCTCCGAACATTCCCATATTGAAAAGCAATGTAGCCAGCGTACTCCGGTATTCCTGGTTTTCAGGAGCGTGAAGCACCGTTTTTTTTAATAAGGAAACGGCTTTTTCCGGTTGGTTCAGTTGTATATAGTAAGATGAAATTTCAAACATGGCTGCCGAAGAAGTTGAGTCTATCTCAAGGCAGTGTTTAAACATTTCGTAGGACGCATCGTATTTTTCGGCCATTTTCAACCGGACGCCTTCATAATAAAAATAATCGAACCTGCGTTGCTCCGAAATACTGAGTTTCTGTTTTTGCAGGTTCGTATCATCTTCTGCATGAACGCGGGGCATTATAAATACCGAACAAAACAGTATGCATAATGATCCGGCCAGTTTATTTATTTTTATTTGTTTTGCCATGTCCTGTTTTCACTCATCAGTTTTTACCGGTATGTCCGAATCCGCCTGCTCCGCGTTCCGTATCTTCTAATATTTCTTCCGGTTGCCATTCGACCTTCGCGTGTGATGCGATTACCATCTGGCAAATGCGCTCCCCGTCGTTTATCACAAATGGTTCGGATGACAGGTTTATCAGTATGATACCGATCTCTCCCCGGTAATCGGCATCGATAGTGCCGGGTGTGTTCAGTAGCGTAATTCCGTGTTTGATAGCAAGTCCGCTACGCGGGCGCATCTGCGCTTCGTATCCTTCCGGTAGTGCGATATATAAACCCGTAGGAACCAGTTTGCGTTCCAGTGGTTTCAGTTCTACCGGTTCGGAGAGATTTGCCCGTATATCCATGCCTGCCGATAATGCTGTTGCGTACCGGGGTAAAGCGTGATGTGACTTGTTAACTATTTTAATTTTCATACTTCTTGATTACAAATTAATAATAGATCTGTATTTTTGTACATTAGACTGCAAAGTTAAGATTTTTATTGTAAAATGAAAACAATCGTATGCTTCACACAAATTGTTAACAGTCAATATGCATTGTTATCTTTCCTGATCAGTTCGATCAGCCTTGATACGGCATCTTCCTCCGGAATATTTTTCAATATACACGTTTTGCCTTTATACAGGCTTATGCGTCCCCGTCCGGCGCCTATGTATCCGTAGTCTGCGTCAGCCATCTCTCCCGGTCCGTTGACAATGCAGCCCATAATGCCTATTTTAAGGCCAACCATATGCGAAGTGGCCGCTTTAACCTGCGCGATCGTTTTCTGCAGATCGAATAGTGTCCTGCCGCATCCCGGACATGAGATATATTCCGTTTTACTGATCCGTACACGCGCCGCCTGCAAAATGCCGAACATATAGCCGTCAAGCGTTTCCGCATCGCAACAGTGCGTGTGGTTACTTAGCATGATGCCGTCTCCGAATCCGTCCGCAAATAAAGCGCCGAAATCCGCAGCCGCTTTTATCTGAACGGATTCGGCGTCCTCATCGTTATATGCGCGGCAGCATATAACAGGTGCGTCACATTCCGTATCCAGCAAACGGAGCATGAAGGCTCTCATTTCACCAACCGGGTTGACATGGAAGCTGGTTAGCAGGACAACAACCGTTTGGTCTGTTTTTAAAAGATCTATCATCTCATTGGTTAATTCGCCGTATGTCAGGCGGATAAACTTTGTTTTCGCACGACATGCCATGAGCCGGTTTTTCTGTTGAGCGGAAAAGCAGGGATACGCTTTCATGCGCGGATCCCATTTCTCCGCGTCGATGATGTAGTTCATTGACCGGTTGTCTGTAATATTTTCCGGTGTCGTATAGATCCAGTCCGGTTTCAGGCGTTCGTTTGCCGTGTTGTGATCATGAGGTTCCGCAACGTTCCGTGTGTTGTTACCGTTTGTCCTGTCGGAAACGACTATCGGAGGATAGTCTCCGCCTATTCCGTTTACCGTCCGGCTTTTGCGTCCGGGCGGATAAATCGGATCGTATGGCATTGATGTGAAGGTGTTTACAGGCAGATGACTGATGCGTTCCGAAATATAATTTGTTAATTTTCGTGCAACCGGCATCTCTGCTTCCGGCTCTTCGCTTAATGATACCCGTATGGTATCGCCGAAGCCGTCCGCAAGCAGTGTCCCTATGCCTACGGCGCTTTTGATTCTGCCGTCTTCGCCGTCGCCTGCTTCCGTTACGCCGAGGTGTAACGGATAATTCATGTCTTCGGTTTCCATGGTACGGACTAATAACCGTACCGTACGTATCATAACAATCGTATTCGACGCTTTGACGGAGATGACAATATCGTCAAATTTTTCCCCGGCGCATATACGCAGGAATTCCATACACGATTCAACCATACCTTCGGGCGTGTCTCCGTAGCGGCTCATGATGCGGTCGGAAAGCGAACCGTGATTAACACCGATGCGTATAGCCGTATTATTTTCGCGACACAGGCGCAGGAACGGGACGAAGCGGTCGCGGATTTTTTGTAATTCTTTTGCATATGTTTCGTCCGTATAGGTGATCGTTTTGAATGTACGCATCTTATCTACGTAATTTCCCGGATTGATACGAACTTTTTCCACATATAGCGCGGCTACGTCCGCCGCCGCCGGATTGAAATGGATATCTGCTACGAGAGGCGTCGCGTATCCTTTTTCGGAAAGTCCTTCCCGTATGTTTTGCAGATTTCGCGCTTCACGTTCGCCCTGGGCCGTGAAGCGGATATACTCAGCTCCTGCGTCGATCATACGGATAGCTTGGTGAACGGCGGCATCCGTGTCCATGGTAGACACGTTTGCCATGGATTGAATCCGTATCGGATAGTTGCCCCCCAAAGGAGTATTTCCGATTCGTACGACCGATGAAAAACGGCGTTTATAGTTGAAAAAATCCATTAATTGGTTTTATGCTTATAGGAAACCTTTTTTAGGTCTTCGTTTGCTTTGACGATTTTGTTTTTGAGGCTTTCCTTATAGGTTACTAATTTCTCCCGCAACTCTTTGTCTCCGACGGAAAGTATCTGGGCGGCGAGAATTGCGCTATTTAAGGCTCCGTTTATGCCTACGGTTGCAACCGGTATGCCCGGAGGCATCTGTACGATGGCTAAGAGCGCATCTATGCCGTCAAGGGTAGAGTTGATGGGAACTCCTATCACCGGGACGGATGTCATGGAAGCGATCACTCCACAGAGATGCGCCGCCATTCCTGCCGCCGCAATGATCACTTTAATTTCGCGATCTTCTGCACTTTTGGCAAACTTTTCTACCGCCTCCGGTGTCCGGTGGGCCGATAGCGCATGCATTTCGAACGGAATTTCCATTTCATCCAGAAAAACGGCGGCCTTTTCCATAACAGGCAGGTCGGATGTGCTGCCCATAATAATACTTACAATCGGTTTCATGTTTATTTGTTTAAATCGTTATACTTCTTTTCTCATTCGCGCTACGGGTATTCCGAGCTGTTCGCGGTATTTGGCTACGGTCCGGCGCGCAATCAGGTAGCCTTTGGTATTGAGTATGGCGGTTAGTTCTTCATCTGTAACAGGTTTTTTTTTGTTTTCCGCGTCAATTTCCTCTTTGATTATCTGTTTTATTTTGCGGGTTGAGATGGTTTCGCCGCTATCCGTTTGCGTTGATTCGGAAAAGAAGAATTTCAGCGGATATATCCCGAAATTTGTTTGCACGTATTTACTGTTGCTGACGCGTGAGATTGTAGAGATATCATATCCCGTTCTTTCCGCAACATCTTTAAGTATCATTGGTTGCAGTTTGCTTTCATCTCCGGTCAGGAAAAATTCCTCTTGTAATATGATAATCACTTCCATTGTGCGCTGCAAGGTTTCCTGGCGTTGGCGGATCGCATCAATAAATCCCTGCGCCGCGTCCAGTTTCTGCTTTACAAAAAGAACGGCGTTGCGCATTTCCGACGTTTGGTTCGCTTTGTTGCCGGTATAGTCTTTCAGCATGTCGGAATATTCGCGGTTGATCCGCAAGGATGGCACTCCACGGTTATTAAGTGTCAGCGTTATTTCCCCGTTGTTTGTTTCGACGATAAAATCCGGGGTTATACGATTCATGATGGTAATCATGGAGTCGTCCCAGTTACTTCCCGGTTTGGGGTTAAGCGATATGATTTCGTGGATAGCCGCTTTCATTTGGTCTTCGTCAATATCCAGCGATTTCCGTATCTTATCATAATGTTTGCGGGTAAACTCTTCAAAATAGTTACTTAGAATCTCTATCGCCAGATCCGCGTCTTCCGTCTCTTTGCGTTTTTTTAGCTGGAGGATCAGGCATTCCTGCAGGTTTCGCGCGCCGACACCCGGCGGATCAAGGTCCTGTATTATTTTTAAAACATCCGTCAACTCTTTTTCACTGATATCTTCTCCCGACTGAAAAGCGATGTCATCGGCGATCGCACGCATATCACGCCGCAAATATCCGTCGTCATCCATATTTCCGATAATATATTCGCCGATTTTTTTGTTTTTTTCAGACAACTCATTTAGTTGCAGTTGCTGAAGCAGGTAATCGGAAAGAGATTGCTCATTATTAAAGAGGATACTTTCCCTGCGTTCTTCTTTATTGCTTATTTCCGTCAGTTTATAATCCGGAATATCATCTTCGCTTATATAGTCTCCAAGTGATAAATCTTCATTTGATTCCCGGTTATCTGCCGGATTTTCCTCCGTACTGTAATCGGGATCCTGTTCGTCCGCATAATCTGTTCCTTCCTCAAGCGCCGGGTTTTCATCCAACTCGTTTTTGATACGCTCTTCTATTTCAAGCGCCGGCAATTCCAACATCCTGATCGTCTGTATCTGTTGCGGCGAAAGCCGCTGTTGCTGTTTGAGCTGTTGTTGCTGTTTAAGTGCCATGGAATACCTTCTCTTTATGCTACAAAGATAACATAAGCCGGGAGAAGTACAAAACAAACTTGTTTGTTTTTACTGCCGGGTTGCCCCCTGTACCGCCCTCCGGCCACGAAAAGAGGGGCGGCCGCAGATCTGTTATCGCCGGGAAGATGGGCGACAGCAATACGATCGACCGGATTGTCCGATGTTTATGCTGCCCCTAAATTAGTATCTAAAGAGAAATAAAACGTATCAAAAGGCGGAAAAAACTTGCAAAAGTCATTGTCCCGGTTTAATTTTGTGAAAAACTTGATTCGGAAATCGTTATATAGTCGTGTGCGGTGGGGGTTGCGTGTGCGGTTCCTGACCGGAAGCGGCGATTTTGCTGATGGCCTGTCCGGTTTGAATAATAATAAATGAATTTAGAGTATTATGAAAAATGCGATTATTCTTTGTGTTTGTTACTTTTTTGTTTATGTAGGGGTATCTGCCCAAGAGTCGGAAAACTGGACCCGGTTTCGTGGCCCGAATGGTCAGGGGATTTCCGGCGCGACGGGTCTTCCTGTGCACTGGAGCGATACTGAAAATATTGCCTGGAAAACGGATATTCCGGGTGAAGGCTGGTCGTCACCGATTGTCTGGGATGATTATATTTTCCTGACCGGTACGACGGAGGAAGGCAAGAATTGTCACGTAATTGCTGTGGATCGCAAGACGGGCGAAATCCTTTGGGACAAGGTTGTGTTTACACAGGATCCGAATCAAAACAGGCATGATATGAACTCGTATGCAACACCGACTCCTGTTACGGATGGTAAAACTGTTTATGCGGTATTCAGTGGCGGTAGTTTTGTTGCGCTGGATTTCAGCGGTCATATTTTGTGGATCAATTCCGACCTGGATTATTATTCTCAGCATGGTATGGGGGTTTCTCCCATTCTGTATGACGATCTGTTGCTTCTTGCCGTCAATCCCAGTAACAAAGAGGAGCCAAAGGCGCTTGGTTGGACACAGCCTTGGGATAAATCCTATTTGCTTGCCGTTGATAAAAACACGGGTAAAGAGCGTTGGCGTGGTATGCGCGGTATGTCGCGCATTGCACATGCGACGCCGGCCATCATGAAGGTCAATGGTAAGGATCAGATAATCAGTCCGGCAGGTGATGTTATTCAGGGGTTCGATCCGGCCAATGGTAACCTGATCTGGACTGTTGCGAGTAGCGGCGAACCGTGTGTGCCTTCGCCTGTCATCGGAGACGGACTTGTTTACTCGTCAACGACGAACCGCGATCCTCTCCGGGCGGTCAGGCCCGATGGACAGGGAGACTGTACGGAGACTCATATCGTATGGGAACAAAAAGGCTATACCCCGATGATGTCTTCTTATCTGTATGTAAAACCGTTTTTGTATACATGTACGGACGGTAGTTATTTATGTTGTCTGGACGCAACTACGGGGGCGTTTCTTTGGCGTCTTCAACTGAAGATCGGCGCCTTGAATCCTTCTCCGGTCTATGCCGACGGAAAAATCTATGTGCTGTCGGAACAAGGGGCGACAATCGTATTGAATCCCTCCGGCGTTCCGGATAAACCGGCTGAAATCATTGCGAAAAACGAGTTAAAAGAGCCCTGCCGGGCATCAATGGCTGTTGCCGGAAAACAGTTGATCATCCGGTCGTCCGGCCGGCTTTGGTGCATCGGGGAGTAGACTTGTTATCATGCTTGTTCAAAAAATAAAATTACCTGATAATGGAGGTTCATTCGATTAAAATAAAAAAATATGGCGACACATAATTGTGAAAACTGCTCTATCCGGGCAAAATACGATGTGAATCCGAAATCTTTTATTGGCCGTTTCTGGCGATGGCATATCCGTTTCTGCCCGGGCTGGAAAGGATATATAAATTCGCTGAATGAAGAACAGAAAAAGGTGTTACGGGATAAATATCAGCTAAAAAAATGATCCGGATCGTCTTTGAAAAAGAACCGGACCGGATTATCCTCTCGTAAAAACCATTTTGTTTTCAGTCGAAAGCGGTTCATTATACCAGTATCCTCCGGAATCAAAGCCTTTGATATTTTCCGGATCTTCTATCCGGTTCCGGATTATATACCGGGTCATTAGTCCACGCGCTTTTTTGGTATATATGGTGATTGTCTTATATCCTTCCCTCCTGTTTTCCAGAAATTCAAAATCAATGACGGGTACGGCGAGTTCTTTATAATTGATCGCTTTGGCATATTCCTTTGAGGCTAAATTCAGAAGTATTTCAGGTTTACCCGATTCTTTTATCGCCGGTTTAATCGCCCGGGTGATTTTCTCTTTCCAGAAAGCGTACAGGTTTTTTTCTGCGATATCTTCCGGCGAAGTCTGTAATTCCAGGCGATAAGGTCTGATTACATCCAGAGGTCGAAGCATCCCGTACAATCCCGAAATGATGCGGAGATGTTTTTGTGCATATGCAAGGTCGGTTTCCGATAATGAGTTTGCATCCAAACCGTGATAAACTTCGCCATTGTAGGTGAGTACCGCCTGTTTGCCTTTTTTTAAATCGTGTTCTGTTCCCCAGTTAAAATAGAAATCGGCTGCATTTTTTGCAATCTCATGACTGACATTCAATAAGTCCCGGAGTTCATTTACCGGATATGAGCGAAGCAGGTTTATTAATTGTTCCGCTTCGTTCAGAAAAAGAGGTTGTGTATATTTATCCGTAACAGGTTGGGACTTAAAGTTTTGAATTTTAGCGGGAGAGAGTATGATTAACATATTATCTGTTTTTATGTTTATGCGCGGGATCCGGAATGACAGAGCCGTGTCGGATTTTAACACGGCTCTGTCATGGGTTTTACATCCTGCTTTCTATTATCTTCCAGTCGATGATTTTCCATAGTTCGTTTATATGGTCGGCACGACGGTTCTGAAAGTCTAAGTAGTATGCATGTTCCCAAACATCGAAACAGAGTAGCGGGCGCAGTCCGTTACGAAGCGGATTGCTTCCGTTGGGTTCTTTTGTGATGACAAGTTTACCGTTTGTGTTTACGGATAACCAAGCCCATCCGGAGCCGAAAAGAGTGATTGCTGCATCCGAGAATTCTTTCCGGAAATTTTCAAAACTACCGAAATCGCGGTTGATATCGTCTGCTAATTTTCCGGACGGCATGCTGCTTTCCGGATCCGGATTGAATTGTAGAAAATAGAACGTGTGGTTGTGTACCTGTCCGGCATTATTGAATATACCTCCGTCAGGGGCTGTCGCAACAATCTCATCTAATGGTTTTTCTTCATATCCGGTACCCTTAATGAGGTTGTTCAGGTTGTTTACATATGTCTGTAAATGCTTTCCGTAATGGAATTCTATTGTTTGCTGGCTGATTACAGGTTCCAATGCATTATTTGCATAGGGAAGCGTCGGCATTTGATGTGTCATGAATTTTAATTTTAGTTAGTTATGTTTCTATGATTAGAAACGGAGGTTAAAGGTACGGATTTAATGTGTATTTTCCAAATAAAAATCAGTCGAACAGGTTCTGCATGACGGTGAGCGATTTTATTTCGGGAAAATCGGACAGATGCAGTTTGTAATATTGTATGATATGCCTGAGGATATCGGCCCGTTCCTGTCTTGAAAATGAATAGAGCGCCATGTTTTCAAAATTAATACGCAGAAGGCGTTCGAATACGATACTGTTTTCTTTGCTTAAATAGTGATTATGTTCAGGCGCTTCTTCCGTGAATATTCCGTTTAGCAGGTCGAAGAAGCATCCGTTTTTAAAAGAGCTTCCGTTGGGGCGTATACCCAGATGAGTCGATAACTGAAGCAGAAAAGTAAGGTGGAAATTTCCGATGCCTTCTTCTGTTATGTCCAGCCGTTGAATGGCATGGTATAAATAATCAAATAACGGCCGGTTCGCTTCTCTTTCCTGTATGATCCGGTAAAGTACTTCCGAGAGGAATAGTGCGGTTGCATTTTTGTACGGATTGTATTGTAATTGTGTGAAGGCGCATGCTGTTTTCGCTTCTTTTATGCGTTGTATATCCCTGTTGTTAAGATGTTCGACTTCCATCTCCAGAATGGAGAGCGGTTGTAGCAGGGCGCGGGAAACTTTCGCTTTCTTTCCGTGCGTATTTGAGACCATATACGAACTGCGCCCGAAAAATTCCGTATACATATTTATAATAATGTATTTGTCATTATACGGGAGAACATGCAACACAATACCTTTTGTTTTATGTAACATTAGCTGTACATTAGTTGACAAATATATCGTATTATTTTTGAAAATATTATTTTTTCGAAAAAAACACAGAAAAAATTTGGTGGGTAAATAAAAAGCCGTATCTTTGCGCTCGCAAAATGACAAAAGGATGTTCTTTGATTGCTTAAGTGATGTTTTTGTCAATGCGACGGATGGCCTGTTCGTCTATCGGCTAGGACGCAAGATTTTCATTCTTGAAAGAGGGGTTCGATTCCCCTACGGGCTACAAAAAAAAGAAGAAGCGTTGAATTTGAGATGTTGATATTTAAAAGTAAATAACTGAAGGTATAAATAAAATGGCTAATCACAAATCGTCCATAAAAAGAGTTCGTCAAACAAAAGTTCGTACTTTGCGTAATCGGTATTATGCGAAAACGATGCGTAACGCTTTGAAAAAGATCCGTACATCAGAAGATAAAGATGAAGTAAAAGAGTTGTATCCGAAAGTATGTTCAATGCTTGATAAATTGGCGAAGCGGAAAGTTATTCATAAGAATAAGGCGGGAAATCTGAAGTCAAAAATAACGAAGCGCGTTAATGCGATGAGTGTTTGATCGTTGGTTTTCCGATTGAAAATAAATTGGGCCGGGCTTAATTGTCCGGCTTTTTTGTGTTGACCGGTTTGCTATATATGACCGGAATGTGAATTTTAATCGGCTGTTGTTTTTTATTTTCAGGAAAAACTGCTATATTTGTTAGCTTTTTAAAGAACTAAATTTATATAT
>QMCE01001197.1_pt1 | contig 20155 bp, 22 predicted proteins | sample 1821851 | NCBI WGS metagenome assembly QMCE01 (sample SAMN09453174, study PRJNA476694) | Termite gut metagenome, whole genome shotgun sequencing project. | isolation source: worker | host: Odontotermes sp. | place: South Africa:Pretoria | collected 2016-01-28
TGATTATGGAGGAAAATTATCATGGCATCTGAAAAAGTATTAAAGCTTATCGAAGACGTAAAGGCGCTCACAGTTCTGGAGCTTGCCGACCTTGTCAAGGCCCTTGAGGAAGAATTCGGCGTTTCCGCCGCCGCCCCCGTCGCGATGGCCGCCGCTCCCGCCGCTGCCGCCGCCGCTCCCGCCGCCGAGGAGAAGACCGAATTCGACGTCGTCCTGCTCGAGCCCGGCGCCGGTAAGATGAACGTTATCAAGATCGTCAAGGAAGTCACCGGTCTAGGCCTCAAGGAAGCCAAGGAACTGGTCGACACCGCGCCTAAGCCCGTTAAGGAGCAAATGCCCAAGGCCGACGCCGAAGCGCTCAAAAAGCAGCTTGAAGACGCCGGCGCGAAAGTCGAACTTAAGTAGATCTAATACAAAGCATATCGCGGCCTCTTAACTGAAAGAGGCCGCGATTTCTGTTTATTATGTAGAATTCCCGTTGACATGTATTGACAAATTAGTCTAAATTGTGATACTGTATAGAGGCTTAAATATACTACATACACACATCATACATACCGGGAGGCGCGGCATGAAGCTATTTATCTCCAACACTTCCGATTTGCCCATTTACGCTCAGATCAAGGAACAAATCAAGGAGGCGATTCTTTCGGGGGACCTGCCCGAAAACACGACTCTGCCCTCGCTGCGCAAGCTCGCCTCTGGGCTGAGGATAAGCGTGCTGACGACCTCGCGGGCCTACCGCGAGCTTGAGGAAGAGGGTTTTGTAACGTCTGTGCAGGGCAAGGGCTGCTATGTCATGCCCCGCGGCTCAAAGCTTATACGCGAGCAGCTTTTGCGTGAGATTGAACGAGGCTTCGCCATAGCGATAGACGCCGCGGACAAGGCCGGCGTGCTCGACGACGAGCTGCATAATATTTTGACCGACATGATAAACGAGACCGACGCCGAAGATGTACCCGAAGAAGCGGAGGATCGGGAGGTCACGGTGTAATTAAATTCGTGCAACCTGGCGAGTGAATCGCAAGGCGATTTTCGCTGCTCAGGATGCGCCAGTTTGGACTGGTATGTTTTATGAAGTCTTCCTCACGTTATTTCATTTTCTCCTCCAATATCATCCGCCGCGCCGCCTCCACCGCCACGCGGGCGGATAGCGCCGGATCATGCGACTTCCGGTTGCTTAAGCCCTTTTTCTCGCGCTCCTGATTCCACACCACATTGAGCACGCAGCCCGCTTTCGCGCCCAATATCTGCGCCACGATGAAAATCGCGGCGCTTTCCATTTCCGATGCGAGACAGCCGGCCTTTATCCAGGCCTGCCATTTGTATTCAAGCTCAGGACCGGCCGGCATGAGTGCCGGGCTGTGCTGACCGTAGAAAGAATCCTTGCAGTGTACCACTCCGGTGTGAAAGTTCGCTCCAAGCTCCCTGGCGGCGGCGGTGAGCGCGTTGGTGGCGGCAAGGTCCGCGACTGCCGGGAACTCTACGGGGACGTACTCTTTGGTCGTACCCTCCATGCGTATCGCCGCCGTGGCGATTACTAAATCTCCGCCGAGCACCTTTTCCGCCATGCCGCCGCAGGTCCCTACGCGCAAAAAGGTTCTTACTCCCGTGCGGTACAGCTCCTCCACAGCTATGGCGGCGGACGGCCCGCCCATCCCGGTGGACATCACCAGCACCGGCTCGCCTTCAAGCCCGCCCAGCCATGTGGCGTATTCGCGGTTTTGGCAGTAAAATCGCGGGTTTTCAAGCAGCGCAGCTATTTTTTCCACCCTGCCGGGGTCTCCGGGAACGATCGCGTACTTTGCGCCGTGGCTGGAGTCAAAGCCTATGTGGTACATTTTTTCCATCAAGCTACCTCCGTTAATTAACTAACCCATATAATAGTGTAGGGCGTGACGACCTCGGCACGCCGCGGATTGTGGCAAAATTCTTCTTTATGCGGTGCGTAGGGATTGTCGCGCCCAACATACACCTACAGACTTGCAGGACCAAAGCCGTGCGGCAAGAGCTCGCCCAGTGTGTACGTCTCATATTCCTCCGGGCTTTTCGCCGTGAGAATTATAAAATCAGGCCCGCAGAACTCCGCCATGATCTGCCTGCACACTCCGCAGGGGTACGCGAAACCCGGCTCGCCGCCGCGCGGCCAGCCCGCCACCGCGATGGCCGAAAACTCCCGTTCGCCCTCGGAGACCGCCTTTACAAAGGCCGTTCTCTCCGCGCAGTCGCCGGGGCCAAGCGCCGCGTTCTCAACGTTGCAGCCGGTGTAAGCTTTCCCTGAGCGCGCGAGCAAAGCCGCGCCCACCATAAAACCCGAATACGGAGAATAAGAAAACCCTCGCGCTTTCACAGCCGCGCGGATAAGCGATTTCTCGTCCATTTCATCATCTCCCCTGTAGAAATTTTACCACTTGCGAAAAATATTTTCAACAAAGGCTTGACAAGTAAAGCTTGGTGTGATATATTTGTAACAGTAAGTGACAAATATATCACGGGAGGCAGTTTAGTTATGTTAAAAAAACTAAGGCGGTCAAGGCGGTTGTTCGGATTTTTCGGGTTCTTCGGATGCTTCGGTTTCGAGTATTTCACTTCACGCGATGTCGGCGATCTTTTCTACTTTTCTTTCTTCGCGTTCTTTGCGTTTTTCCTCATTGGAGGAATTTCGAATCAAAAGAGCGACGAAATGCTTGTGGAAAATTCCCGGCGGGCGGCGCACAACACGTTTTTAATCCCAATGCTGGCAATCTTTTTAATTGGCTTCAGCGCAAACATGCCCTTTGGGACAAAGGAATTCATGGTTCTGGTGAGCGCGCTGGCATATGCGGCAAGCTTTTTGACCTACGCCATATTGCTCTACCGCTATGAAAAGTCTTAGGCGGTGACATGATGGCTGAATTGCTGTGCAACCTTAAAAAATACAGGCAAGCACTCGAGATGTCGCAGGAGAAGCTCGCTGAGCTGGTCAACGTGCGGCGCGAAACGATAATACGGCTTGAGGCCGGAAAGTACAACCCCTCGCTCAAGCTGGCCGTGGATATTTCCAAGGCAGTCGGCGCGCCGATAGAAGAGATTTTCGTTTTTGGGGATTGACTTGATAAGCTCTGCTGAAAGCTTTGTCATTCTGAGCGAATGCGAAGAATCTTATCCGCTGGTAAAAAGATCCTTCACTTCGTTCAGGATGGCAGAAAACAGAGGATACAATCCGTAAAAAACAAAGCCGCGCATCTTCTGGCGCGGCTTGTTTATATTAAGTTTAGCTTTACAGGATTTTGCCGGGATACTCCGGTCATTTTGACCTTTAATACTTATAAATTCGGACGTTTATTAATCCCAAATTTATATCGTCGCCATTTTTCAACCGGCCACGCGTAAAAACAGGCTTTCCGCCCAAGGTCCAGGCCGCCCGCGAATGCGGGTTTTTCCTGACTCAAACCGCGCGGTTACTCCGTAGGGGCCGACGTTGCGCCCCAAGAAACATGTGAGTCTTCGTTGTACATTGGAACCACCGCCTCTCTTTTTGTTCCCGTTCTACAGACGTTGAGCACCGTCTGTAATTACAGTATAGCACTAAATTATAGAATGTCAATAGTTATTTGAATATTTTTTGACTATTTGTAGTTATTCTTATAGACGGGCTTTGGATATGGAAATACTGGAAAGTGAATCGTTTAATAGAAGCGGGCATTGACTTTAGGGTAAAAATGTTATAGAATGGTGATAATCAAAAGAAAAGCGGCGGCTGCCGCCGACTGGAGGTTCCCATGGCCGACGATAACGCCTACGAGCCGGAGTATGGCTCAGAGATTTTGACAATAATGGACGAGGAAGGCGTGGAGCACGAATTCGAGCTCCTGGATACCGAGGAGATCGACGGCGTGCGGTATGTTGCGTTGGCGCCGGTGTTTGAAGACGCAGACGAGCTTCTGGACGACAGCGGCGAGCTTGTGGTGCTGCGCGCTACGACCGAGGACGACGAAGAATATCTGGACGCAATAGAGGACGAAGACGAGTTCGACAGAATTGCGGAGTTCTTTATGGAACGCTTGCAGGACCGTTTTGAATTTGAAGACTGAAGCGCGCAAAGCCCCGGGCGTCCTGTGTGGAGCTTCAAGCTTCTCCCTGCTGAACCCGCGTAACTGTCGTGCGAATATAATCCAACACTAAGATTAAAGGGGGCCTGGCTCCCGTGAACGATTGCAGACCTCCCGGCTTTCGGGCCGGACGAAGGGAGCGTGAATGCGCGGGGAAGGCATACCCAACCTGTCGTAGACGGGTTTTAATCTGCGACATACGGCTCGGCGGGGCAATATTATTAAGAAACCATGGAAAAACCGAAGCCTCAGCTTCGGTTTTTTATTTCTATTTGTTGAATCAGGGGAGGCTGTTCTGTATGGTTCACGAGCAATTCTCACGCCTTGCGGCGCTGCTGGGAGAAGCGGCGATAAAAAAGCTGCACTGCTCCCGAGTGGCCGTATTCGGGCTTGGCGGCGTGGGGTCCTATACTGTAGAGGCGCTTGCAAGGAGCGGTGTGGGCGGGTTTTTGCTGGTTGACCACGACGTCGCGGCAATCTCGAACATCAACCGGCAGCTACACGCTCTGCACACCACGGTTGGCAGACGCAAGACAGAGCTCATGGCCGAGCGCGTAAAGGCTATAAATCCCGAAGCAGAGGTCGAAGCCCGTGCGGAGTTCTGCCTTGCGGAAAATGCGGGGGAGCTTTTGGCGGGGCGGCTTGATTATATTGTGGACGCGGTGGATACGGTCTCGGCCAAGCTCGCGCTCGTGGAGGAAGCCGCGCGCTTGGGCGTTCCGATAATCTCCGCTATGGGCGCCGGCAACAAGCTTGACGCCGCGCGTTTTGAGGTGGCCGATATTTACTCCACCAGCGTCTGCCCGCTGTGCCGCGTCATGCGCGCTGAATTAAAAAAGCGCGGAGTACCCGCGCTTAAGGTGGTGTATTCACAGGAGCCTCCGCTCAAAACCGGCTTGCCGGGCGAAAACGGCCGACGCAGCACCCCCGGCAGCGCGGCGTTCGTCACCGGAGCGGCGGGGCTGATACTGGCGGGGGAGGTTGTTAGGGATTTGACCTTGATTACGGATTGACTGGATTGGTTACAGTTTCAGTAATTATATTTGCATTGGGGATTTTGTCGAGCAGAGCGGCCCTATAATCGTCCTTTCTTCCGTTCGGAACCATTATGCTCTCGAGCGGAGATTCTTCAAAGACATGCCCAAGAGAATTATATTTCGGCCCTGCTATTTCCGGCGGAGCATAACCTTTAAAAGTGAGCTTCTTTAGCTCGGGGCAGTAGGAAAACGCCCTGTAGCCAATGCTTTTGACGCTTCTGTGAAAAACGACCTCTCTGAGAATATCACAACCTACAAACACGCCTTCGCCAACATTTTCAGCTGAAAGAACCGCACTGCCAAGGGATTCACAGTGAACAAATGCCTCCATCTCAACGCTGCTGACCGTGGCTGGGATTGCGACGGTATTAAGTTTATTGCAACTGCTAAACGCCCAACCGCCGATTTCTTTTACAGAGGATGGAATCTTGATTTCTGTAATCTGACTTTTAATAAACGCGCCGTCACCAATACGTACCACCGTGTCCGGAACAGTGACGCTACCGGTTCTGTTGGCGGGACATCCAAGCAACAACTTGCCGTCTTGTGTCAATAACAAGCCGTCTTCCATTTTGTATGCGGTGTTGCCCGACGCTAAATCAAAATCCGGACAACCGCCGAAAGCGCTCTCCATAATAGTCGACACGGAAGACGGAATTGTAATCTTCTCAAGGTTTAAACAATTGCTGAACGCAGCATAGCCAATAAATTGCAGATTTGCACCGAAAGAAATACTCTTTAGTCCGGTGCATCCGTAAAAAGCGTAACCGCCTATGACTTGAATGTTATTACCTAATGCAACGCTTTTTAATCCGGTATGCTCCGAAAATACCCCTTGTTCTATATCAGTAACCGTATAAGAGACATTATCAATAACTACAGTGTCTGGAATGACAACGTCTGTGGGCAGACTAGTCCAGCCATACCCGGAGATAGTCACGCATCTGTTACTTACATATGAGTACTTCAGTCCGTCAACCATCCCGAGGAATTGGCCGAACTCAGGTTCTGCGTCGATTTCGCTGTCGCCGTGGACGCCAGAAGAAAACTCATCAACATTTCCCGCAAAGACGGGGAAAGCCGTTGCCCGAAAGCCTGTCAACACAATACATAAGGTGATTGTAATAGAAATAATCGCTTTGCATATTTTGTCATTCATCACGCTGTCCCCCTTGATGTGTATTATTGTCTTGATATTTTAGATTAATTAGTTCTTTTCCCTTATCCCAATATGCAGTTCATCCAAACTCTTATCCTCCACGGCGCAGGGGCAGTCGTTCATGAGGTCGCGGGCGTTCTGCACCTTGGGGAAGGCTATTACGTCGCGGATAGAACTTTTGCCCAGCAGCAGCATGACGATTCTGTCAAGCCCGAAGGCTATGCCGCCGTGGGGCGGCGCGCCGTATGAGAACGCCTCCAGCAAAAAACCGAATTTTTCTTTCGCAGCCTCGTCGCTAATGCCAAGCGCCGTGAACATCCGCGCCTGCAGGACCGGGTCGTTTATGCGGATAGACCCGCCGCCTATCTCGGTGCCGTTTAACACCATGTCGTAGGCTCGGGCTCTCGCGTTTTTCTGGTCGGCGTCAAAAGTCGCGATATCCTCCGGCTTGGGGCTTGTGAACGGGTGATGCTTGGCGGCGTAGCGGTTTTCCTCCTCGTCGTACTCGAACAGCGGAAAATCCACCACCCATAAAAGGTCAAATGAGTTTTCGGGAATAAGCCCCAGCTTTTCCGCCAGATGGCATCGCAGCGCGCCGAGCGCCGCGAACACCACTTCGTCGTCAGGGTCGGCCACGATGAATATGACGTCGCCGGTCTCGGCGTTCACTGCCTCGCGGATCGCTAATTTTTCAGCCTCAGAGAGGAATTTTTCGTAGGAGGAGCTTTCACCCTCGGCGCTCAGCCGGGTATAAGCAAGGCCTTTAGCGCGGTAGGTCTTTACAAACTCCACAAGCTTGTCCAGCTCCTTGCGCGTGAGCGTACCCGCAGCGCCTTTCGCGTTTATCGCGCGGACGCTGCCGGTACCAAGCGCCCCCGCGAACACCTTGAACTCCGTGTTTTTAAGGATACCTCTTAGGTCGTTAAGCTCCATACCGAAGCGTGTATCGGGCTTGTCGCTGCCGTAACGGCTCATGGCCTCGGCGTAGGTCACTCGGCGGAAAGGCGTCTTAACATCGACGTCCAGCGCCGCCTTAAACACGTGCTTGATCATTTCCTCGTGCAGGACCATGACGTCGTCCTCGTCCACGAAGCTCATCTCAACGTCTATCTGGGTGAACTCCGGCTGGCGGTCGGCGCGCAGGTCTTCGTCGCGGAAACACCGCACTATCTGCATGTATCGATCGCAGCCCGCAAGCATTAAGAGCTGCTTGAACTGCTGAGGCGACTGCGGCAGCGCGTAGAACTCGCCCGGATGCACGCGCGACGGCACGATATAATCCCTCGCGCCCTCCGGCGTGGGTTTTGCCAGCATTGGCGTCTCTATCTCCATAAATCCGTTTTGGTCGTAGAAGTCGCGCACGGCCTTTACGACCTTGTGCCGCATTAGCAGCGCGCATTGGGCCTCGGCGCGGCGCAGGTCAAGATAGCGGTATTTGAGCCGCAGTTCCTCTTTAACTCCCGCGGCCGCGGAAATCTCAAACGGCGGCGTCTGCGCCTTTGAGAGTATGCGCAGATCATCCACGAACAGCTCCACCTCTCCGGTGGGGATGTCCGGGTTTTTGGCCGAGCGTTCGCGGACCGTGCCCGCGGCCATAAGCACGAATTCCTGACGGCAGGTCGCCGCCTTTTGCCGCAGACCTGCGGGCGTCTCGTCGTCGAACACCAGCTGGAGTATTCCTGTTTTGTCGCGCAGGTCAATAAAAACCAGCCCGCCCTTGTCGCGTATTTTCTGCACAAACCCCGCCGCCACGGCCCTTTGACCGATTTTATCCGCGTTAAACGCCCCGCAGTAGTCCGTGCGCTTCAAGCCTTGCATTGCATCCGGCATTTTATGTTTCTCCCAACTTTTAAGACTGGTAATTTTATACCACAAAAGCGAAGTTTTTATGGTATGATCGGCCATCGCCGAAAGGCGGGCCAACAAACCCCTTATAATAGCCGCCTTTGGCTATTATACCACGCCTGATTGTATGTGTAAATAAAAACCGCCGCCGAAGATCTCGGAGGCGGGATGGCTTGGCTGTGTGGTCAGTGGATAAGGCAGTTCAATATGCTCCTTGAGGCGCGTATCGGTCCTTGCGGTGTCTTTTGCGGCTTCGTTGATGCAAACTTCAAGAAATTTAAAGCCTTTGTCCATTTTCTTTTCCAGTCTTGCCTGGCCCTTTTCAAGGTTTGCTATGTCAGTCTTCATGCTTGTGATATCTGTTTTCGCTGTCATCCACAATTAAATCAGGCAATTTTAACTTGCTACCCGAATAGAGCTGTGGTTTCTCTCGGCTATTGCAATGTTTTTGTTTGGCGTAGTAGTTTCCGCATCCGCGGATTATTATGTAAGCCGATTTCTCGATGAAAGCACCTTCTCCCTGGACAACCTTATTATTTCATGTTTAAAATATAGGCAATGTCGTCTTTTAGGCCTGCGTGGTCTCCCATTAGGCCGGGATGGTATTCCAAAACAAGATCAGCGGCGGGGGTGTACTCATTGTACAGCCTGAAAAACTTTGCTGTATCCAACGTGCCGTCCAGGATGCGGCGGTGTTCGTCGTTTACTCCGCCGTTATTGTGCAGATGATAGCTGTGTATTTTGCCTTTTAGCTCGCGCAAAACTGCTGCAAGGTCCCAGCCGTTGCAGTTCGCGTGGCCTATATCTATCAGGCAGCCAAACCCGGTTTGCCGCATTAGACCGATAAATTGCTCCTGATTCACCAAAACATTGCCCAGAGCCGCAATGCCGGTGTTTTCTATCAGAAGCTTTTGACCGTATTTTTCCGCCAGTTCACGCATCTCTTGCAGGTTTTCAAGCGCGCAGCCTAATGCCTTTTTCCTTTCGGCAGGCTCCACGGCGCGGTTATTAAGATGATAGACAATATGCCTGCATCTAAAACGCTGAGTCCATTCAAAGGTAGATTTGCAATAATCCATTGTTCTTTTGTATTCCGGCGTGCCTTTGGCGGCGGAATGCTCGGCGCCGTAATACGGCTCGTGAAAGGTAATCGGAACATCTTTGAGCATTTCGTACTTCGACGTGAGCACATCCGCGTAGCCGTTTTCATGGAAATGAGGAAATATCTCCACACCCAGACCGGCGTCAGAAAACTGCTCCATAAGGTTGTACAGGCATTCGTTTGCCACGGGGTCAAGCAAATTTGTGCTGATAAACAGGTTCATATTCATACTCCATTTTCTCCGCCCGCTCTGGGTAACCGATCGACGCCTCCGTTTCCTTGTCGAACAGATGGATGTGATTGAAATCCGGGCAAAGATATGCGGTCTCTCCGTTTTGCGGCGCGTCGCCCTCAACGACCGCCACCCATTCCATGCCGGCAGCCTCTAAAAACACCGCCACGCGGTTTCCGTAATCCTCCAGATATTTTACCGTGCCTTGAATACTGTTTTCCATCGGGGTAGTAAAGACCCCAAGGTGCTCGGGGCGGACGCCAAAAAACAAAGACGTGTCGTCGAAGAATCGGGTGTGCTCCGCCCACGCGCGGGGAAGGCGCAGTGTGTGTCCGCCTATTGCCAGCACACTGCCGCAAATACGCGCACTGGCGATATTGCAGCATGGCGAACCTATAAACCTCGCGGTGAAGACATTGGCGGGATGATGATACACGTTGGCGGGAGTGTCAAGCATTTGAAGCGAGCCCTGATGCAGCAGCGCGATTTTGTCGCCCATTGTCATGGCCTCCAGGTGGTCGTGTGTTACGTATACCATAGTTTGGCGCAGACGCTTGTGGATGCTTACCAGTTCCTTGCGGGCGTGTGCGCGCAGCTGGGAGTCTAAATTTGAAAGCGGCTCGTCAAGCAGTATGTAATCCGCCTGCTTGACGATAGCGCGCGCCAGTGCCACGCGCTGACGCTGCCCGCCGGAAAGATCTTTCGGCTTGCGTTTTTCCAGCCCGCCCAGCTGAAGCATTTCCACGGCGTTTTTTAACCTGCGGGAAATTTCCTCTTTTTTAAGCCCCCGCACCCGCAGACTGTAGGTGATGTTCTGCTGGGCGGTCATATGCGGGTATAGCGCGTAGTTTTGAAAGACCATGGAGATGTTCCGGCTGCCGCTGTCCTCGTGGTTTGCAAGGCGGCCGCCCAGATACAGCGAGCCGGATGTGATGCTCTCAAGGCCAGCTATCATGCGCAGGGTGGTGGATTTTCCGCAGCCGGAAGGCCCCAGCAGAATAAGCCGCTCGCCCTCCTCCACAGTAAAAGAAAGGCCGTTTACCACCTTGCTTGCGCCGTAGCTTTTGCATATGTCCTGTAAAACTATATTTTTCAAATTGACCTCCTGATTGTTTATCCGTTAACCCTTTACGCCCGAGGCGGTAAAGGTGCTGATGATGTGCCGCTGGAAGACAAGATACAGAGCGAGGGGAACCAGCATTGTGAGTACCGAAACAGCCATGGCCACGGTAAAATCTGTCCCGCCCTCGGAGCTGATGAACATTTGCAGCGCCAGAGAGAGCGTGTACCGCTCCTTAGATTTAAGTATAAGCACGGGCCATACGTATTCGTTCCATGAGTTTATAAAGAATATGATCGCGGTGGAAATGATTGCGGGCATTGTGAGCGGTATCACGATATCCCGCAGCGTTTTAACGTGGGAGGAGTTTTCCATCCCGGCGCATTCCAAGATCGATTTGGGGATTGAGCGCATGGACTGGTGTATCAGGAATATGCCGGTGGCGTCGCTTAACTGCGGCAGTATCACGCCGGGCAGACTGTCGCTGAGATTCAACGCGGAAACGGTCAGGTAATTTGGTATCATAGTGACTGAAAACGGGATGAATATCGTGCTTATCACAAGGAAGTATACAAGCCTCTTGCCGGTAAAGTTAAAACGTACAAACGCATATGCGGCCAGGATGCTGGTCGTGACCTTGAAGACGGCCACGCAGGACGCTATTAACAGCGTGTTGAGGGTGACGCCAAAGATATTTAGTTTTGTAAAGACATGCCGGTAGTTTTCCAGCGTGGCGCGCTCCGGAATCAGCGACGTCACCGTCAGATAAGCGTCCGAAAGAGTCTTAAAAGAATTTGAAACGGCAAACGCGATTGGAAACAACAGCGCAAGCGCAAAAAACCCCAGCAGGATATGCCAGCCAATTTGCCTAGTTTTCATAGTGCACTCCCCTCTCCACAAACCGGAACTCCAGATACAGCAGCCCCGCGAAGATGAGCATAGTGAGTACCGAAAACGCGGAGGCCGTGCCCGTTTTGTATACGGTGAACGCCTCGTGGTACGACTGGTAGATCAGGTTGGAGCTCGCGTAGTCCGGGCCGCCCTGGGTGAGTACCTTAACCGGAGTAAAGACATACTGCATCCCCTGAACGATAGTGATGATAAACAGATAAATTCCGGTGGAGCCGCTCATTGGGACGACGATGTCGAAGAAGATGCGCCGCAGCGGAACCTTGTCCACCCGGGCCGCCTCTATTGCCTCGGCGGAGACTCCCGCAACTCCGCCGAGTATAACGATAAAATTGTAGCCGAACACTTTCCATGAGGTGATCACGCTAAGCGCAACGATGACAAGCCCCTCGGTCTTTGTCCAGATGGGCAGCGTAATCCCTATCCAGCCCGCGATATAGGCGATCGGCCCCGAGACGGGGTTAAGTATCCATGTAAAGATTATGGAGCCGACCACCAGAGAGATCACGCTGGGCAGGAACATCGCGCTCTTGTAAAGGCCGCGGCATTTTTGAACAACATGGGAGAGGACGAAGGAGAGCACATAGGGCGCGGCAAAGTTAATGACAAGCAAAATTCCGATATATGCCGCCGTATTTAAAAGCACGCGGCCGGTGATGTGGGAAGTGAGAACCTCGATATAATTATCCAGAAAAACGAACTCTTTCTTCGGTTTTATTAGGTTCCACTTAAAAAAGCTGAGATACAGCGTTTGCAGCATGGGGTAGAGCATGAAGACGCTCAGGGCTGCGGCCGAGGGCAGCAGGTAACAGTACGCCGCCAAATTCCTGTTTTTCAAATACACGGTCCTCCCGTTTTAGCCGAGAAGCTGGTTTATCTTTTCCTGCGTTTCGCTCATGGCGTCCCGTGCGCTTTTATTTCCGCCGAGGATCTGGTCGCGCATATCCAGCAAAAGCTGTTCCGCCTCAAGTCCCGCGTCCCCCGGGAACGAAGCCCACTTCACCATTTTGTCCATCTGGGTGGTCGCGGCTTCCATCATTTTGTTTTCCGCCAAAAACGCTTTCAGGCCGTTTTCGCTGTCTGTAACTCCCTGTCTGGGCGGGACATACCCGGTGCCCTTTGTCCATTCGGCAATGGATTCCACGCTGTAGATATATTTCAGGAATTCCCATGTAGCTTTCTGCTCTTCGGGCGTCTGGGCCGTCACGGCAAGGAAGCATCCGCCGGAGGGCAAGGTGACCTGCTTCCCGGTAAACGCGGGAGCATTGACGGCCGTCACCTTAAACTGCGCGTTGGTCTGGACGTTTTTGCGCTGGGCTATCGTCGTGAAGAGCATTCCTACCTTGCCGGAGATAAAGGACTGGATGCCCTCATCCCAGGAGGTGTGCAGCGCTGATTTGTCTTCAAGAACCATGCCGGCGTACAGCTCAAATGCCGCTATGCCTTCGTCTGATGCAAATGTCGCCTTGGTCGTATCGTTCGCGGTGGTGAGGAATCTTGCGCCGTTACTTTCAACCAGCGCCTGCTGTGCCCAGGTGTCGGCGGGCTCCTGCATATAGAAGCCGTAGTTTCCGGTGGTCTCCTTGATCTTAGCCGCGAACTCTCGCAGTTCCGTCCAAGTTTTGGGGCCGTCCTCAGAGAGACCCGCCTCACGTAGCATATCCTGGTTAAGGTACAGTACGGGGTTGCTCAGCGAATAAGGCAGTCCAACAAAATCCCCGTTGCTGTTCTGAGCAAGTCCGGCAATGTTGGGCAGAAAATTATCCGAAAGAAATGTAGTGTCCTCCGGGAAATCCCGGTCAATGATCTCCTGGGGATATGTATAAGCAAAGTTGTTAGAGAAGTAATCTAAAAACGCCCAGCCCACCTGCACCACAGCCGGGGATTTTCCGGCGGCCGCTTCAGCCTGAAGATTTTGCATAAGGCCTTTGTACATATCGGGGTTGTAGCGGGCCGTTACCTCTGCCGTGTCGCTTTGTGCGTTAAATGCGTTCACAAGAGCTTCCACCGTGGCCCCTCCCTGCGTTTCCGCGTTTACATGCCAGTATTCAATCGCCGTCTTTTCACCCGGACCCTGCGCTATGGCAGGAGCGGAATCTTCGGAGCCTTGGGACGCGGACGAAGCGGAGTGGGCTTCGCTTGCGGGTTTGACCGGTGCGTTCTGCGCGCAGCCGCCCAATAACAGAGCGCCGCCCGCGACGCAGGCTACAAGCCTTGTAAGGAACTTCTTTTTGTTCATGTTTGCATCCTCTTTCTTTTTTATATGGTTGAGGATAGCATGACTGTGTAAACACAAAACTGCAAAAAAGTAAAAAACAAGCAAAGGTGGAAATTTCCAAGGAAGTGCGATCCGTTTGCGGACTCTGCTGTTATGATAAGATCAAACCAAAGGAAAAACCCTCAGGAATATTGCGGAAAACTGCTGATAGGCCAAATCGCAGCCGGTTTTGTCGACGAGGAAGACACCATCTATATTGACGTCGACACCACTACAACGCAGTGTAAACTGCACCCCCGTGTTTTCAGTATGCTGTACTGATAAACATTTGGGGGTGCAGTTCACTTATACGCGGAATAGTATCATACTAATCCGCAATAAAAACCTGTCTCCTCGCAAATAAATTGCTCGGGGTTTTTATTGCTCATGCCGCGCCTGTTTCTCGTCTGCCTCTGGCAGACAACCGAAACAGATGCACAATACTATTCACGCATTTTTAATTTTAATGCGGAATAGTATCAGTCGTACATTCCGCCGAATATTTTTATTATTTCGTCTATGTCACCGGTTTCGCGCATCAGCCTTTGGCGCTTGGTCTCTATCGCCTGTAAGCGGCCCGCTCGTTCAAGAACCGCGTCCAGACAGGCCGGCGGGAACTTGGTGGCGCCGTTTTCGTCCATATGTATTACGTCGCCCGGCGCAACCGTCATGCCGCACACTTCTACCGGCTCGTTGATCGACTCTATGTTGAACTCTCCGTGGCCCGCCGTCACGCCGGTGAGCATATACTGCAAGCCCAGCGGCCTGATCTCGTCAATATCGCGCGACGGTCCGTCGGTGATGAGCGCCACCGTCCCCAGCGCCTTAAACGCAGTCATCATGTTTCCGCCCACCAGGCCGTTCTTTTCCTTTATTTCGTCGGGCATATTCTGCTTTATCACCACCACCACGGGGTTTGGCGCAGCGTATATGGCCCTTAGCAGATCTGAGAGACCCAGCCGCCCGAAGTCTCCCACCGGAGGGCCAAAGGTACAGGTAACGGCGTACCCCACTTGGCGTCCCAGCTCGGGGTACATGCACCTGAGCTCCCGGTTGGTGTACCATTTGCCGCGCCACGGATGATAAAGCCCCAGACAGTTTTCTTTGTCGCGCGGGTATGTGGCGGTTACGTTGGTTATGGTGGGCGTGTCGTACTGCTTCAGCTTCTCCATGACCTCACGCTCACGGCTGAAATCTCTTTGCATTGAACTTTCACCTTTCCTGTATTCATTTTTAAGGGAACCGCTTCGCTTATAAGCATTATAGCATACTTTTAGTATAATACTACCGGTGTATCGTTATCTTTTGCCTTTGCCGGCTAGCTTTTCCCTGACATACGGCAGCAGACCGCCGCTGTTGACCAGGCTGAGCACATATGGCGGATAAGGCGGGAAGTCAAAGCTCCCCAACGGCGTCACCACCCGGTTCGACTTAAAATCCACCGCGATCTCCTGCCCTTGCAGCACGGCGTCAACAGCCTCGGGACAAATAACAATGGGCAAGCCTTCGTTGATACAGTTGCGGTAATATATGCGGGAAAACCCTTTGGCTACGATTACCGCGACGTTTCTCGCCTTCAGGCATTTAACCGCCTGTTCCCGGGCCGAGCCGCAACCCCAGTTGCGCCCGGCAACAATGACGTCGCCCGGCTCCATGTCTGCGTTAAAATCAGGGTCTAAGTCCTCCAGCGCGTGCCCGCCCATTTCTTCCTCGCTCATCAGCGTGTATGTAAACCGTCCCGGAAAAATGACGTCTGTATTGACGTCGTCTCCGTATTTCCACACCTTACCCTTTAATATCATACCGTCACATCCTTTCCGTCCAGGTGTTTTACAGGATCGCTAATCGCACCATTGAGCGCCGAAACGGCCGCCGTCATCGGGCTTCCGAGATATATCAGCGAGGTCTTGCCGCCCATACGTCCCTTAAAATTTCTGTTGGCGGTGGAAAGGCAGACCTCGTTCTCGCCCAATATGCCTCCCGCTACGCCCACGCACGGGCCGCAGCCCGGGTGGCACACGGTGCACCCCGCCCGCAAAAGGCTGGATATAAGCCCTTCCTCCGCCGCCTGCGCGTATATCTCGCAGGACGCGGGCGTCACAATTGTGCGCACCGCCACAGATTTTCCGCGCAGTATTTTTTCCGCGGCGCGCAAATCCTCCAGGCGGCCGTTGGTGCACGCCCCAATAAACACCTGGTCAAGCTTAATACCTTCAGCCTCCTGCACTTCCGCGTAAGAATCAACCCTGTGGGGTTTTGCCACTGCGGCCGGAAGCGCGGCAAGATCGTAGCTCAGCTCCTTTGCGTACATCGCGTCTTCATCCGCCCACAGAGCCTCCCAGTCAGCCGTCTTCGCTTTCTCTCGCGCGCGGGCCAAAATCTCCGCGTTTGGACGGCAAACGGCATTTTTCGCGCCCATTTCAATACCCATGTTGCACAGCGTCATGCGTCCGGAAAGGCTCATGTTGTCTATCGCTTCCCCGTGAAATTCCACCGAAAGATAATCGGCTCCGTCCGCACCCATATCGCCAATAATCTTAAGTATAAGGTCCTTTGGGGAAACACCCGGCCTAAAGTCTCCCGTAACCGTAATCTTTACCGATTCCGGCACGCGCAGCCATATTTCACCCGTAGCCCAGATCGCGGCCATTTCGGAACGGCCTATCCCCACCGCCATAGCGCCCATGGCTCCCGACGTGCAGGTGTGGCTGTCGGACCCGAGTATCAGTGTTCCCGGCAGGGCGTAGCCTTCCTGACACATTATCTGATGGCAGATCCCCCCAAATCGGTGAAGGTCGTAAAAATGCCGTATTCCCTGCCCGGCGGCAAACCCGCGCACCACAGCCTGCGCGTCCGCATAGGCCGCCGTTGATGCTGGCACTGTGTGGTCAAATACTATCACCACGCGGTCTTTATTCCACACAGAGCCGACGTCCATCTTGCGAAAGGTTGTCAGTATTCCGGAGGCGTTTTCGTGCGAGAGGCAGAAATCCGGCTCCACCACCACGACCTCGCCCGCGTTTACGTCTTTTCCCGCTTTTCTTCCGAGCGCCTTTTCAGCGAACGTCTTACCCATTCGGGCGACCCTCCCCTCCAAGTATATTTTTAAAGTCCTTTACTTTCTTTTTCATCGAGTCTTCCTTTCAGCCGAGTGTACCGTATTTCTTAAGATAGCCGGCAATGCCGCCGCGTCTGAGAATTTCGGCCATGATCTCCGGCAGCGGTGCGGACTCCAGCACGGCGCCGTTTGTGAGGTCGCGCACCAGGCCGTCGGCGCTGTCGTACTCAAGCATGTCGCCGTCGTCTATCTTTTCGGTGTCGCACTCCGCGATCGGCAGCCCGATATTTATTGCGCTGCGATAAAATATGCGCGAAAAAGATTTTGCCAGCACGCATACCACCCCCGATTCCTTAAGCGCTACAGGGGCCTGCTCGCGCGAGGAACCGCAACCGAAATAAGAACCCGCCACCACGAAAGCCCCGCCCTTGACTTTTGTGGAAAACTCAGGGTCAATATCCTCCATCGCGTGGTCCGCAAGGTCTTGGATATTCAGCGTCTTGGTGTACTTGCCGGCAATGATCAGGTCTGTATTTATATCGTCGCCGTATTTTATGCATTTCGCTTTCAGCTTCATAACGCTCCGCCGCCTTTCGTGATTCTGGGGTCGGTGATCTTTCCGCGCAGCACAGACGCCGCGACCGTCTCGGGGGACGCCAAATAGATAAACGCCTTGTTGTTGCCCATGCGGCCCTTAAAATTACGGTTCGTGCTGGAAAGCACCGTTTCTCCGTCGCAGGGGACTCCGCCAAGAGTGCCCACACAGACTCCGCAGCCCGGCGTACAGATTGTTGCGCCGGCTTCTATAAGCTCGCTTATTATCCCTTCGTCGGCGGCCTCTCGCAAAATCCTGTTAGAGGCCGGAAGTATCAGCAGCCGGCAGAAAGGGGCTATCTTCTTACCGCGAAGGATTTCCGCCGCCGCTCGAAAATCCTCTATGCGCCCGTTCGTGCAGCTTCCGATAACGCCCTGCGCTACGGGAATATCCAGGACTTCCGTCACAGGCACTACGTTGTCCACCGTGTGCGGCTTAGCAATCATGGGTGCAAGGCTATTTAAGTCCACGGTAATCTCTTTTTCGTACACCGCGTCGGCGTCCGCGCTTACGCCCAGCCCCGAATAACAGGTGAACCCGCACTTGGCGCCCATTTCCACCACCATGTTGGCAATGGTCATTCTCTGCGAAAGCCCGGCGGTTTCTAGCCATTCGCCGTAAAACTCCACGCTCAAGTAATTGCAGCCGTCGGCCCGCAGCGTACCGATTACCTTGAGTATGACGTCTTTTGCGGAACACATCGGTCCGGGCGTTCCCGCAAGGTTTACCCGGATTGTTCGCGGGACCTTGAACCACAGCCGCCCCGACATCATGGCGACGGCGATATCATTGGCGCCCAGCCCCGTTGAAAACGCCCCCAGCGCGCCGTATGTGCAGGTGTGGGAGTCGCAGCCTATTACAAGATCCCCGCAGGAGACCAGATTCTCCTCTACCATAAGTTGATGGCAGACGCCCTGACCGCCCTCTATGTAACGCGCCCCCTGCTCCCGCATGAATTCCCTTAAAAAGCCGTGGATGTTCGACAGCTTTTCGTTTGGCGCCGGGGTGCAGTGGTCAAAGATCGCAATAAGCCTGCCTGGGTCGAATACCTTAGAGCCGCCCATCTCCCGGAAAGCTTTTACCGCAAGCGGGCCGTTCGCGTCGTGGATCATAATGCGATCCACTTTGGCGATCACGATCTCGCCGGCGCTGCAGTCCGCGCCGCAGTGGGCTGATAGTATCTTCTCCGCAATAGTTTTGCCTGCCATAAGACAACTCCTCGTACAATAATTTACCGGTTATCCACAAACACCTCAAGGGTATGACACAGCGGTTCCAAATCGTCTAAGCTTTTGCGCGTGACGTCATAGTTTTTCATTATTGTATAAGAGATCAGCAGCTCCGACACCAGCATAGCCGGAAGAAGCGTGTTGTGATAATCATTGCTGTTGCACGGAAGCTCAAACAGGATATCGGCGTGCTGGGTGTAGGGGGAAAACCGGCTGTCTGTAAACACAATCACCTTTGCTCCCAGCGCCGCGGCTATTTTTGCAGCGCCCACGAGCTGCCTGTTATACCTGGGAAAATTCACGACGATAACCACGTCTCCGGGGTGTATTCTCATGAGATAATCCGACAGGCGGCCGGTTTCCGGCAAAATATCGGCGTTCTTATACACGCGGTTTAAATGGTGGCATATGTAATAGGCAATGGCGTAGCTGCCGCGGGAGCCCAGGGTGTATATATGCCCCGTACCCGCAATGGCGGCGGCTGCTTCGGCTATCTGTGCTTCAATTTTATCGTTCAATACCGTCTCCAGCAGCGCGAGCTGGTTTCTGTAAAAGGTCGAAAGCACCGTAGCGCCGTTGCCTTTGGACGACAAGCTTTGCTCAAGCCGCTTGACCGGATTGAGGCGGGCGCGCAGATATTCCTGGATAGCCTGCTGAAACTCGGTGTAGCCGGAGTATCCCATTGTGTTGGCAAACCGCACGACCGTAGCCGCGCTTATCCTGGCCTTGCGGGAGAATTGCTCAACAGTTGAAAACGCTGAATCCATCGGGTCGTCCAGAATGCTTCTGGCGGCTATTTTTTGCAGCTTGGTAAACGAGGGAAACTTTTCTTCAATCTGTTCAAGGATGTTTTTACTCATGATGAGCCTCCAATTTTGTCATAATGAAAGATTTATTACATTATAGCAAACGGCGATTTAGAAAGCAATTCTTTTTGCAATGGAATAATCCACAAATTATCATATAAATTTTTATAAATGAAATCATTGCCTGATAAACTGGATATTTTTTAGGATTAAAATCTAAAACCCATTTTTCAAACTTTTCAATTGTATTATCTGAAAAGTCTCCCCATGCCGATATCATAATTTCTGATCCTTTTTTCCATGCTGTTATAGTATCTAAATCTGAAACAGAACTTATAGCATTTTATGCCGCAGCCACTACTGCATACTCTTCTATGGAATATTGGACCAAGAATTTCAAAAAATGGCAATTTGCTTTAAATTATCCTGAGCTTCTTACTGAATTCAGTGATGATGAACTTAATAATGTAAAAATAAAGAAAGGACAGGCTCTTTTCCCTCCTACTACTAGAGGTTGGTGGAATAACGTTTGGTCTTCAATAGGAGAAGGCTGGGATGCTACTAAAGATTATGTTACGGACTGGTGGAATTATGGAGGAGGCAAGGAAGTTGTCGGAGAGGACGCAGGTGGAGCTGCTGTTGGTGCAGTTAGTGGTATCATTCTTGGTGCTTCTGCTGGTTCCGCTTTTGGCGGTGTTGGGGCCATTCCAGGGGCAATCGAAGGGGCAATCAAAGGGGGTATTACAGTTGGAACTACTGCTTCTATCCAAGCGGC
>QMCE01001915.1_pt1 | contig 20147 bp, 16 predicted proteins | sample 1821851 | NCBI WGS metagenome assembly QMCE01 (sample SAMN09453174, study PRJNA476694) | Termite gut metagenome, whole genome shotgun sequencing project. | isolation source: worker | host: Odontotermes sp. | place: South Africa:Pretoria | collected 2016-01-28
CTGCTGCTCCAGACGCGCCCGGCGTTCGGCGGCAACATCATGGCCAGCATTCTCTGCCAGAAACATCGTCCCCAGATGTCAACCGTCCGGCACAAGGTGATGCAGGCCGCGGCGAAGGACGGCGGCCGGGGCGGCTCCGTGGAGAAGGTCGCGGCCGACGGGTCGCTCCTCGGTTCCCGGACAAAGCGGCTGGACTGGCTGCCGGAGATTTCCGACACGGTGAACCTCGTCGACGCGGACATCATCGTCTCGGGCGGTCGCGGGATGCAGAAGCCGGAAAATTTCGCCCTGATCGAAAAACTCGCGAAGCTGCTGGGCGGCGCGGTCGGCTCGTCCCGCGCGGCTGTCGACGCCGGGTGGATGCCGTACAGCCATCAGGTGGGGCAGACAGGCAAGACCGTCCAGCCGAAGCTCTACATCGCCTGCGGGATTTCCGGCGCCATCCAGCATCTCGCCGGCATGGGGTCGTCCGACTGCATCATCGCGATCAACAAGGACAAGGACGCGCCCATCTTCACCGTCGCGACGTACGGCGTCGTGGGCGACCTGTTCGAGGTCGTCCCCGCGATGATCCGGGAATTGGGGGGCGAGGCGTAGAATTCAAAATTCCATCCCGATGCGTCAAATGAAAACCATCCCTCTACCAAGGCTCTCCTGCCAGGAGAGAAATTTATTCCCTGTAAATCTTTCTGATTGAATATACTATATATATTCTGTCTATCTATAATGTTACATACGTTCTTTATCTTTCTGCGGACAAATATGGGCGATACTGGATTTGAACCAGTGACCTCTGCCATGTCAAAGCAGCGCTCTAACCAACTGAGCTAACCGCCCGCGAGTAACAAAACCATAGCAAAAAGCGGGAAAATTGTCAACCCCTCGAAAAGGGGTTGACTGATAAAAATTTAAGCGCGCTCTCTGATAACGACGTTGATTTCTATTTTGTTACTCTTGCCTCCGTTGCCTAGTTCCATCGGGACAATTAACGCCTCAACATCAAGGTTGTTGGAAACTTCCATGTTTTCACCCGTGAAGAGCGCGGGCGGGGTAAGATCGAATTTAAAGCCCAAATCGTGCAGCTTCGTAACAGCCTGAGCCGTTATCATATTCGCAAGTTCCGTAATGGTGGCTTTCACCATGTCATCAACGACCTCAAAGGTTTCGCAGTTCATGGCGCCCGCCACAAACAATGCAGTCGGTTTTGACATATCAAACAGTACGCGTCCTTCCACATCTCCTGCCAAACCAACCAAAGCAGCCACCCCCATGATGGACATATTTGATGATTTAAGGTACAGATCACCGCGTTTTACCTCAATGGGCTCATCACCTGTGTTGAGAACTTCTTTCAGAATGTTAAAAGCAGCTTCGACAAAAGGGTTAATATATTCAACTCTCATACAAACTCCTGTATAAAGCGCGGCACCGCCGCTTATTTTAATAAAACATAAACACGACGTGTTTATGAGAAATCCGTATAATCTTCCTATTCGTTACGCATAAACGCTGAAACAGGTTCCTCGCCCACAGACCGCCATGTTTCGGGCATGGTTTCGTTTGTGCCCAAGAAAAGTACGCCGCTTGGCTTAAGCTTTTCGACAAAGTAACCTATCTGTTTATCCTGATCCGCGGGAGAGAGATAAGACAGCAAATCTCTCACCAGAATAATATCCAAATCAGGCAGCGGCGATTCGTTCAAAATATCGTGATATTCAAACACAATAGCTTCTTTAATCTCCGGTTTGAAGGTATGACCGTTTTTGCCGTTTATCATAAAAGCGCGGCAATATTCGGGAACCTCGGTTAAGTCAAAAGCCATATTTGGGGCGTTGGATATAGCCAAGATGTCGTTATCATTTGCCCAAATCTTGATGCGCGCGTCAGGGTACCTGCTTTTCAAGATGCAGGCAAAAGAATAGGTCTCAAAACCCTTGCCGCAGCCCGGATTCCACACCTGAACGCTGTTTGACGGCATATCCGGCAGGGTCTTCTTAACCAGATTAGCGTATTCCTCATTCCAAAACATAGCGTTGCATGGAGAAGGAAAAGCCGCCAGGAATTCATCCGCATCAGAACCGACCTTGAGCTGGAGATCGTTTTCAGTATGCGTTGCACTCCAGTCGATGAACCGTCTATGAATCCATGCATCATTTATACCACTTGCGTGAAAATGTTTCAAGGCGACAAGACTCTCTTTTATAAACTCAAGCGCGGTGGTCGCCGCCGCGACTTTCTGTTCAGGAGTCTGCATAACCGGAGAGGCGGGGGGCGGTACAAAGTTGTCGGTCGTGTTTTCCTGCACCTGCCGCTTCTGCTTTTCGTCTTCATGCAGGCTAAAGATGCGGATAACGTCAAGAATAACGTACAGATTACCGTCCCGTTCAACCACGCCGCTTATGTACTTGATGTTAATATCCCCGAATATCGGGTGCGGCGGCTGTACTGAGGACGATTGTATACCGATTACTTTGTCGATCTTGTCAACAACAGTTCCGTAGACCCGCTCGTCTATGCGGAGAATGAGCATATTTTCAAGTCCATCGGCGTTTTTCTCTTGAGGCAGGTGGAAAAACGAGCGCAGGTCAATGATAGGGATAATATCGCCGCGCAGGTTGTACACGCCCCGGACAAAAGACGCGGCGTTCGGTACATAGGTGAACTTATCCGCTTTAGCGATCTCCTTCACATTCATGATGTCAACGCCATACGCTTTTCCGCCGAGTGAGAAGGTGATTATTTTGGAATCAACCGTTTCGACGCGTTCTTTTTGAAGCTGCAAGTCCGCGTTGACTTGCGCCAAATCTTTGATTTCAGCCATATTCTTGTACCTTCCTTGAATTAGCGCGCTTTAGCGCATGGACGCCTCGCGTATCTGCCGCTGTTCCATTTCTTTCCGCAAACCGAGTTCCAGAAGCTGGCTTACATCTATGATGAGCGAAACCGAACCATCGCCCAAAATGGACGCGCCCGCGATACCGGGCGAGTTGGTAAACTGGTCGCGCAGAGGCTTTATAACCACGTCTTCCTCGCCGATGAGGCTGTCAACCATGAAACCCATCTTCTTTTCTTCCGTACCGACTATGACGATGAAGTTGTACTCCTGTTTCTCTTCGGTTCTGATGCCAAAGAGGCGGTTGAGGCGGAGTAAGGATACCACATCATTACGGATATTGAATACCTCGTAGTTGTCTATCATCTTGATGTCTTCGGGTTTTATGCGGAGACTTTCAATGACGCTAGTAATCGGTATGGAGTAAATTTCCGTACCGACGCGCACTAGCAAGCCCTGAATGATGGCGAGCGTGAGCGGCAGTTTGATGGTAAACTTTGTGCCTTTGCCGTGTTCCGAACTGACCGTTACCGTACCGTTCAATTTTTCTATGGAGCGGCGCACCACGTCAAGTCCCACGCCGCGTCCGGAAATAGAAGTAATGGTCTTAGAAGTGGAGAAACCGGGGTCAAAAATCAGGTTGAACGCCTCCACATCAGAAAGTACCTTATTAGGATTGATAATGCCCCGTTCTATTGCTTTCGCCTTGACCGCCTCCACGTCTATGCCCTGACCGTCGTCGGCTATTTCAATAACGATCATATTGCCTTCGTTTGTGGCTTTGAGCAGTACCATGCCTTCCGCTGGCTTACCGCGCTCCTTGCGTTCCTCAGGCGATTCTATACCGTGGTCCATGGAGTTGCGTACCGAGTGCATAATCGGATCGAGAAGGTCTTCCACAACGGATTTGTCAAGTTCGGTTTCCGCGCCCTCGATAACAAGATTGACTTTTTTGTTGAGGGACTTTGAGAGGTCGCGTACAAGGCGAGGGAAGCGGCTGAAAATCTGGCTGATGGGAACCATGCGGATTCTCATGACGCCTTCCTGTAGTTCGCTGGTGATACGTCCCAAGTTCTGGGCGGTGGCGCGGAACTTGGCGAGGTTATTCTTGGTTAACTGCTCAAAGCCGTCAAACAGGGTGAAGACATCGCCGTATTCTTCACCGATTTCCTTGCGCACGTCTTTGACAGTTTTACCGCCAGTTTGTATGCTGTCGAGGTAGTCAGGAAGCTTATCGAAAAGACCTTTTACCTTGTCGCGGTAGGTGTTTTCAAGCGTGTGCAGTTCGACGAGAAGGTCGTTGAACTGGTTGTTGATCTGGTTGAAGGTCGCTTTGGTAATAACCGTCTCGGAAACGAGGTTGAGAAGGTCGTCTATGCGCTTGGAGTCCACGCGCAGGATTGAGCCTGCTTCCTTGCCCGCCTGTTTCGCTTCAGCAGCCGCGGCTGATTTTGCGGCTGTGGGCGCTTCGACTGCCGCCGGTGTTTCAGCGGCGGGCTGCGCCGTCTGCGGTTTAGGCGTCGCTGCAGCGGGTTTAGGCGCAGCTGCAGGTTTCGCAGCAGGAACCGCCTGCGCGCCAGCGGGAACAATGTCCTTAATATTTGTAACGACCGCGTCAAGACTTACATCAGGAAGCACCACATGATGCTTCAAGTCATCTGGGTTTTTGTCGCTCGAAACGTAATAATCAACTACAGGGAAGAAATTATCTTCATAAAGGTCTTCAAAATCGGGGACGGTCTTGAGAATAGTGCCGTCGCCTTTGAGCGACGCGTAGACCTGAATGCCGCCTACAGTGTTCATCAAGCTGGTTTCGTCAAACTTAACAGAAACGCGGTACACCGTTTGTCCGGGTTCAACGGAAGCTTTCAACTCATTGATTTCGTCTTCTGTGATGCTTCCTGTAGCGCTCACTGCGGGAACCGGCGCCACAACAACAGGCGGCGGCGCCTGAACAGGAGCGGGAGCCGCCGCAACAGGCTTGGACTTCACGCCGCCCTTGCTTTTCGAGCTTTCAGGGAGCAGAACTTCGAGTTTATTCTCTATCTCGGTTGTATCCTCCTGATAGATGGCTCCGCGCATCCGCGCTTCAAGCATGGCTTTAATAACGTCGATGCCTGAAAGAAGCGTGTCCACCACATCCTCAGTAACCATAATTTGATCAGATCGGATAGCGTCAAACACATCTTCCACTTTATGGGCGAAATGAGAAAGCTCCATAAACTCGACAGTCGCAGAACCGCCTTTGAGCGTATGTGCCGCGCGGAAGATTTCATCAACCGCGTCCTTGTTCGCTCCCTCATTCTCTATAACCAGAATGTTTTGTTCCAGTGTTTCAACCTGCATCTGCGCTTCGCTAAAGAAGTCTTTGAGCAGTTCTTCATTGTTAGGATCAAGATAGTCACTCATACTACTATTCTTATACAGATTTTACAGAACGTCAAGAGGGGAAACGTAAATTTTTCATTGTTCAAAGAAAAATTCTTTCATTTGAACCTTAATTGACGAAAATTTCACAGTGATTCTTTCATTTGGCGCGAGTTCTGACCGCGAAACAATCTGTGTTTCCATTCCAAGGGCAGGTATAAGAACAAGCGATTTATTCCCCCGCCGCTCAACAACGACGCCTTCCCATTCCGAGCCTTTTTTGTCCGACAGGTAGACCGCCGTCCAATGGGCGCAGGAATCCCGCTCAGCGCGGGTGGTCGCCCGCGCCGCCATTTCGCCCGCGCCGAGCCGCAAAAGGGTTTCCTCTTCCGAAAGCGGCGGCTCTCTGCGCAGAACGCGGCGTATCTGCTCATGCGCGAGCAGGTCGGTGTAGCGCCGCAAGGGGCTTGTTATCTGTGTATATACGGGCAAGCCCAGTCCAAAGTGATCAGCCGGGCGGGTGGAGAGAATACGCTGACGCATACACCGGCGTTTCTGATACGAACCGGCAAGCCCCGTAAGCGGCTCGGACGGAAGGTCTCCCGCCTCCTGGCTTACAAAGGGGAAGGGGACGCGGTGATTCAGCGCCCATCGCGCAGCCGCTTCGCCCGCCGCAAGCATACACTCCTTGACCATATCGGCGGCGCGGGATGAGGCAATCGACTCTATGGATACAGTTTCGTTCTTGACGGAAATATGAACCTCAGGCAGGTCTATATTGACCGCGCCAAGCGATTCTCTGCGTTGAAGGCTTGCCGAGGCAAAGGTAAAGAGCGGCGCGAGACGCGGATCATCCGCCTGCGCGGCGGCTTCTTTATATGTGAGCCGGGAAACCTTCACCATAGACAGAAAAATTTCGGCGTTTTCAAGGGAATAATCCGAAATGCCGTTGTCAATCGGAATTTTGAAGGTAATTGCGGGAGAAATCTCGGAAAGTCCCAGCGAGAACAGGGGCAGGCTTTCATCAGAGAGCATACGGACAGCGCCTTCAGGCAGGTACAAAGTCGCTCCCCGGGCGCGTGCTTCCACATCGGCGGGGCTGTCCAGCGTGACCGACGCGGCGGGATCGGCTACGTGGACGTACAAAAAGCGTCCGTCCGTGGAAACGGCGTCATCAGGATCGCCCGACCATACGTTGTCTATGGCGAAGGCGGGAAGGGATGTGAGATCAACGCGGTCTTCAGACGGCGGTGGCGGAACAAAGGCTTTCGCTGGAGAGAGGGAGCAGCCGTAGCGGGTAGGGTGCGGGTTGATAAACAGCGTCCACGCGCCACAGTCGAGCAAAACCCGATGCGCCTCTTCAGGCGTTTCCGATCTGCCCAGTTCTTTTAAAGTGCGGCTTTTGTCGGACTGGCCGCGGGCGAGAGCTTCCACATCCTGCAGAAATTTTTTGTCATCAGGGAACACAAGACGTTTTGTTTTGAAGCGTTCCAGAAATGCATCCCGATCCGCCTGCTCTTTTTGCTTTTCGCCGCGTTTTTTCTCTTCGGCGGCGACCTCTTCCGGTGTTTTTGACTTAACCGATGAGGGATCGCCATAAAAGTACAGCCCGTCAAGGAGGGCTGCATAGAAGGCACGGGCGCTTTGGGGCGTATACGCGCCGTAGGCAAGCTCACAAATGTCTTCGAATGAGCTTTTCTCACTGCCAAGCAGCTCCCACACGCTGCGAATATCCCCTTCAGGCGACTCTTCCGCCAGATCAGAAAGAGCGCATGGTCCGGGATGCAGGAGAATTATGTCCTTTTCGCGGACTTTGATGGTGGCGCCATTCATCCGTATGCCAAACTTGAGCGCTTTATCCAGTGGCTCTACCACAACAGCAAGCTTTGTTTTATAAACAACGAGACTTTTTTCGCCAATTTTTATAACAGAGGAACTATTCATCATTATATTAAGAACATACCCCGCCTTCACCGACGGTTTTTTTACTTCGTTTTATTCGCCGTGGGGTTTAGTACCCCGCCGCTGTGGGGCGGTTACTGTTTGTAATACTTACCATTCTATGGTAGTAAACCCCACAGATACTAATTTCCTTACAGAACGAACCTCGTCAATTCTGTAACACGTACATAATTCCCCGCCGCTTACGGCGAGGAGGTTCATCTTTCCTATTTCCGAAACGCCGCCGCGAATGGGTTGTACATCGTGCCGTCGTCATCGCGGTTGTCGCGTGGCGAGCGGGGATTGTCCCGACTAGGACGGGAGCTGTCCTGCCCGCCAGTGGCGCCGCCCGCCCGCGTTGTGACAACCACACGCTTCTTACCTTCGGGCTTCTGGGGAGCCGCGCCACCTGTCGTCGCCGCATTGCTCCGCCGCGACAGACTGATCCGTCGCCGGTCGGTGTCCAAGCCGATGATGCGGAACTCGTACACCTCGCCGACTTTCACCTCATCCATCGGATCGCTCACAAAACGGTCGCTCAATTCGGAAACATGCACCAGCCCGGTCTCTTTCAATCCCACATCCACAAAGGCGCCGAAATCCACCACATTCTTGATCTTGCCAGTGATCATCATGCCTTCTTTGAGGTCTTCAAAAGTTACCACGCCCTTGCGCATAATCGGCTTGGGATAACCTTCGCGCGGGTCGCGTCCGGGCTTCTTCAACTCGTCCACAATGTCGCCGAGTGTCGCATCGCCCACGCCAAACTTTTCCTTGAGCGACTTCGCCGTTTCCGATGACAAATTGCCCGTTACCGTGATCGTCTGCCGGATTTCGCGTGCAATCGCGTAGTTTTCCGGGTGAACCCAGGTATTATCGAGCGGTTCCGCGCTTTCCGGTATCTTCAAAAAGCCCGCGCACTGCTCAAAAGACTTCGGTCCCATGCCGGGAACGCCATTCAGATCATCACGGCTCGTGATTTTGCCTTTTTCCTCGCGGAATTTCACGATTTTCTTTGCCAAACTCGAATTGATCCCCGATACATACTTCAAAAGGGACGCGCTCGCCGTGTTTAAGTTTACGCCCACATTGTTCACCACGCTCGAAACCACCTCGTCAAGGGTCTCGGACAGCTTTTTCTGGTTTACATCGTGCTGGTACAACCCCACGCCTATAGATTTCGGGTCGATCTTCACCAGTTCCGCAAGCGGGTCTTGCAGCCGCCGCCCTATGGAAATCGCGCCACGAATGGTCAGGTCAAGGTCGGGGAATTCCTCGCGGGCAATGTCGCTCGCCGAATACACGGACGCGCCGTCCTCGTCAACCACAGTGTACAACACGTCAAGGTTGTTTTCGGAAATCACCTGCGTTACCAGTTCCTGCACCTCTTTAGTGCCCGTACCGCCACCCACCGCGACCAGCTGAATATTGAAATCTTTCAGATTTTTGAGGATAAGCGCCTTGGCAGTGCCGGTTTGATGATTCATAAAGGTAAAATACTGGAGGAATTTGCCCGTATCGTCGAGGCAGGCGCATTTGGTGCCGGTTCTGATGCCCGGATCAACGCCCAAAACGCGGGTGCCTTTAATAGGCTGCTGCATAAGCAGGTTTTTGAGGTTGGTGGAAAAGACGGAAATCCCGTGATTTGAGCGAATCCTCCACCGCCGTCTTATGGTAATCATTATGAAATACATAGTTTTTCTGTAAAAGTTCGACCGCTGCTTTTTCATCAACATCGATTTCGGTCTCAAGCGCCTTTTCCCGCTCGCCCCGGTTGATCGCCAGTATGCGGTGCGGCTTAATCTGGGAAAGCTTTTCATTGAAATCCCAATACATCTGGTACGTGGAAGTTTTCTTCGCGTCTTCACTGCCAACGCCTTTCACGATGATTTTTCCGTCCGCAAGGTAGAAGGCTTTGACGGCAGCGCGGTTTTCCGGGGTTTGGGACACGCGCTCCGCGATAATGTCCATGGCGCCCTGCAAGGCGTCCTGCACAGTGGCGACTGACAATTCCGGCTGTTCGGCATTGTCTTTCACAAACTCGGCCGCCTTTGCTGTCAGCGCGTCGGTTTCCAGTTCCGTCATAGCGTCGGCCAGCGGTTCCAATCCCTTTTCTATAGCGATCATGCCGCGCGTTTTCTTCTTTTTCTTATAGGGCGCGTATATATCTTCCAATTCCGCCAGTGTCGCCGCCTTGGTGATATTGTTGTAGAGCGCTTCGGTGAGTTTACCCTGGGCGAAAATGCCGCGGATAATCTCAATGCGCCGTTCTTCAAGGTTTTTGCCCGAATTCCAGCCGTGTTCAACATCGCGCACCTGCACCTCATCAAGACTGCCATGCGCCTCTTTGCGGTACCGCGCGATAAACGGCACGGTCGCGCCTTCGTTCAACAGAGCGACCACCGCCGCCGCCTGCCCCTGATTGATGACAAGGGCTTCCGCTATGCGCTTCAAAAGCGCGTTTTCATTAATGGTAAGGTTATCTATAAATTCTTGCGTAAGTTCCATAGGCGTATGATAACAGATAGTGGGGTTGTTTGGGAAGGGGCGGAATTCTAAAGAAAAACCGTTACTGTATGCGTTAATCCGGTTTTCACAACGCAAGCGGTCGAAAGTGCTTATATATAGAATTCAGCAGTGTGTTTTTCAAGCCTTACGGAAACCATAACTTTTTCCTGTTTCCACCTCATTTCATCGGCTCCTTTTCGTATTTCTTCGGCGGTTAATTCAGGGCTGTCTTTGTCATATACAATTGGATAATTCTGTATCTCTTTGAGCCTTTCAATGGAACTTTATACATGATAATATTGAATGGTGTCATCATCAAGATTACGGCTTAAAAGCGCGGAAATCAATTTTCAAATTTTAACCACAGAGTTTGCGGAGGACACAGAGGAAATAGTGTTTTTTGACATCATACCTCCGGGATCTCCGCGTCGCTGCTTTAGCTGCGCCTCCGTGGTTAATTCTTCATTTTTTCTAGATTGGATCACCGGGTGATCAAACGGCTGATCATCTGATGATCACGGGGCTGATCGCCTGCCGATCAAGCGTTAGATCATCTGTCTGTGCTACGATACCGTTAACACCCGATCCAAGACGGTATTTCGCGGCTCTTTCAGCAATACCCCATTACTGCTACCATAACGCGTAACCACCTCAACCTTGTACGTTCCCGCCGCAAGTTCGGGGATAACCACGATTAACTCTGACGGGTTGTTGGTCACAATGTCGGAAGCATCCACCTTTACGCGCTCTTCTGTCTCTTGATTGATAAAGTACACGCCGTTCGCCTCGTTGTCGCCTGCAATCTTTATCTTGCTTCCGCTGATCTTCAGGTTGCGGTTCGGCGTAAGCGCGTCGTTCACGCTTCCGGTTTTCACGTCAAGCGCCTGCGCGATAAAGAGCGAAGTATCTGCAACGCCCAGAACGTCAACTTCCACATTGGACAGTTCCTTGCGCAGAAGCGACCCCTGCTGAAAGTCAAACAGCACGCTATGCTTTTGGGAATCGAATTTCTCGCTTGCTGCATTGAACACGCCTTTGATGGTGGTTTGGGCGGTGAAATAACCCGTATTGATTGAGAAGCCGTCGCAGAGGCGGTACGTCATCTCTTTGAGGAACAGACTAACCGCATGTTCCATGTCCTGCGCCGAAACATTGGCGCCGCCGCGGCTTACCGCGGATTGGGCGACGTCGGCGATGCTAAGAGACCTTTCCGAGATGACTCTTGCGATGAAGTCGTTCGGGTTTTCGGTGAGCACATTGTCATATAACTGCGCTTTGATTTTGTGGAATACTGCCATAGTTTTATCTCCTTATTATGTTCTTAACGTTTATCTTTTTATTGTGTTGTCATCCCCAGTTACTTTACAAAGACGGAATACGCAAAAGCATCTTTTGAACCATCAGTAAGGCTTGTTTTGACACCGTTTTTCCAGACTGTTGCAACAGGTTTGTTTTCAGTGTTGTATTCAAATCCCGTTGTATACACATCCGAACCTACTACAAAGACGGACATAGCTTGACTTGTTCCATCAGTAAGGTTTGTTTTGACGCCATTTTTCCAGACTGTTGCAACGCTGTCTTCGATTCCCGCCGTATACACATCTGAACCTACTACAAAGACAGAATAAATTTCAGCAAATGTAATTCCATCAGTAAGGCTTGTTTTGACGCCGTTTTTCCAGACTGTTGCAACACCGCCTTCGCTTCCTGCAATATACACGTCTGAACCTGACACATAGACAGAAAAAACTTCAGCAGATGTACTTTCATCAGTAAGACTTGTTTTGACGCCGTTTTTCCAGACTGTTGCGACAAATTTATCTTCAGCGTATTGTTCGTCTGCCACAACATACACGTCTGAACCTGACACATAGACAGAATTACCGTAACTAGGTGTAACTCCGTCTGTAAGGCTTGTTTTGATGCCGTTTTTCCAGACTGTTGCGACAGATTTACTTTCAACTTCACTCCCTACAACATACACATCTGAACCTGATACATAGACAGAATTAGCGTAACTAAATGTAAGTCCGTCTGTAAGGCTTGTTTTGACGTCGTTTTTCCAGACTGTTGCAACGTTGCCTTCATATCCCGCAACATATACATCTGAACCTGATACAAAGACGGAACGAGCTTCACCCGCTCCATCGGTAAGGTTTGTTTTGACGCCATTTTTCCAAACTGTTGCTTTGCTGTCTTCACTCCCCGCAACATACACGTCAGGTGGTACCTCACTGGGTGGAGGTACCTCACTAGGTGGAGGTACCTCACTAGGTGGCGGTTCATCACCCGGACCGCCCGCTCCAGTTCCGCCGCACCCAGTTAGTGTGAATATCGCCGCTGTCACCAAAACGACGAAGCCGAAGAATACGCCATGGTTCTTTTTCATGGTACGCTCCTTACAAAAAGTGTATGTATACCGCGTAAGCGGGTACTGCCAATTGCGTTGAGATGTCCGTCATGTGGAGTAATAGAGAAAATTGATATGTTTTGAGAGAGAATGTTTAGTACAGACTTAGAATTACGCTTAGCTTCTTGACAAGCTAACCAAGAACAGGTATACTGTCTTGTGTCTTGTGTCTTGTGTCTTGTGTCTTGTGTCTTGTGTCTTGTGTAAAGAGTTGTCTGTCCGCGTTTCAAATTGCAGCGTGCTTAGCGCGTTTTGAGAAGAATGTGTGTTTAGGCTCACGGATACAGGCAAAAACATAGTAATACCATACTATATACCTTGTCTTTTTTCAACAAAATTTATATAAATTTCAAAACTTATTTCCGAAACCTCGGTATATTCGCATTAATCAAATACAAAGGAGCGTCATTATGAGAAGAAAAGATAGAGAAATCACCGACCTACAGGCAAAATTAGCTATTCTTGACGAATGTAAAGTGTGTAGGATCGCGTTATCTGATAACAATACACCGTATATTGTGCCGTTGAATTACGGGTATAGGTATGAAAACGGAACATTGACCTTATATTTTCATGGCGCGCTTGAAGGTAAAAAAATCGACATAATGCGCAACAATAATCAGGCTTGTTTTGAGGTTGACTGCGGACACGATTTGATTGTGGATAAAGTAGCATGGAATTACAGCTATGCGTATCGAAGCGTTATAGGATTTGGAACTATCGTGTTTATAGAAGATGAACAGGAAAAAGCCTATGGACTCAATCAGCTGCTCAAGCATCAAAGCGGAAAATGGACAGAATATGAGTATGGAAAAGAAATGTTACAGCGCGTATGTGTGTATAAAATGGAAGTTGAGGAATTTACCGGAAAAGAGCATAAACGACCGCCCGACATGTCCGCCGCGCTGAACCTCGGTTCTGCATCGGCGGATAACGCGGAGATATAATGTTACCAGCTGGGATTATTTTTTCCCTCGGAGTGGATAGGGTTTTTGTACAAATACGCGCCGACAAACGAGGTGAGCGGACAGACGAGAACAAGTCCTATACATCCGACGAAGGTGTGCATAATTTCGGCGGCGACCATTTTTGAGTTGAAGATATTGAGCATCGGGGTGCCTTGCGCCATATAGACCATCATCACAGAAAGGTAGCTGCCCATATACGCCAGAAGTAGGGTCGAGGCTTGGCTCCCGACAACCGAGCGTCCGATTCGCATACCTGATGCGAAAAGTCCTCGGCGCGTCATAGCAGGCTGGTTGAGGATAAGTTCCTCAAGAGCGGAGGAAATATCCACCGCGAGATCGAGGATTGCGCCGGAACAGGCAAGGTAGACGCCCGCTTGGAAAACCGCCGTCAGATCGAGGCGTTCAAAGCCCGCGTAGAGTAGCGATTCCGACCACTGCATCACCGCGCCGTGTATGTTGAGCCCACCGCCGAACAGTGCGGCGGCGCCGCACGTGAGAAACGAGCAGGCAGCGCTGCTTACCATGGCTGCGGCTGTTTTTTTGGTAACTCCCGCCACAAGCAGCAGCGCTGCCGCCGATACCGCGTTACCGATAAGCAGCGCCGCTACAATGGGCGAGAAACCTTTGAGCATAAGCGGGATGAGCAGCTTCCAAATTGCGAGCAGGGAAAACGCGAACGAGAGCATTGTCCGCAAGCCGGTAACGCCGAAGCACAGCATGAGCAGGACAGCAAACAGGGCGATAAGCGCCAGTTCGCCCCGGAGGCGGTAATGATCGATCATATTGGCAAAGGTAATGTTCCCGTCCGCGTTCTGTTCGATGAGCACCCACGCTGAATCGCCCGCCTTAAACGTCTTGTCAAACTCAATTTTTCCTGTGTACAAATTGAACGCGCTTACGATCTCGCCCTTATGCGCGCCGCTTTCGATGCGGATACGGCAGCGCTGGTCGCCCTGCCGTATCAATCCTGTGTTGTACACGCCGGAATTGTCGATCTCAAGAACCGTCGCCCGCACGCCCTCGGCGTTTAAGTATATCTGTTTTTCAAAGCCGGTCGGCAGCAGCGTAAGCACGACGCATAAGGCGGCAAAAAACACGCAGACCGCGCCCTCTTGGGCGACTTTTCGATGGATTTTCACGACGTTTAAAGGCATCTTGTGTATAACTTCCCCTTGTCGATGGCGTTTCGGCGAACAATCGTTGTCTTATAATCCGGCAACCTGCGCTAACTTTTTGTAAATATCCGTGTTGTCATAAGCTCCACTGAAAATTTCCGCGCCTGCGCCTGTCGCGTAAATCGGCACCGGCGTGCCGGTGTGCGCATAGGATGTCCAGCCAATGCCCGCTTTGTTGTTGATGATGTGGGTGAGGGTTACGGAAAGCGGATCGTAGCCGCCGTATAACAGGGCGGTCTCTTCATTCTGGGTTCTGTTGGCGCTCGCTTTCATAGATTCGTCAAAGGCGGCGGCGAATTTCGCGTACTCCATCGGCGTCATTACAAACGGGGCGTTCGCCGGTATGTTCGCGTCCGGATCGGAGGCGCTCATAAGACCGAAGTTCGCCTTGATAACCGGAAGAACGTCTTCCAGCGCCAGATTGGGATTTTCGTCTTTCAGACGAGCTATGAAACTGTCGAACGCTACATAGCTCATATTCTGTCTGTCCAGTATGCTGAATGCGGTGTCATAGCCTGTTGCGGCGTAGCCAATCGTCATACCGCCGGTTTCGTGGTCGCCTGTTACCAGAATCAGCGTCTCGTCCGGGTGGGAGGCGGCAAAGTCGAGAGCGGCTTGGATGGATTCTTCAAAGTCAACCACGTCGTGGATCGCGCTCATAGCGTCGTTTGCGTGGCACGCCCAGTCTACCTTGCCGGATTCGCACATAAGGAAGAATCCGTTTTCATTGTCCAATAACTCTATTCCTTTTTTCACAAAATCCGCAAGGCTCAATTGGTCTTCCGTCCTGTCAAGCGCGTAGGGCATAGCACCGGAATCCTGTAGTACGGGGCTCACCGCGTAGACCTTGCCTGAACCGGCGGAAAGAGCGCGGATTTCCTCGGGTGTGTCCGCGATGGTGTAGCCTTTTGACTGTAACACGTCAAAGGCGTTGGTTTGTCCATCTTTTCCTTCCGCTTGAGAAATTGTGCCGCCCGCGAAGTAGTCAAAGCCGCTTTCCGCCATCTGCATGGCAATATCGTAGTAGTCGTTGCGTGAGGACACATGAGCGTAAAATGCGGCGGGAGTAGCATGGTTGATCGTAACGCTCGACACGATTCCGATCTTCATGCCTTTTTCGCGGGAGAGCTGCTCGGTGATGCTTTCCGCAACAGTGGTTTTGTCCACTTCCATGCCTATTACACCGCTATGGGTCTTGACGCCGCAGGAAATCGAGGTGGCGGTGGAGGCTGAGTCAGGGCAGAACGAGGTCGCGTCATGGGTGGTGGCTACTCCGGCTACTGGAAACGCAGTGAAGTTTAGGTTTCCTGTGGCGACTTCGCCCGACGTATTGTTGCCGCGGTAGACTTTGGCGGCGTTTACCTGCACATAGGACATTCCGTCCCCGATAAAGACGAACAGGTATTTTGGCGTTTTTGTGATTTGCTTTGTTTGTTCAGAACCGGAAGCAATCTGCGCCGCCTGTGGAGTAACTGGCGCTTCAGCGGTTCTGGCGCAGCCGCTCATAAAAACGAGCGCGGCGATGATTCCGACAAAAGCAGCTCGCACCGCCTTTACTTTAGACATAGCATTCTCCTTTCTCCGCATTGGGGAAACATATTCCTGCCGCAGAGACTTAAAAAGATTACAAACATGTGTCATTATGACGGGCATCGTTCTGATGCCCGTCGTTTCGACGAGAACACTATAAGGCGGAAATGTGAAGAATACGGAGTGATTGGGTGAAATTTTTGTGAAATATAGTTCGGAAGGCGCGCTTTAGCGTGTTACTGGAGCGTACGCAGAAACGCGGAGAGTGCCCTCGCCGCTTTTCCCCGGTGGCTTAGGGCGTTTTTTTCCGACTCGGAAAGTTCCGCTACGGTGCACCCCTTGTCGGGCAGGAACAGAATGGGATCGTAGCCGAATCCGCCGCTGCCCCGCCCCGCGCGGACAATTTCGCCCTCAAGCGTCTCTTGCGCCGCAAAGAAACGGTGTTCGTCAGGCAGCAGCGCCATGGCGCACACAAAGCGAGCGGCGCGGTCGGACGCGGTGTCCAGCTCTGCGAGCAGCAGCGCGTTTCGTTCCGTATCCGACAGTTTAACACTGTCTTCAGAGCCGTAGCGGGCGGAGAAAATCCCCGGTCTGCCATTAAGCGCGTCAACGCACAACCCCGAATCATCAGCAATCACCGGCTCGCGCACAATTTCCCATAGGGCGCGCGCCTTAATCAGCGCGTTTTCCATAAAAGTGCCGCCGTTTTCTTCTGGATCAAAGGCAATCCCCGCGTCAGAAGGAATTTTCACCATTACGCCGTTCAAAATCCCCGCAAGTTCCTGCCGTTTGTGTTCATTGCCTGTGGCAAACCAAATAATCATCGTGTTTTCCCTTTGTAAAACATTCCGCGTTTAAAAGCAGCTTGATAAACACTTGGTGCAGCCGAAAAAAATCGGATGCCAAGAGTATTATGCACAAGATCGGCACAGGAAAAGCACAGCTTAAGCTGCTCTTCCTTGACTTTGAGGAATTAGGAATGAATCCCGTCGCATACAGAACGAAAAGTTCTGCCCATACTTCCCCATTTTTCCTTTTTACCATATACTTAAAACTCAATATCCGTGGGAAGAAACGGCTTTTTCCCTCAGCGTAATGCCGTTCGGTGTTGCCGGACGCGGATGTAAAAAAATGCGCAAAAAAGGAGAAATCCCATGAGATTCACCGATTTTGATAAGACAGAATCGTTCAAAACGCTTTCCGCGTTGGCGGAAAAAGGCAAAAACTTTAATTATACTGAGGAACTGACCTCGGATCGCGTGAAAAGCCTTCTCGCGGACGTGGGCGGTGGCTTGACCTATTCCTACGCGGCAAAGCCTGTGTGCGACAAAACGCTCGCCGCCCTGCAGGAATTGGCTCGTGAACAGGAGCTTATCGCCAAATATCAGGCGATCCTTGACGGCGAAACAATGAACACTGGTGAAAATCGCAAGGTTCTGCACCATTTGCTGCGCGGACAGCTTGGGAAAGACGTGGTTTTTGAGGGAAAAAACCTCGGCGACTTCTACAAAAAAGAGCTTGAACGGTTTTCCGCCTTTGCGGACGCGGTTCACGCGGGCAAAATCGTTGGATCAACCGGTAAAAGGTTTACCACCGCTGTGCAGATCGGCATAGGCGGCTCGGATTTAGGACCTCGCGCTTTGTATATCGCCCTTGAAAATTGGGCAAAAACCGAAAAAAAGCAGAAAATGGAGGCGAAGTTCATCTCGAATGTCGATCCAGACGACGCTTCTGCTGTGCTTGCCTCGGTTCCCCTTGAGCAAACCGTGTTCATCCTCGTTTCCAAAAGCGGCACCACACAGGAAACTCTTGCCAACGAGCTTTTTGTCAAGGAAAAACTGCAAAAGGCGGGACTTGATCTCTCAAAACATATTGTTGCTATGACAAGCGAAACCAGTCCGCTTGCCCACAATCCAGCGTACCTCGACGCGTTCTACATGGACGACTTCATCGGCGGGCGCTATTCGTCTGCATCGGGCGTGGGCGGCGTGATACTGTCGCTAGCCTTCGGCGCGGATGTGTTTAAGCGCCTCCTCAAAGGAGCACATGAGGCGGACAAGCTTTCGCTTGAGCCGGATGTTCGCAAAAACGCCGCTCTGCTTGACGCGCTTATCGGCGTATGGGAGCGTAACTTCCTGCATTTCCCCTATACGGCAGTGCTGCCCTACAGTCAAGCCCTTGCCCGCTTCCCGGCGCACTTGCAGCAGCTCGACATGGAATCCAACGGCAAGAGCGTAAACCGCGCGGGCGAACCGCTCAATTATTCCACAGGACCAGTCGTTTTCGGCGAGCCGGGCACGAACGGGCAGCACTCGTTCTACCAGCTTCTGCACCAAGGCACGGACATTGTGCCGCTTCAGTTCATAGGCTTTGCCGAAAGCCAGCGCGGCGATGATGTAACGGTTGACGGCTCCGGTTCCCAGACAAAGCTCAAGGCGAACCTTGCCGCCCAGATCGCCGCCTTTGCCAAGGGCAAACAGGACGCGAATCTGAACAAGAACTTCAAGGGATGCCGCCCGTCCAGCCTCATTTTTGGCAAACGGCTTACGCCGGAAGCATTGGGCGCGCTGCTTTCGCATTTTGAGAATAAGGTGATGTTTCAAGGGCTTGTGTGGAACCTGAACAGCTTTGATCAGGAAGGCGTACAGCTGGGCAAGGTATTGACCAAGAAGGTGCTCGCGGGCAATTCAGGCGACCCCGCGCTTGAGGCGTACGCCGCGCTGCTGGGCGTGTAAGGGTATAATGGCGCTTCCCTGTAATGGGGAAGCGCCATTATTATAATCCTATTTCATATCTTAATTCTTTCAGATTTAACTCTGCCGCATACAAATCTCCAAGATTTTCATTTGCAATAAATTTATAACGATTTGAATTTTCATACAACGAATTAAGAACTTGATTGTATTTTTTTGAATCATTGGAAATAATATATAATCCAACGTTTGAATAATCTATTAAAGTTGCCATTCTGCCAACTCCACTCCACACTCCTGTTGAAAGTTCAACTTCAAAAGCATATTCAGGAATATAATGACTGCCTTTTGTTCTAAACCATAAAACATCAATTTGTCGAAGTAAACTATAATCTGAAAATTGTAATTGTGGACAAGTTTTTAATGTAGCCAACTCATCAAGCCTGACATCATTAAATTTTCTTGATTTATCAGGACAATAAGTTTCATAGCCTCGAATGTTGCCTATTTCAATTAAACGACCTTGTAAAACTGAATGTAAACTCTCCTCTACTGTATTTTTTATTTCATCACTAATTAATGGTGGTGATAACAATGTCTTCCAATTATTTATAAATGGAGTACAATCTATCCGATTATTTCTACCTGCTAAAACGATGTTTAAATCTTTATCAATATTAATTTTATATTCGCCATTTCTATCATGGCTAATTTTCGGAAGATATCCAAACAAAGTTTTTGCTGGAATTATTACACTTTTATCTATCGAACCACAAACAAAAGCAATGAAAGGATTATTTAGATTTGAGATTTCTTCCACAGCCAAGTAATTTAATCCAAAAAAATATCTTCTATTTCCTTCCGAAGCTGCTCGTATTAAAACATTTGCTTCTCCAATACTATATGTTCTTGATTTTAAAACCTTTATTGGTTCAACATTGGTATTGAAATTTTTGGCTTTTTCAAGAAATTGCATTGCCAATAATTCAGAAGAACTAATTTCTTTTGTTCTATTCATACTAAATCATTTCTGTAACAATTGTGTTATAAATAGTATCAATATCAAAGAGGAAAACATTTTCAAATCCTTCTTTTGCTATCTCCAATTCATCTTCAGTCAGTTCTCTGCCAATTTTTCCTAATGCATATTCTTGCATATCTTCAACTGTAATAGCAAATAAAATATTATTTTTCATCATTATGCTACCTTGTTGCCCATGAACTAGCTTCTTTTATTGTTAGAAGATGAACATCCATTGCCGAAACCACAAAGGGATGGTTTTCAGCACTTTCCGTCGTATTAATATCCATGTTTACACCGTATAGTATTAAAAATGTTTTGTCAAGACTTTTATAAAACTGTACAGTCCATAAAGAGGAGAGATGGATCAGAAAGAAAAAGTGAAGGTTTCTCAGACCAAGATTTCAGGCAGATAAAAATATCTAAATACTGTTCCAACAGTGTGTGATTCTGATAGAAAAAGCGATTAACCGTCGCATCTTTGATAGTACAGTTCATACGTTCAACCTGTCCATTCGTCCATGGATGCTTTAGCTTTGTAAGCCGATGCGGTCACAGTAAAGCCGTTAGGGACGGCAGGGGGGATCCCCCCTGCCGTCCCTAACGGCTGCAACCCTCGATGCAGGACGGCTGCAACCCTCGATGCAGGACGGCTGCAACCCTCGATGCAGGACGGCTGCAACCCTCGATGCAGGACGGCT
>QMCE01000495.1_pt1 | contig 20139 bp, 19 predicted proteins | sample 1821851 | NCBI WGS metagenome assembly QMCE01 (sample SAMN09453174, study PRJNA476694) | Termite gut metagenome, whole genome shotgun sequencing project. | isolation source: worker | host: Odontotermes sp. | place: South Africa:Pretoria | collected 2016-01-28
GAGGAAGTCAAGGAATGCGGCCTCATCAAGATAGACGAGAGGAGCGGGGCGAGGGACAAGTTTTACAACCGCATCATCTTCCCCATTATGGACGTCAATGGGCGCGTCATTGGATTTGGCGGCCGCGTGATGGGGGATGGGAAACCCAAATACTTGAACTCGCCGGAGACGCAGGTGTTCAACAAGAGCCGCAACCTTTATGGGCTGAATTTTGCCAGGAAGGCGCGGAGCAAGTCCCTCATGCTCTGTGAAGGGTATATGGACGTCATCGCCCTGCACCAGGCGGGATTCACGGAGGCGGTCGCCTCATTGGGTACTGCGTTCACGGGGTTGCAGGCGAACCTGATGAAGCGGTATTCGGACGCCGTTTATTTGACGTTCGACAGCGACGCCGCCGGAACCAAGGCCGCCCTTCGTGCGATAGCGATATTGCGGGAGGCGGATTTGTCGGCGAAGGTGGTGGATTTGGAGCCACACAAGGATCCGGACGAATTCATTCGGAGGGAGGGGGCGGACGCGTTCCGTGAGAGGCTTGGGCGGGCGGAGAATGGCTTTTACTTTGAGTTGCGCGTGCTGCAGCGGGATTACGACTTGCAGGATCCCGAGCAGAAGACGCGGTTCTACAACGAGGTGGCCAAGAAGCTCCTTGTGTTTACGGAAGATATTGAGAGGGGGAACTATGTTGATGCGGTGGCGGACAAGTACCAGATTAGGAGGGAAGATTTGCGGAAGCTGGTGAACCGCTACGGGTTGGGCCAGTTGGAGGCGAAGGGAGGGCCGCAACCAACGGCTAAGAAGGGGGCGAAGGAGCCTACGGCCGCCTCGTGGGATGGTGCAAATGAAACCGAGGGGGACCCAGGAGTGCGGTTGTCGCATAAAATGCTAATAACGTGGCTGGTGGAAGATGGTTCCTTATATAGAAAATTAAAGGAACACCTGAATCCGGAGGATTGCAAGGAAGAACCATACCGCATGATTCTGACCATGCTGTATGAGCAGTTGGAAGGGGGGGGCAAGGTGGCGCCCGCCAAGATCATTGATAAATTTCACAACAAGGAAGAACAGAGTTACGTGGCTTCGATTTTCAATGAGCCGTTGAAGGGGGAATTGTCAAGACAAGAGAAGGAGAAGGCGCTCAATGACATTGTGCTTCGGATCAAGAAATATGGTTTGGAATATGAGACGAAACGCGCGACGGATAGGGCGGTACTGCAACAACTGATACGGGAACAAACAAAATTACAGAAATTGCATATTTCTTTATAGGTTGGTTAAATTATAGATAAAGAAAAGGATGGAACAATATGGAAGAAAATGAAAAGTTTTTAGAGAAGATGAAGGATTTGTTGGAAATTGCGAAGAATAAAAAGAACCTTTTAGTCTATGATGAAATCCACGCGTTCTTTTCGGATATGGATTTGGATACCGAGAAAATCGAGAGTATCTATGAGTATCTGGAGAAAAACGGAGTGGAGGTGTTGCGCATCATTGACGAGGTCGATGAGCCGGACGACATCATATTCGAGATGGAGGAGTCCTTGGAGGAGGAAGAAATCGAAATAGAGAACATCGATTTGTCGATACCCGAAGGCATCAGCATCGAAGACCCCGTCCGCATGTACCTCAAAGAGATTGGAAAGGTTCCCTTGCTAACGGCGGAAGAAGAAGTGGAGCTCGCCAGACGGATGGAGGAGGGGGAGCTTGACGCCAGGAAGCGGCTTGCGGAGGCGAACCTGAGGTTGGTGGTAAGCATAGCCAAACGATACGTCGGCAGGGGCATGCTGTTCCTTGACTTGATTCAAGAGGGGAATCTGGGCTTGATTAAGGCGGTGGAGAAGTTTGACTACCACAAAGGGTACAAATTCAGCACGTATGCGACGTGGTGGATCAGGCAGGCCATTACGCGGGCCATTGCGGACCAGGCGAGGACGATTCGCATACCGGTACACATGGTGGAGACGATTAACAAGTTGATTCGCGTGCAGAGACAGTTGCTCCAAGAGTTGGGGCGCGAGCCGTACCCCGAAGAGATTGCGGAGGAGATGAAGTTGCCCGTGGAGCGAGTGAGGGAGATACAGAAGATATCCCAAGAACCCGTGTCCCTTGAGACGCCGATTGGAGAAGAGGAAGACAGTCATTTGGGTGACTTTATACAGGACGAGAACGTACCCGTTCCCGCCGAGGCGGCTGCGTTCACCCTATTGAAGGAACAGTTGGTGGACGTGCTGGGAACGTTGACGGACAGGGAGCAGAAGGTGTTGCGCCTTCGGTTCGGGTTGGACGACGGGCGCGCGAGGACGTTGGAGGAAGTGGGCAAGGAGTTTCAAGTGACCCGTGAACGCATTCGCCAGATAGAGGCGAAGGCCCTGCGCAAACTGCGCCATCCAAGCAGGAGCCGCAAGTTGAAGGACTACTTGGATTGACGGGGGAAGGCCGCCGCACCGTCCATTTGTCCGAGCGATTGCTTATGACCGCCCATTTGCTTGCTCCGGGACGTCGAGTGGCGGACGTGGGGTGCGACCACGCCCATACCTCCATTTATTTGGCGCAAAACCGTTTGGCAAGCCGCGTGTTGGCGTTGGACGTGAACGACGGGCCGTTGGCCGCCGCAAGGGAGAACGTGTCACGGTATGGTTTGGGGGCAATGGTCGAGGTGCGCAAGTCCGATGGACTTAAGGCCGTGTCGGTCGGCGAGGTGGACGCGGTGCTAATCGGCGGCTTGGGTGGACGGCTGATGATACGGATTCTTGAGGACGGGGAACGGGTGGCCAAGGAGGCGTGTGAATTGGCGTTGCAGCCACAATCCGACATTCCCATGGTCAGACGTTATCTACATAGTGGTGGTTATCATATAATGGAGGATGTAATACGGAAGGAAGAAGGCAAATACTACGCGGCGCTTAAGGCGGTTCCCGCAAGGGGGACGGGGGACCGGGTCGAGGAGTACGAATGCGATGCACATTATTGGTACGGCAAAATACCTTTAATAGAGGGGGGCGCCACGGTGAAGGAGTTTTTGGAGTACGAGCGGAGGACGTACTCCCAGATAAGGAAGAGGCTCATACAGGCACGCGCGCATGCGAACACAGAACGACTGTCACACAGGCTTGACGAGGTGGAGGAGCGGCTGAGGATGATTGAATGTTGTTTGTAAAGAGGAGAAGGGGATATGGGGAGCTACAAGGTAAACGTGAACGGGACGATTAAGGAGTACGAAGAAGGTACGAGGTACCGCCAGATTGCCGAGGAACGGAGGGGGGAATACGAGAACGACATCATCATAGCCATCTGTAACGGTAAGTTGATGGAGCTGAACAAGAGGGTGAAGAGGGATTGTGAAGTCTCGTTTGTGACGACGGCGGACGACATTGGCCGCAAGACTTATATACGCGGCGTCACCATGTTGGTATTGAAGGCGGTTTATGCGGAGCTGGGGGTGGAGAACGTGAGCAGGCTCTCCGTCAGCTATGCGGTTGGAAGGGGTTATTACTGTGAGTATGACGGACGGACGGCGCTCACCGAGGAGGTCCTTGAGCGAATCGAGGCCAGGATGAGGGGGTACGTGGAGGAGGACATGGTCTTCGAGAAGCGAACCGTCTCCACGGAGGACGCCATTGAACTGTTCCGCAAGTACCGCATGTTTGACAAGGAGAAGCTCTTCCGCTACCGTCGCTCGTCGAGGGTCAACATATACCGCTTGGGACGTTTCGAGGATTACTTTTATGGGTTTATGCCGCCGAGTACGGGGATGCTGAAGTATTTTAAGCTGGAGTTGTATGAAGACGGCTTCGTATTCGTCATTCCGTCGAGGGAAAACCCTACCGAAGTGCCGGAATTCAAGCCGATACCCAAATTGTTTCAAGTCATGCGCGAGGCGGAGAGATGGGGCAAGTTGATGGAGATTGGCACGGTCGGGGCGCTCAACGACTGCATCGCTTCCGGTAAAATGAAGGACATGATCCTGATACAGGAGGCGCTGCATGAAAAGAAGATTGCGGAGATTGCAGAACAAGTCGCCTCGATGGAGGATAAGAAGATCATCATGATTGCAGGGCCGTCATCTTCCGGCAAGACCACGTTCTCCCATCGGCTGTCCGTCCAATTGAGTACGTACGGGTTGAAGCCGCACCCCATCCCAATTGACGATTATTTTGTGGAACGCGAAAAAACCCCGAGGAACGCCAAGGGCGATTACGATTACGAGTGTTTGGAAGCCATCGACGTGGAACAATTCAATAAGGATATGATGGCTTTGATCGAGGGGGAAGAGGTGGAGCTGCCCACGTACAATTTTATTACGGGCAAACGGGAATACAAAGGCAGGCGCAAACGGATGTGCCAGGGAGACATCCTGGTGATTGAGGGAATCCACGGGTTGAATGACCGATTGTCGCACGCACTCCCAAAAGAAAATAAATTCAAGATTTACATTAGTGCGTTGACGCAGCTAAACATCGACGAACACAACCGAATTCCCACGACGGAAGGAAGGTTGATACGCCGTATGGTTCGCGACTCCATGAGCCGGGGGGCGTCGGCGGCCAGAACGATTCGTATGTGGGAGAACGTACGCGCGGGCGAAGACCGCTACATCTTCCCCTTCCAAGAGGAGGCGGACGCGATGTTTAACTCCGCACTCATCTATGAGTTGGCCATCCTCAAGCAATATGCGGAGCCGCTGCTCTTTCATATTGAAAAAGACAGTGCCGAATATCTGGAGGCGAAGAGGCTGCTCAAATTCTTGGAGTACTTTATTGGGGTGACTAGCGAGGGAGTGCCCAGCAACTCCATTCTCAGGGAGTTTGTCGGGAACAGCGTATTTCACGTATGAAGGCGTCGCATGGAGTCGTTGTTGGTGAAGTGGCCTCATGGAAGTGTTCCATATTATTCATTTACTGACAGTGATGCCCTAATGATTCCTAATTATTTATATAGAAACAGGTTGACTTTTGCGTTGACTTGTGTTATTTTTAAAAGGTCATCCAAAAAAAACGTCACAATAATTACGCGTTGTCTGCAAGATTCTACGTGGAGTGCGTTTTTTAGACATTGGTTGGTAACTGTGAGGATGCTGTGAGAGAAAAAAGATGGGAGAGTGTGAGGATTATGAGGAAGAATGTGTTTAAGAAGTTGACATCCATTGTGATGGCGTTTGTACTGACGTTGGCTTCGGTTTACGTAACTGACGTCTATGCAGGCGCGGCGGCCAAGAAGCCTAGGAAGATAACGTTGTCCGCCAAGAAGGCAACCATGTACACGGGGGAGATTAAGGCCCTTAAGGTCAAGAAGGTGACGCCGGCCAAGGCCAATAAGAAGGTGACGTGGAAGACCAACAAGAAGGCGGTCGCCACCGTAACCAAGGCAGGGGTTGTCAAGGCTAAGAAGAAGGGTACCGCCAAGATTACGGCTACGTCCAAGGCCGCCAAGAAGGTTAAGGCCGTCTTTACCGTCAAGGTTAAGAAGGGCGTGAAGAACAAGTCGATTGCTTTAAATCAGAAGAACGCTTCTTTGGAAGTGGGCAAGACGACCAAGTTGACCGTCAAATGGACGCCGGCCAACACGAAGGTGAAGAAGGTAACGTGGACGACGAGTAAGAAGGCGGTCGCCACGGTTAACAAGAGTGGAACGGTTAAGGCCGTTGCTGCGGGTACCGCCAATATAACGGCAACGAATACGTATGGCAAGAAAGCCGTATGTAAAGTGACGGTTGTTGCGGCTCCGGTACCGCCAACGACGTCGGCACCTACGGTGGTTCCAACTCCGCCGACGACTCCGGCACCTACGCCGAGTACGCCAGAGCCGGCAACGCCGACTCCTACGCCGACGACTCCGGCAACGCCGACTGCGACTCCTACGGCAACGCCAACGACGACTCCTACGGCAACGCCGACTGCGACTCCTACGGCAACGCCAACGACGACTCCTACGGCAACGCCGACTGCGACTCCTACGGCAACGCCGACTGCGACTCCTGAATACAAGGTGATAACGCCGGCGACGGAAGGCAATAACAGTGTATACACGCTAAGCAAGGATATTGAGAAGATCAAGGTAGAAGGCAAGACTCTGGCCGGCAACGACATAGGCGGTGGCGACATCGTTATGGAAGATTTGTTGGGCGAGATGGATAGAATAACGACCGTTGCGGATTTGGCCAGCAGGTGGGCGAACCTTGAAGGATACGATTCCAGGCCATTCTACCAAGAAGCGTTTGGCGTAACCGTCTCAATCGACGGTGTGCGCGGCAGCAACGAGAAGACGGTTGTGATTGATGGAACGGGTACGCGGTATGATGGAACGTACAAGGTTACCCTTAGCAACAATGGCGGCGTTTACAGCGTCCTTGTGCAGGGTGTAGACCCGGTAAGGCAGCAGGATTACAAGTTTGACATTACGGAAGCCGATGGGACGATCGTGGTGAAGTTGGATGGAGAGTATAGGGGACTTTCGTTCGAAGCCACGTTGAATCCGAGTGCGAAATCTGCTGAGTTTAAGAGGGGTGGTACGGTTGTCGCCAAGTATGAGGAGACAGACACAGAGTACAAGGTCACTTTATCTAACATCTATGTTGAAAAGTACGAGATTAAGGTTTATGAGTGGAGGTAGAACCATCTTTCGTAAGAATAGGTTGATGTTTCTCTCCCTTGTTGTGGGATTGTTGGTTGCAGAATGCGTGGACGGTACTCAAACCGTCCACGCAAAACTTTCTATAGCCAAGAGCAAGGTTTCCCTATACGAGGGGGAGAAAATATCTTTAAAGGTAAAAGGCAAGGCCAAGAAAAAGCGGATGACGTGGCGTTCCAGCAATAGGAAGGTTGCCGCCGTTTCGGCTAAGGGAGTGGTTACCGGCAAGAAGGCGGGAACCACTAAAGTTTACGCTTCGCTTAAGGGAAGTGGCAAAAAAGCGTACTGTACGGTTAAGGTGGGGAAATACGCAAAAAGCATGGTACTGGAGTCATCCGCCAACGTGACTTTACGGAAGGGCGCCACGTCCCAGATTCAAGCGAGAGTGTTACCTAAGAAGGCGTTGGAGCGAACATGTACGTACCGTTCATTGGATGCTTCCGTTGTAACGGTGTCTGCAAGAGGGAGGATGACTGCGATTGCGGCCGGGGTGGCCAAGGTAGAGGTTGAGAGCAAGGGAAGGACGCGTAAGGGCAAGAAGCTTGCCAGGACCATTCAAGTAATCGTGCAGGATGATGGGGGGGGCGTAGAAGTCACAACGTCGCCTACTGTTCCAAGCCCGAATACTTCCGAACCATCCGCACCTAGTCCCTACGTTCCCGCCCATTCGGTTAAACCGATTCTTCCAAGTCAAACGCCGACCCCGTCAATCGATCCAGGGAGAACGGGCGAACCGACGGCTACGCCGTCAATTACTCCTACCACCACGCCTACAACTACGCCCAAGACGTTGCAGGATATGATTAATGAAATCACGCCCCCGGGGGATGACCAAGCCGTGGCGGCTGTTTTCGTGGTATATGAAGAAGGGGATGCAAGCACTCTGTATTTCCTCAATAAAAATTTTAGTGGGAACGTGCAGTTGTCATTGAATGGCAAGACGTTTCGTTCGAGTGGTTCCATGGACGAGGCGCTTGAAATGATGGAGTCGCAATACTTGGTTATGTCCAATACCGCCAATACGGTGAGAGTGTCAAGAAGAAGGGGCGAGGGTTGGTGGACCTTGACGGATTTGACGATTCCCAAGGAGTACAAGGCGGCAGCTTGGAGGAACGATACGGTATACAACAGCCCATATGGGTTAATGATTGTAAAGGGTGATACGAGTGACGCGTTCCAGATTCGATAATCGGCGAATAGGCCGTCCTTCGCATTATGGCCAATGGAGACCATCTCGGCGCAACGTTGTGTTTGCGTCGGTTGTCGCAGCTTTACTCATTGCCAGTCACATGAGCTTTGGCGTCGTTATGGCCGGCAGCCTCAATAGTGAAGAGGCCAGAGTGGTCGAGGTGGCGAGGGGTACCTTTGAGTATGAAGGCAAGGTTTATGTGGCCAAAGAGGAATACGTCAATCAATTGATTGACAAATTAAGTGAAGACGATATGGAGTTGACGAGTGAAGAAGCCGATGAGATGATTCAGAATATACGCGACAACGTGGAAATCGGCGTGGAAGATGGCTATATCGTGGAAATCAACACGGCTACTGCGTCCGGCCCTCCCCCTCCCAGTGGCGGGGAGCCCAACGTAGAGGGTTTGGATGCGGAAAGTGTGGAGGCGGAGAATCCAGAAGACGAAGGTGTGAATGATGACGTTGTAGGGAAGGACAGTAAAGGCGAGACGTGGGTTGCCCCTTCCCTCCAACCCTTGGCTTCGTCGGTCGTGATTAAGGATACCGGATTCTCCTTGTTCCCAACAAAGCTTGTTTTGTTGGGAGTGGCGGTGATTTTGGCGGCGTGTATAGGATGTGGTTGCTATGATGGGACAAGGCAGTGAACACAGGTGGTGGCAAGGAACTCTGACCGTCTTCTGCATATGTCTTCTCGGTTTTGGGATTATGTATGTAGGGGGGAGGCCGGTTTATGAATGGTGGAAGGCGGAGTACCTCCAATCCATTGTAGACGGGACGCCTTCATTCAAGGTCCATGCACGTGGGGATGAGGGACAGACGGCGGAAGAGCCGTATGTGGAACCTGTTTCCTATGGCACGTTGGCGTGTGAGGAGATTGGACTGGACGTTCCCCTATATTTTGGGGATGGCGAGGACAACCTACTATATGGGGCGGGCATATATCCAGGGGGGAGCGTGCCTGGACGAAAAGGGACGACGTTGGTTTCCGCACATGACTCCACGTACTTTAAAAGTTTAGAATCCATCCAGACGGGTGATTTGTTGGAGATACGTACGCAGTCCGCCCGCTATGGGTACCGGGTCAGAGAAGTAAAGGTACAGAAGGCGAAGGACGGTTTTTCGTTTTCAGGGGGAGAGAGGGAAGAACTGGTATTGTATACGTGTTACCCATTTGGGGAATATGATTCCAAACGTGAACGGCGGTTCTTCGTGTACTGCGATTTGGTGGAATAACCTTTGCTTAAGGTTTGGCGGTATGTACGGAATGCGGCGTTTTGTAATGACGGAGGGTTGGCTTGAAGAACCATAAGCGGCATAGGGCGGTTTGCCATGCGCTAACGTTGTTGTTGACGTTAAGCGTATCGGTGGTGGTGGGATTTGTGGGATTGCTGTATGGCTCGTGTAATAAGGGGACGTTCCAAAGAGCGGTCTTGGCAGATTCCTATTACGAGGAAGTGGCGGCAAGGTTGAACGGGGAGGCGTTGGACGTAATGCGCACATACCAATTGCCGGATGCGTTGGTGGACGGCCTATGGGTCGAGTGGGAAGTCCATAGGGACGTGGATGCATACGTTCGGGCGGAATCCTCCGATAAGGAAGCTTTGTTGGCGCAAGTTGTGGAAGGCGTAGTGGGTCGTTTGAGAGAGCGAATGGCTCGATATCACTCACAGGGGGGCGACGTGGATTCGTCGGATGACGGTGATGGTGGTGAGTTGAGGGAGGAAGCCATTCAACGTACGGAGGAGGAAGCGACGTCCATGGTGGCGCTCGCTTATGAAGACGCATTGGAGTTGCCGTTATTATGGGAGTATCCCATGTTTCAAGACGGCGTTCGCAGGATGGCCGTCCCCATATTGGGCATAGGGGGACTGGTTTCAGGCATCCTCGTCTTCCTGCTGGTTTATACGAATAGGCGCAAACGGTATTGGGCGGTTCGCCATACGGGATATGCGATTTTGGGCGCATCCGTCATCTTGGCGGGATTGTTTCCCGTCATGTATTGGAATATGCGTCCGGACGAGCGGTACGTTACCGACGGGGCATATCGGGATTTGTGTGTCAATGTGTTGAAGGCGGGTTGGAGTCAAGCCGGTGCGGTGGTGATACTAAGCGCTTTGTTGGGAGTGGTTTGCCTTGCAATGGCGAGACTGCTCTACACTCGGGCAAACGGGCGCAGGTAGCGGCGAGCGATTGTGTGGGAGATGAATGCAATACATTGCACAGAAGGTTTTTGTTTCTTTTCACGTTTTAACGAATTTTTGACATAATAATAGTGTATGATAAAAAAAGGAACGTTATGAATGGGAGAACGAGAAAATGAACCAAAATGAAAAGGAAGTAGAAATAGACCTAAAAGAACTGTTTTACCTCATAAGGCGCCATCTGCTCCTTATCATCCTGGTTGCAGTTTTGGCCGGGACGTTGGCGGGATTATACAGCAAATTCGTACTCCAACCGGAATACTCGTCCTCATCCTTGTTGTTCGTACTGGAGAAGAGTAAGATATCTTCGTTAGCGGACATCCAGTTGGGGAGTTCGTTGACGAATGACTACATGCAATTGATACGGAGTCGTCCCCTTGTTGAGGACGTGATTGAGAGCCAGAAGTTGGACGAGACGTACTCTTCCCTTGTTGGGAAGTTGTCCGTATCCAATCCAATGAATACGCGATTCCTTAGGATTACGGTACGGTATGACAATCCCGAGATGGCGAAGGCAATTGTGGATGAGTTTGCTGAGGTTGCCAAGGCGTCCATTATGGAGGTCATGGGTATGCAGGAGCCCACCATCGTTCAGTATGGCTATGCGGACGGGGGGCCCGTTGCGCCAAATACCAGGAGGAATTGTTTGATTGCCATAATCTTGGCTGTCGCCCTTACGTGTGGGATAATCATAATTTTATACGTGTTAAACGACTCCATGCGTTCGTCGGAAGACGTGGAAAAGTATCTTCAAGTGAACGTGCTTTCCTCCATTCCGATTATTGAGGTGGAGAAGAATTAGGAGGAACGGGGCGTCCGATGGTGGCTTGGGGCCAAGAAGAAGAGGAAAAGGTGGTAAGCGAATATGCGGGTTAGCGTTCAGGAAAAAATAGATATGGGTTATGTGGCAAACGAGGCGTTCAGAACGTTGCGAACGAACCTACAGTTTTGCGGGGACGACGTAAAGGCCATACTGTTGACTAGTTGTACCCCGAACGAGGGCAAGTCGACGGTGGCGTTCCATCTGTGTGGGACGCTGGCGGAAGCGGGTAAAAAGACGGTGTTGGTAGACGCTGATTTGCGGAAGTCCGAATCGTTGGAGCAGTATGGAATATCGTTACAGGATGGAGCGAAGGGGCTGTCCCACTATTTATCCGGCCAGGGGAAGATGGAGGAGATAATATGTTCGACGGACGTGGAGAAGCTTGACGTCATTTTTGCGGGATCCTCCGCCCCCAATCCTACGGAATTGTTGGGGAATGAGTATTTTAAGAAATTGATGGAGTCACTGAGGGAGGATTACGATTACGTCATTGTCGACATGCCGCCGTTGGGGGCGGTAATTGACGCCGTCGTCGTCTCTAGGGAATGCGACGGTTCCATTCTAGTGGTTGAGAGTAACGCCGTTAGTTATAAATTGGCGCAGAGCGTCAAGAAACAGCTTGAGATGTCGAATTGCAAGATTCTAGGGGCCGTCCTTAACAAGGTACGCGCGTCAAAGGGCGGGCGTATAAGGGTACCGAAAGTGTTGCGGGGACGGGGCTGAGGTAAGGGGAGTTGCAAGGTTTAGGGGGATGGAACAATGGGGTGGATGTATCAAATTGGAATCATCACGTTAAATGGGGTGAGGTTCAACTTGGGGTTGTTGGTTGCCATCGTCGTTCTTTTGTCGGTGGCCATGCTTGTATGTGTAAGAATCTCCAAGAAGCTCTACGTTCATGACGAAGAAGATATGGATGAGTACATTGCGGAAATGGCGGCTGCCGACGAGGAGGTTCTGCCAAATGACGATGTGTGAGAATGGGATTTGGATAGTGGGGTTTGTTTCCATGCGAGGTAATCTAGGAGGCGGATTTTGAATGATATTCAAACAAAAAGGTATGATTAGGGACATTATCTTGGTTCTGGATTTGTTTTGTGCCATTGTATCTTGTGTTTTTGCGGCCCTGATTCGACAGGGGATATTTCACCCGAGATTTTTCCACTCAATCTACGGCGTTGCGTTTTTCGTCATTTTGATGGCTTGCCTTATCGTTTCCATACTAACTGAAAAGGAGGAGGCGTTCTTCCGCAGGGGCTTTGCCGTAGAATTTCGGCATGTGGTGAAGGGACGCGCCATGATTGCTTCGATTTTGGTCCTCTTCCTGTTCGTCACCCAACAGGGTGGAAAGTATTCCAGGTTGTTTTTCTGCACGTTTTTTGTGTTGGACGTGTGTTTCGTTTACGTGTTGAGATGCTATTTGAAGATAATTATGTTGACGGTATACCGCAATAGTATCCATAGCACCAAAGTCATTCTGGTTACGACGAGGGACATGGTGGATGAAACGGTCAGACGAATTCGGGCGGAACGGTTGTGGCACGTGGAGTTGGATTCCGTGTTCGTTGTAGACGAGGGAATGACGGGAAGACGCATAGAGAATGGGAAATGGTCGAACGACCTCCCCAACATCTACGAGTACGCCCGTCTGGCAGCGGTGGACGAGGTACTCATCCAAATACCGCCGGGAATTTCATCCGACGTTTCGGACTTGATTCTTACTTTTGAGAAGATGGGCGTTGTTGTACATTTATGCTTAAACGTACGCCCCGAGTTGAACCTCGTCCAAAAAAAGGTGGGCAAATTTGGAGGATACCACGTGGTTTCTTTCTCCACCAACATCTTTGGCCGCCAGCAGATAGTCATGAAGCGCGTCATGGATATAGCGGGGGGATTGTTTGGAGTGGTGGTCACGGGGGCGCTCATGGTGTTGTTGGCGCCCGTCATTTGTCTGGAGTCACCCGGACCCGTCTTGTTTTCCCAGACGCGCGTGGGGCAGAATGGGCGCCGGTTTAAGATGTATAAGTTTCGTTCCATGTGTGTCGACGCAGAAGACCAGAAGGCGGGGTTGGTCAACCAGAATGAGATGAGCGGGTTTATGTTCAAGATGGAGAACGACCCCAGGGTGACGAGGGTCGGCAGATTTCTTCGTAGGACGAGTTTGGATGAGTTTCCCCAGTTCTGGAACGTGCTGAAAGGGGAGATGAGCTTGGTTGGGACGAGGCCCCCGACGGTGGACGAGTTCGAGCAGTATGCGCCTGAGTATAAACGCAGGGTCAGTATTAAGCCCGGTTTGACGGGCTTGTGGCAGGTAAGCGGCCGAAGCGACATTACGGATTTTGATAAGGTGGTGCAGTTGGACCTTCAATATATTGACCATTGGTCTTTGGGTCAGGACGTTAAAATCATCTTGAAGACGTTTACGGGGTTGTTGTTTGGCAGGGGAGCGAAATAGAATGGTACATGGGGTGCGGTATGGTGCAAAAGAAGAATGCGCGGTCTGACAAAAGGATAAAGATATGTTTTGCCTCGTCCTCGGGCGGCCATTATAACCAGCTTATGATGTTGGAACCCTTGATGGAGCGATACCCAAGCTTTATCCTTACGGAGCGGACGGGGTACCAATCTCAGGCACAGGGAAGGAAGACGTACTACCTCCAACAAGTGAATCGAAGGGAAGCGGCCTTTGTCCCCAAAATGGTGGCGAACACGTTCCTTTCCATCAAGGTTTTTGCAAGGGAAAGGCCGGATTTGGTTGTATGCACGGGCGTTTTGGCCACGATACCCATGTGTTTGGTTGCCAAGGCGTTCCGCAAAAAGCTGATATACATTGAGTCGTTTGCGAAAGTAACGTCCGCAACCGAAACGGGTAGATTACTGTATAGGTTTGCGGACGAATTTTACGTCCAATGGGAGGAGATGCTGAAAGTCTATCCGAACGCCATCTTTAAGGGAGGCATCTACTAGGCAGGGAGGTAGTTGGTTGATATTCGTTACGCTCGGTTCACAGAAATTCCAATTTAACCGTTTGCTGAAGGAGGTAGACCGGCTATTGGAAATGGGGACGATTCAAGAGGAGGTCGTGGCTCAGGTCGGTTATAGCGACTATCGTCCCATAAACTATCCGTATAGGCCGTTTATGGACGGGGATGAGTTTGGCCGTCTTATGGGGAAGTGTGACGTGGTCATGGCGCACGGTGGGACGGGAACCATTATGACGGCGCTTAAATTGGGTAAAAAGGTCATCGCCGTCCCAAGGCTGTCAATGCACGGAGAACACGTGGACGACCACCAGACGCAGTTGATTGAGCAGTTTTTGGAAGCGAGAATCATAAGCGGATGTCGCGACGTTGGGGAAATTGGAAAGACGTATGAGGATTTGGGCCATATTGCGACGCGCGATTACCAAACTAATACAGACAAGATAATTGAATCGATTGAGGCGTTTTGCCTTAATATGACGACTGGCGATAAAAAGCGCTGACGTTTGGAGGAAGCATGGGTAAGGTAAAGTATGAAAGAATGTTGTATTGCGTGTTCTTGGTTCTTCCGTTCTTGGATTCGTTAAATGGATATTTTGTTAGAAGGAACATGGGTTCAATCGGGACGTTCTACCACGCCGCCCTGGTCCTCATCTTACTGTTGGGTTTTCCCAAGATGAGGTTTCGCTTAAGGGACGCACAATGGGAGCTGGCCATAATTGTTACGATGGTCGTGTCGGTTGCGGGAAACGTCGTCATGAATACGGAATATGACTTGAACGTGGGGTGGCTGTTTAAGATGCTGTCCACCATTCTCTATTTGACGGCCTTATATAATCTGGCGTTAATCGGTCGATTGTCAAAGGGGTTTTGCCATACAGTACTGAGTATGAGTGGATTGCTGATACCACTGGTCATCTTGGTTCCCCGATTGTTGGGGCAAGGGCATGGTTCCTACAACATACAGGGAGGCCAAGCGGGCTACATTGGCTTATATACGTCGTCGAACGAAGTGAACGCCATATTGTTGCTCTTATTATGTTTCTACATGTACCAACTATATTTGGCGCCTTCCCTTGCGAGGGTTTTTATTAGCGCCGTCATCTTTTATTGCTTATTGCTGGTGGAGTCAAAGGCAGGCATGATTCTTGGTGCAGGGGTCGTACTCATTTACCTGATAGGCATCATAAGAAAACGAAGACTGACGGACAATGGAGTTTTGATGACGTTGGTAATCCTTGCGGCGTGCATTCCATTGGTGCCCGCACTCAGCGGTGTTTTTTCATCCTTTATCAGTCGACAGACGCTTTTGATGGGAAGATACATGAAAATGGTTAATTTTGATAGTGCCTTGTCATACTTAACTAGCGGAAGAACCCTGCGATTTGACTACCTGTTCAATGATCCGATGCTTGGTTTGCTTGGAGGAGAGGGATTGAGGAATGACGTCTATGCATTGTTTCGAATTGTGTTTGGCAACGGATTTCAGTACAGGGGGATTGTATCGAAGGTGTTGAGCTTTATGACGGAAATCAACTTTGAGATGGAGATTATGGACACTTTCATTTGGTTGGGTGCCGTCGGTACCTTTCAGATGTTGGCGCTTTGGCGGCAGATACTTAAGAAGTGTTATCAGGTGCAAAGGGAGTATCTGCCTTGCATCGGGGTGTTTATTTTAATGTTTTACGGTTTTTTTGCGGGACACCTCATTACCGGGGGAGTTGCCGGAGTTTATTTTGCGCTGTTTTGTGTCAATACTATGCTTTATAAAGACGGAAGATATATAGAAGTAAAAAAATCCCATGAAACGGGCACCTTATTAAATGCGGGGAGGGCGACGTCTTGAGCAGGGTATTTTTTGTGTTACTACACTATCAAGTATATCAGGACACGATTGAATGTGTGGACTCTATACTGAACCATACGGATTACAATGACTTTTCCATCATAATCGTGGACAACGCGTCTCCGAATAAAAGTGGGCGCTACTTGCAGGACGTGTATAAGGACAATGAAAAGGTGTGCGTGATGCTCAACGCAGAGAATCTGGGTTTTGCGGCGGGCAACAACGTGGGGTATGGAGAGGCGAAGAAGCAGGGGGCGGACTTTGTCGTACAGGCCAATAATGACACCATTCTTTTGGATGGACAGTTCATCCCTACTTTGTTGCGTTTGTATGAAGAAAAACAATATGGGGTGTTGGGACCGGACATTGTATCGTTGGAAGACGGCCTGCATCAAAATCCAGCCAAGAGTTTTCGCGTTGTGGAGGGTGAGGTGAAGCGCCAATTAATCAAGAATCGAGTGGGTCTATGGTTGACCTATTTGAATCTGGACGCATGGGTAAAACGGTTGGTGGCGCGCGCCGGCGCTCCCGATTCGGGGGAATGGAAGGAAGAAAAAGAGATGGTGGCGACGGGGAGCCATATGCTGCATGGATGCTGTTGGATATTTTCGCCGATATACCTACGGCGATACGATGGAATGTTTGACGGAACCTTTATGTATTATGAGGAAAACATACTGGCTTACCAATGTGAACGGGACGGAATCAAAACGTTGTATTCGCCGGAGTTAAAGCTTTACCACAAAAGGAAGGCGGCCACCAATGCGTTCGGCGGCGGGAACAGAAAAAAGAGGATGTTCTATTATAGACAAACCATATACTCCATTAGACAATTCCTAAAGCTTTACCGTGACGACCATAAATGAAACCATTACGGACGAGAAAGGGCGGGACATGAAGACGATTGCATTTTATTTGCCACAATACCACGAGATACCGGAGAACAACCAATGGTGGGGCGAGGGTTTTACGGAATGGACCAACGTGAAAAAGACGCGGCCCAGGTACAAGGACCATTATCAGCCCAGAATCCCATATAAGGAGAATTATTATGATTTGACGGATGAGTGCGTGTTGGAGTGGCAATCAGACGTCGCATTGCGTTATGGCGTCGACGCCTTTTGCTTTTACCATTACTGGTTTAAGGGGAAGCAACTCTTGGAAAGGCCCGTGGAACTTTTTCTTGGCAATAAGGGGGCCAAGGCGGAGTTCTGCATCTCTTGGGCCAACGAGCCTTGGACGAGGAATTGGGACGGGGGGAAGAGGGACGTGCTCATGGCTCAGGACTATGGCGGCGAGGAGGATTGGAAGAGCCATTATCAATATCTGGAGGGTTTCTTTCGGGACGAGAGGTATGTGAAGGTTGAAAATAAGCCCGTATTCATTATTTACAAGCCTTACTTGATTGATTGCTGTAGTGAAATGATGGAGTGTTGGAACGGCCTGGCCAGACAAAGTGGTTTTGACGGGATATATTGGGGATATCAGTACCCGCTTAATTTTTATAAAGAGTTTCCTCGAGGGCTGTTTTCATTTGGCATAGAGTTCGAGCCAATCTATACGAGGTTGGAGTTGATGCGCGACCCCATCAAAGGGAAAAACAAGAATGTACTGGAATTGCTCGTTAAGGACCCGGTCGCATTGATGACTACCGTGGCGAGCAGGCTTAACAGGAGGATTCGGAAAGTTCCCGCCAAGTATTCCTATGAGTACTTTATGAAGCGAATGAGGAGTCGCGTGACGCAACCCGACGTAATGAAGTGTTGCTTTCCGGGATGGGACAACAGCCCAAGGCATGTGGGGGACTCCGACGCCATGATTTATTCGGGCAGTACGCCCGCCTTGTTCGAACAGATGGTGGAGGAAACGCTTCGGGGCTATGATAATGAGTTTTTATTTGTTAACGCTTGGAATGAATGGGGGGAGGGGGCGTATTTAGAGCCGGACGAGCGCTATCAGTATCAATATTTGGAAGCCTTCGCAAGGGCGTTGAAGAACGGTGAAATGAAGGGGGAGGTGGGGGAACCATGGAGCAAACGCCGTTAGTGACGGTGGTTTGCATGGCTTATAACCATGAACCATACATTCGGGACGCACTAGAGGGATTTGTGGCCCAACGGACGAATTTTTCATATGTCGCCATTGTGCATGACGATGCGTCTACGGATGGAACGGCCCGCATCATTGCGGAATATGGGGAGCGGTATCCCGACGTCGTCCAGCCAATATGTCAAACGGAGAATCAACGCTCCCAAAACGTCAGAGTGTTCAAGAATGTCATTATGCCCATGATTACGAGTAAGTATGTGGCTTTTTGCGAGGGGGACGATTATTGGACCGATCCCAATAAGTTGCAGGTGCAGGTGGACGCATTGGAAAAGAATTCGACCTATGGCATGTGTTGCCATGCGTATTCAAAAGTAAATGCGGTAGATGGGAAGGTGGTGGGGAAAGACCGAATAGCCCGTAGGAACAAGGTGCTTACCCCCAAGCAGATAATCCTCTATCGGAGGCCGCCCCAACTGGCGACGTTTCTGTGCCGAAGGTCCATGTTGGAGAATATGCCGTCATTCTCCGCCCTTGCCGGAGTGGGGGACTATACCAGATTGCTTGGCGGGTTGCTCTATGGAGGAGTTTATTACATCCACAAGGACATGTCCGTATATAGGGTTGGGGTGCCGAACTCATGGACGCAAAGGCTGAATGCGGCCGACGAGAAACGACAACGGGAGCATAAGAATAGAATCATCCAGTACTTGGAGGCGTTTGACGAGTACACGCATGGGAAGTATGGCGAATGGGTACGGCTAAAGATAAGCCGCTATGAGTATATGGAGGCCGTCGAGACAAAAGACTATGGAAAGGCTAAGAAAAGCTACTATTATGAGCATTCTGGATTGAGGGACAGACTGGGACTGTATGCACGCATGTATTTTCCTTGGCTGATGCATTGGAAAAATAGAATTCTTGGCTAAGGAGAGTAGGGGAATGAACAACAAGGATTTAAAGATAAAGGTTTTTACGGGGCTTTTTTGGAGGTTTTTTGAGCGCATGGGGGCACAGGCCGTTACCATAGTCGTGTCCATCATTCTTGCGAGGTTGTTGTCGCCGTCGGATTATGGAAAAATCGCATTGGTCAACGTGTTCATCGTTTTTGCCAACGTGTTTGCCGTTGCGGGTTTTGGCAACGCCCTGGTACAGAAGAAGGATGCGGACAACGTGGACTTCTCATCCGTGTTTTATTTCAACATTGTCTTTTCTCTCGCGCTTTATGCGGCCATTTTCATGGTTGCGCCATTCATATCCCGTTTTTATGGTATACCGGAATTGACGAGCGTCATTCGGATATTGGGCGTACAGATTCCCATCGCATCCATCAATTCGGTACAGCAGGCGTACGTGTCAAGAAACATGCTGTTTAAGAGGTTCTTTTACTCCACGATGGGGGGAACCGTTGGCGCCGCCGCAATAGGGGTGGTGATGGCGTACAACGGGTATGGCGTGTGGGCTTTGGTGGTGCAGCATCTGTTCAACGTCGTCATTGATACCGTCGTATTGTGGTTTACGGTGCGTTGGCGCCCCTCCCGCGTTTTTTCATTCCAACGGATTCGAGGTCTGCTGTCCTATGGATGGAAATTATTAGCGTCCGCATTGCTGGATACCGTTAATATTGAGATACGCAGTCTGGTTATTGGCAAGGTGTATACGAAGGAGGATTTGGCTTATTACCAGAACGGGGTAAAATATACCAAGGTGTTGGTTCAAAACATCAATTCCTCCATTAGCAGCGTGTTGTTTCCCGCCATATCACAATGCCAAGACGACAGAGTGCGCGTGAAGGCAATGACGAGGAGGGCGATCAAGACGAGCTCCTATATTATATGTCCTTTGTTGATGGGGTTCGCGGTCGTGGCGGAACCGGCAGTCAAGGTTTTTTTGACGGACAAATGGCTGCCTTGCGTCCCGTTCATTCGCATTGCGTGCTGTACGTTCGCGTTTTATCCGATACATACGTCTAATTTGGAGGCGATTAAGGCGGTTGGAAGGAGTGACTTGTTCTTAAAGCTGGAAGTGATAAAGAAAGCCATCAGTATAGCCGTCCTTTTCCTTGTAATTAGGTGGGGGGTGTTTTGGATTGCTTTCAGTGGCATCCTCACAACCGCGTTGGCGTCCTTTATTAATGCGTTTCCTAACAGAAGGTTGTTGAATTACAAGTATGGCGAACAAATGCTTGACGTCATCCCACCCGTGGCATTGTCGGTAGTTATGGGGGGCGTCGTATATTTGGTTGGCGGGCTGGGATTCCTACAAATACCGATTTTGCCGATGTTGATAATACAAATCATGGTTGGCTTCATCACGTATGTAGGAATGTCTTGGTTACTTAAAATCGACGTCTTCGTGTATTTGGTTCAAATTATCAAGGATTTGTTGAACAGAAAGAAGGAAGAGAAGGACTACGAAAAAAAGACGCGG